>Ga0247727_10005815_pt1 | contig 24660 bp, 27 predicted proteins | sample WisWelCaveWW1625_FD_202498 | JGI IMG/M metagenome (GOLD analysis project Ga0247727, IMG submission 202498) | Biofilm microbial communities from Wishing Well Cave, Virginia, United States - WW16-25 | ecosystem: Environmental > Aquatic > Deep subsurface > Groundwater > Cave microbial mat | place... | reverse complement strand
GACAACACAAAGGAGAAATATAAAGAGGAAATGCCGGAAGGACATCAGGACAACGATAAATACAAATAACGCTGCAAGTCAGTACCTGTTTGTTTAAGTCCATTCCAAAAAGAATTGGAAAGGAAGTGTTGTTGATCAAATGAAGGCCGTTCACAAAAATTGTCATAAAAGTCATTACGGGAGATCCCTCATGGCTGGGTAATGCGGATGACGTGCTCGCGAAGACGGATTGTATTTTTGAATGATTAAAAGTGTCCAATGTTTGTTACAATTACAATAGGAGGGACACATGCTCTCTTTTTTTCTACGCTTTACTCTCAGTGCAGCCGCTCTGTCTCTAATGCCGTCGTTGTCTAATGCGCAATGGGTGCAAACGAACGGTCCGTATAGCGGTTTTATACAGTCTCTGGCCATCTCGGGTACGAATCTCTTTGCCGGGACTTATGATGGCGTTTTTCGTTCCACGGACAACGGCGCAAACTGGACTGCGGTTAATACGGGACTGACGAACACTAATGTCCAGTCTTTCGCTGTCTCGGGTACGAATCTCTTTGCCGGGACTTATGGTGGCGGTGTCTTTCGTTCCACGGACAACGGCGCAAACTGGACTGCGGTTAATACGGGACTGACGAACACTGAGGTCCGGTCTTTCGCTGTCTCGGGTACGAATCTCTTCGCCGGGACTTATGGCGGTGTTTTTCGTTCCACGGACAACGGTGCAAACTGGACTGCGGTTAATACGGGACTGACGAACACTTATGTCCAGTCTTTCGCTGTCTCGGGTACGAATCTCTTTGCCGGGACTTATGGTGGCGTCTTTCGTTCCACGGACAACGGCGCAAACTGGACTGCGGGGGTTAATACGGGACTGACGAACACTTATGTCCGGTCTTTCGCTGTCTCAGACACGAATCTCTTTGCCGGGACTTATGGTGGCGTCTTTCGTTCCACGGACAACGGCGCAAACTGGACTGCGGTTAATACGGGACTGACGAACACTGATGTCCGGTCTTTCGCTGTCTCAGACACGAATCTCTTTGCCGGGACTTATGGTGGCGGCGTGTGGAGACGGTCATTGTCGGAGATGATAACTTCTGTTGAGCATTCAAGGAGTATACCCGCTGCTTTCCGTCTCGGGAAAAACTATCCTAATCCGTTCAACCTGTCTACCACAATTACTTTCAGTCTTCCGTTAGCAGCGGTTGTGTCTCTCAAAGTTTTTGATGCTTTGGGAGAGGAGGTGTCAACGCTTGTTTCCGGGGAGATGTCTGCCGGGACACACGCGCTCCAATGGAATGCCATGCGTCTGCCGGCTGGTATGTATTTCTACCGGCTTCAGGCGGGGTCAATCAATGAAATGAAGAAGATTACTTTTCTCAAATAAAAAACCGCTTAGTCCCGGCGACAGCCCGATCATAATGATGCGGGTCGTTTTTGATTATGCTGTCAGTATGAAGAAGTCTAAATGGAGAAAAAAATTGGTCTCTGCTTGGTAATTTTTATATTTAGAATGCTGGAAAAGGAGGATTTATGAAAAAAAATATTTTGTTGGTTCTCGCGGCAATCGGAATCCTGATCGGCTGCGCCGGTACCCAGAAGGTTTCGGATGACAACACAAAGGAGAAATATAAAGAGGAAATGCCGGAAGGACATCAGGACAACGATAAATACAAATAACGCTGCAAGTCAGTACCTGTTTGTTTAAGTCCATTCCAATTTTTTTTGGAATGGACTTTTTTATTTTTTAAATTTCAATTCGCTTGATTGCAACCGTTTTATTAAGGGAGGATGCCTTTTGCTTGGATTTTATTTAAAGCAAGCGCTGATCCGGTTTTTTAAAAATCACGGATACCTGCGGGCTTGTGCTTTGGCCTATTCGCTGGTCATGGCGCTGGTTCCTTTATTCGCGTCATTTTCACTTTTAACCGAACGTCTCTATCTGTTATACAAGGAGAAGATCGACGTTTTCATGAATCTTCAGGAAATCAATTCGCTGATTGTCCGGTTTCTTCCTTTTAACAACCAGGAATTGGACAATTATATTCAAACCTTTGTCAACAATGCCCAGACGATTGGGAAAATGGGGTTGATTGTTTTGATTATTACGGTCTATTTTTTATTTGAAACAATCGAAGAGGTTTTTAATATAACCTGGGAGCTTCCAAAGAACCGACCTTTTTTAAGAAAACTGATGGTCTATTTCGGGATCGCATTTGTATTTTCAATCGCCTTTTCCGGCTCTGTCCTGCTGACCTATTCAGAAGCCCTTAAGCAGTATGTTTATTTCCGGATTCCAGGTCAGATTTTGGTTGTTCTTTTTTCAGTAGGGGGATTTACCTTACTGTATATCGCAATACCTTATACGACGGTCAAATTCGGTGCCGCTCTCTGGGGCGGAATTTTTACTACTTTTCTTTATGAGTCAGGAAAAATATTTTTTCTGTTTTTTGTGAAATTGGCAGTGAATTATAGTAAAATTTATGGATCCTTAAGTATTATTCCTTTTTTTATTATATCAATTTTAATGTTCGCTTTTATCATTCTTATCGGCATGGAGTTGACCTTTATTTTCCAAAACCGTCAAACCCTTTTTGCCGAACAGATTAGCCAGTTTAAGCGAAGACGAAGAGAAAAAAGTACGCGAAAAGAAAATCCGAAAAATACCGGATTCACGATTCCAAGGAGAGTCTGACGTTTTTTATGAGGAGACTGAATGGAAGAAGCTACTGAAGCCCAAGTGAAGGTGTTAAAAGACGAGATTGCCTATCAAGCCGGCGCCGTTGTGAGCCACCCTCTGCTTAAGAAGAATAGCGGAACAGTCACATGTTTGCGGTTGATACGGGCCAGGGGCTCAGCGAGCATACGGCACCATTTGATGCCTTGGTCTATTTAATCGAAGGAGAGGCGGAGGTCAAAGTCGGAGGAACATTCAGTACAATCAAGGCTGGAGAAAGGATGATCTTACCTGCCAATCTACCGCATGCAGTCAATTCGAAAAAGCGGTTTAAGATGATGCTCGTCATGATCCGATCGTAGAATCCGATCAAAATATTTTGACCAAGGCCATTGCTGAACCACACAGCGTGGCTTTTTTTTCGGAAAGAGATTACACTCTTTCAAATACTTTAAAACTAAACTCCAGACCGTTTTCTTTTTGAGGGGGAAGACTGCGCATTTCTGAAAAGTCGCTGTAATCCGGAAAAAAAATATCACAATTAAAATTGTGATGGATTTGAGTGAGATAGATTTTGCTGCAGAGAGGATGCGCAATGGCTTGAGTGTAAATTTGTCCCCCTCCGATCACAAAGATTTCCTGTTCTGAAAAACTCCAATTCGGATTTTTTTTAAGTTCGTTGACCGACTGCAAGGCTTCTTCAAAAGAAAAGACAACCCGCACGTCTCCTTTTTTTTCGGGAGAAAGCGAGGGGGTAATGAATTCCGGTCTGCTCGATGTAAGGACGATGTTAAATCGTTCCGGCAGCGGTTTGTATTTTTCAGGAAGGGAGGTCCACGTTTTACGTCCCATGATGACGATTTGGGGAGTGGTGAGTTTTTTAAAGTACAGCATATCTTGACTCAATCGCCAAGGAAGTTTTCCTTTTCTGGCGATTCCCCCCTCCGAATCTGTTGCAACAATAATATTAAATGGGGTCATACGGCAATTTCCATGGCGATATGCGGCTGAGGATTATAGTTGAGGAGTTTAACATCTTCGAGAGTAATCTGCAGGGCTTTTTTCGCTGGCGGAAGCACCAATTGCGGCAGGGGACCGGGAAAGCGGGTGAGCTGAAGTTTTAAGGGTTCGATATGATTTTTATAAATATGTGCATCTCCAAGCAGCGCGGTTAAAAAACGAGGCTGAAGATTGCATTCGTTTGATACCAAGGATAAGAGCAGCGCGTAGGAGGCGATATTAAAGGGAATCCCTAATCCCATATCGCAGGAACGCTGAACCCAAAGCATATCTAAATGAGAGGAATAAACCTTAAACTGAAAGAGCATGTGACAAGGCGGGAGCCGCATTTTATCCAGGTCCGAAACATTCCAGGCGCTGACGATAATCCGGCGGGAGGCCGGATCTTTTTTAATTAGTTCCACGGCTCTTTCGATCTGATTAATTCCAGCGGGTGTTTTTCGATAGAGGTCTTCTCGAATCTCTTCGTATTGATCCCAGTGGGTCCACTGGTAGCCGTAGAGCGGACCTAAATTTCCGTTTTCATCCGCCCATTCGTCCCAAATATGATTTCCTAACGATTTTATATTTGTTTCGCCACGTAGGAACCACAACAGTTCCTGGACTACGGATTTAAAAAATACTTTCTTGGTCGTCAGGAGAGGGAAGCCTTCACGCAGATCAATTTTAAGCATTTCACCAAAGAGTGAGAGCGTTCCTACGCCCGTGCGGTCCGTTGTTTCTTCACCGTAGTTAAGAATTTTGCTGACGAGGTCAAGATAGGGTTTCATAAATTATCCGCCTCCGCGGAGGCTCCGGCCGCTGTTTTTGGCTGCGGGTATAAATTCTCTTTGTCCTCCTGATTGACTACTCTTCCGCAAAGTAGTCTGAATCAATCCGCTTGATTTGGTAGCTGGCAGTCGAAGTCGTTCCCAATCCGTGATCAATCATCAATTCAGCAAGCATTCGTCCATCGATCAAAATAATCCTGGGATCTATAGTTTCCACATACTTTTTAGCGTCATCTGAAAACTTGCCCGTCGATATGAAGACACCTTTCTTGGCTCGTTTGCCGTGAAGCGCTCCGACAAACTTCTGGACTTCAGGGCGCCCGACCGTACCATCCCAACGTTTAGCTTGGAGGTATACCAGATCAAGTCCGAGTCGATCTTCCTTGATAATGCCATCAATCCCTTCATCCCCGGTGCCACCGATAGATTTGCCTGCGTCTACACGTGAACCACCGTAGCCCATAGCCACCATAAGATCTATGACAAGTCTTTCAAAAAATTGAGGAGAATTGCCTACGATCCGTTCGACAATCTGTCCGGCAAGATCGCTTCGGATGCTTTCATACGATCTTTGTAGCGTTTCCTCTGGGGTTTCCGCAGGTGACTCTGGCTCCTCATCTTTGGGCATTCTGGCTTTATGAAATTCGACGAACTCTGGGTATTGATTCAAAATTTTCACATCAATGCGCTTGTGCCCGAGCTGGTGAAGAAGAAGCCCTCGCTGTGTGATACGAAAATGGCCGCGGCGAGGAGATTCAAGCACCTTTGCCTGAACAAAGTAGCTTTTCGCCCAGGCAACTCGATTGTCGAATTTCGTTTGCAGCCCACTTGATAGAAGTTCTTTCATATCGGCTTCCGGCAAAGCCATGGCCTTGGCAATAGCCTCACGCGCTTCCTGAATAGAATGCTCTTTCCCATCTGCCCCAAAATCAAGCAGCGGCCTAAAGAAACTTTGGAAGTCTGGTACGGACATAGTCTGATTCGAATGGTGGATTCTCTTGCCGACGCGGTCAAGGCCGTGAGAATCAATTGCTGATTAGAAGATAAAAGCCAGCAATTCATTGAAGCAATAAAATTATTGTTTTTGTCTCAGAATAAACGGAAAATTAATATTCACTGAAGGTTCTACTTTAACAGAATTTTACAGTTTTCAAATTCAACACGGGTTCCCGGAATCAATTTTTTACCGCGTTGTGTTTCCACCCGATCATTGACCTTAACCTCTCCTGCCCGGATTGTGCTCTTGGCAGTGCCTCCTGAAGAACAAAGATTTAAATTTTTGAGAAGTTTGGCAAGTTCAATATAGTCCCCTTTGATTTTAAAGGTCACAATTTTTTCTTTCATTTTTTTAATCGTTTTATGGCTTTAGTGAGGCTGGCCGAGGCATGATCCAAATAAAGTTTACAATGGGGATGCTTTTGCAAAATTGATGCCGGAGCCGAGGGGCTCACCGGACCTTCCACTGTTTTCCTGACAGCTTCGGCTTTACGTTGATCAGGAACGGAAACGATGAGCAGGCGACTCTTCATTAAGAAAGAAATGCTCATCGAAATTGCCCGGCGCGGAACACGGTCGAGGGATTTAAACCAGCCTTCGCCCAATTGTTGCTTTCGGCAGGCACGGTCCAGTTTGACAATGAGATACGGAACAGATGTTTTAAAATCTGCGGGAGGGTCATTAAAGGCCAAGTGCGCATTTTCACCGATTCCTGCCAGGGCTACATCAATGGGATGATTACGGATTGTTTTTGAGAGGCGCCGGCATTCTTCGCGGGGATCTTTCGCGTCCCCATTAATAAAATGAACCGCTCTGAGGGGGGGGACCCTTTTGACAAAGCGGTTAAAAAGATAATTACGAAAACTGGCGGGGTGAGTGTCTGAAAGACCGATATATTCGTCTAAATGAAACAGGGTCACCTTAGCCCAATTAATATTTTTTGAAGAGACAAGAGTTTGTAAGGTATCAAATTGGCTGACACCCGTTGCCAGGATCAGATTGGCGGCGCCTCTTCTTCGAATGGCCTTGCGGATAACCCGGGCCGCAGTTTCCCCGGCGGCTTGGCCGAGTTTTTTTTTGTTGTTAAAAATCAATATTTCCATATGTGTAAATCATTTATGTAAGATTGTGTTGGTTGGGTTTATTTTCCAAAAGATCAAATAATGGATCAAAAATTAGTTTTGTATGAAAGACAACCGAGGAGGGTGTCATCCAGACCGCAGCCCACTGTGAATAGTCTTCCCGGGCTTTTCTAAAATTGAGGACTATTTTTTGCTGGTCTTGAGGGGCACGTCTATTTGTCCGTTGAATGACCGCTTCAACCATTTCTGCCCGCCAGCGCTGATGTTGGGCGGCGCGTAACCAGTGATCAATGACTTCCATCCGGCGATTGATCCATAGCCCACAAAGTTTCAGCAGGGCCTGGCCTTTCTCTAATTGAGTCGAAATTTTTTGAATGGTTTGTAAGTTTTTTTTATAATTACGCTTGTTAAGATTACCCTCTAATAAAGAGTTTTCAGAAGAACTAAGGGAAGGCTGTTTTTTATTCAAATTCTTACGGGTCATTTGGTTGAGAAAAAATGGTTTTCCGATCAATGAGAATGCATTGAAGAGTTCCACATTGTTTAGATGGTAATTTTTTTCGGCATTTTTTTTTAATAAATTTTCAAAAGAAAGGTTCGCTTCGTTTTGCCAGGTCAGGGGGGCAATTTGAAGCCAGGGTTCCTGAACAAAATAATTAAAGATGCCGGTCGTTGCACTAAAAACACAATGTCCTATAAATTTATTATTGAGTGACTTTTTTGCCGCAGCCCAGATATTGCGAGCCCGTAAGCCGAATTGTCCGCAAAAAGGGCTGTCCTCAAGAAAACGGGCCGAACTGCAAATGATCACATCAAATCCTTTGCGCCGGAGTACGTCGCTGGTATAAAATGCGGGTCGTCTCCCTTTTCGATTCTTTATTCCTGAAAATTTTTTTTTTGTTTTATTATTTACTTTATTTTTTCCGATAACTTCCTGTCCCCAGATCAGCACCTCTTCCGGGTAATCTTCTTTGTCCCAGAAGTTCCAATCCCAAATAACCCATGTCGAGGGAACATTCTTGAGAGATTCCGGATAACTCAAGATAAAATCTCCCCAAATTCCAGGACGAATATCCTTTGCTAAGAGAGGTTCTGCGAGATCATTTAAAAAAGACCAATATAGGCGGTCGTTGCTTTTGCCTGTTTTGGAGCAAATGGGGCATGAACCAAATCCCTGAACATTATTTCCACCCAAATGAAAGAAGCGGATACTTCCAAATAGTTCAAGATATTCTTTAATCCAGGATTTTAAAAAGGTGCGGACCTCCGGGCGGCTCGTACAATACAGATCCCGGCGGTTTTTAATTTCCCGGAACGAGGTGAAGCGAGGATGATTAAGAATACCGTCCGAAGCGGAGATCGATTGAAGGATGGGAATTGATTCAAATCCGAGTTTGCGGGAAAAGTCTAATAAATGATTAATCGTTTCTTTAGGATAGGCTTCCGGGGGACAGCATTCGGGACAGGTTTCCCACTTTACTTTATTGGCCAGATCCCAAAGCAGGGTATTATAGCCCATTCCAGCCAATCTTTCCAGAAACTGACGAAGATAATCTTCACGCAGGACGACCATCGAAAAATCAAGATGAAAGATGAGCAGTTTTTTTTTCGGGTGATCCATGTTTGAGGGAGCTAACATTAAAAAGGCTGGCTTTCCCTGCGCCGGATATAAATTTCATCAATTGCAGCGCGATCCGATAAAGTCAGCAAGAAGATAACAGTTTGGGCAATATCCTCTGGCTGAAGCAGTTTTTTGCGGTCTAAATCGGGACGGGCGGAACGAATCATGTCAGTATCCACACCCCCGGGGTGAACCACGCTGACGCGAATATTAAATGGCTGGGCTTCTACGGCAAGAGACTTGGTGAGACCGACAATGCCGTGTTTGGAGGCTGTATAGGCAGACTGTCGGGGGTATCCCTTTATTCCCACGACACTGGAGATATTAACGATATAACCATTTTTCTGAGGGATCATTATCCGCAGGGCAGCCTGGCAGCACAGGAAGGTTCCGCGGAGGTTTGTCTGCAGTACGGCGTCGAGACGCTTGAGCGGAAAGGTTACAATTTCTCCGTAGAGGCCAAGGCCGGCATTGTTGATTAAAATGTCCAGCCGGCTAAATTTTCGTTTAATCCTCTGAAAAAGATTTTTCACGGAATTCGGATCCCGCACGTCAGCGGGGATCGCGAAGGCTAGACCCCCGTCAGCCCGGATCTCTTTTTGAACGCGCTTGAGTTGACTCCCGGAGCGTGATGACAAGACCACCTGAATACCGGATTTTGCGAGTGCAAGACTGATACCGCGTCCGATCCCCCGACCCGCGCCTGTAACTAACGCAACTTTATTTTTAAAAGGTAGCATTTTTCTGATAAAATAAATATTGGTGTCAACGATGTAAATATTTTCCTGATAAATCATGTTAATCATATTAATGTTGATTTTTTGAATGTTGAATTTTTATTTAAAGTCAATGATTAGTCGTATCCTCGGTATCCTTCCTTTATTTTTGTTTATTTTCTCCTGTACCCGAACTCCCCAACAACCGGATTGTTCAATTCCTCAATTTCCCATTCAATATATACTTCACCTTGACAGTTCACAAGTCAGCGTGACAATTGAATGTAATGAAGCGGGACTTGTCACATTTATTCTACCGACATTCTACGCCGACAATCCCCTCCTTTTAAGCGGGCCAAATTATATTGAATCTCTACGGGTTGTTGATTCCTGTGGTCATCCGCTTTCTTTTAAAAAAGGAATCTATACATTCGGGGAATATGCTTCTCAAACCATTTCTCTGGATTCTTCCGCAGTTCCTTTTTTTATTCATTATTGGCTCAATTTTTCAGAAATCAATGCTGATCCAAGCAAAGTCCCGAGGGTGTTTTATTCCAATGGAAGAGGCTACCTGCAGGGGAATTATCTTTTCGCCGTTCCTCAACGAAGTCAGAACATACAGGAATGCTGGAGAGATTCTCTCAGCCTTCATTTTTCGGTCAATCTCCCTGACGGAACGCGCTGGTTTGGAAACCCAATAGAGGGAATTTTTCATAACATCTACGAACTCGCCTTTTTTACAGCCACGGTGAACCCGGAACTCCTTTTTTCCGGTTCGGTGAATACGCTCGCTTATCAATTCGTCAATATCTCGGGACAGCCTGGACTTCCTTCCCATTACCAGATCCTAATGGATCGAACGGATATATTGTTTTCAGACATCCTTTCAGTTTTCGGGCCACTGGAAAATGAACCCTATACGATTATATTAAATGATATGGGCGGTGCATTAGAAGGTATGTACGCTTTTAATATAGATGGATATTTAACCCCGGAGATCGTTGATTCTCCGTATACCCTTCTTTATGATTTATTAGCGCACGAATTCATTCATTCCTGGATCGGGGTTCGGACAGGGGATTACGAGGATCCCTGGTGGAAGGAGGGGACAACAAATTATCTGGGGCTAAAGATAGCTGCTCGGAACAAGCTCTTGACAGCCGCATCGTTTGAATTTTTTCTGTTACAGAATTTGTCTGGTAACCAAACAATACAAAGTCTGCCGTTAAGTCAACCGCGTGTTCGAGAACAATTATTTACGAGAGATAAAATGCTAGCCGATGAGATGTATCGGCTGGTCTACTTTAAGGGAGCACAGGTGAATATGCTTTTGGATCTAGCACTGCAGGAGAGTAAGCCAGGAGTAAATTTGGAGAAGGTTCTGGACGGACTGATTCAGGTCTACCGACACGGGGCTTTTCACCGATCAGACTTTATTGGCTTAATTGAGAACATGGCCGGCTTTAAGTCGGACTCACTCTTTGCAGTTTATGTTGACCAGCCCGGAGTGATTGCGGATTCTCTTCTGCAAAGTACCTATCAGCGGCTGATTGTTTTGGGCAACTTTGGGAGTGACTTTAAAGCTAGCGGCGCGAAGCGGACGAAATCAAGCGGAAACGTTTTATTTAAAAAATAATACTCCACCGGGTTTATTTCAAAAATATGACTTTATTCCAAAGTATTGCTTGGCCACTTTCCAATTTCAGAAAATAGATTCCGTTTTGCAGTTGAGCCGGGTGCCAGAGAAAGTGATGAATGCCGGCGCTCCGGATCCTGGGTTCCATTAAAGTAATGATTTCGGTCCCGGTCAGATTATAGAGTTTCAGTGTTACAGCTCTTGGGGCTTGTAATTCGAATTGAATGTTTAGGGCTGAGGAAAAAGGAATGGGTGCAATCGAAAATTTCGTCAATTCATTTTTTTTTTTAGGCTTCTCGGTTATTTTACTGGTCGAATCTTTACCCAGGCTAATATTGACAATTTCTCCATATCCGGGCGATCCTGTAAAAGGGGCCATGCTTAACGTTGTCTCAGCCTCGATGATCACATTGCTATCTTCATAGTAAAAACGATAAGGACCGGGTTCGGGTAGAACCAGCCAGCCCTTGCCTGCGTTGTCCAGTTTGGTTCCAATGACGATGGGATTCAAACTATCCAGATAAATAGCATAGAGCGTTTTGCCCCATACAGAGGAGTTCCCTTTTTGGACGGTAACCATGACTTCCGGAAGACGGGAACCCGCTAAGGCGCCTGCAGATTTCCCTGCATTCTGGGCGTAGGCATTGCGCAAGGCGGTGTCCAGCGCGGTCGGAATATAGACCGGCTTAAGGGGATCACACCAATTAATACCCGTTGTTCCTGTAACGTAACTATGAATCCCTTCTCCCGAAACTGCCGGCCAGGTGACTTTAAAATTATTTCCGTTGCGGGAAACGGTCGGTCCTACGAGGACATCGTTAAAATCAATAACTTGAAAGCCGGCCGAACCTTTCTGGAATAAACCATAAATCAGTCCGGCGATCCAGCGCGCATTATCGGTGACCGTACCGCTGGCAATCCAAGTTTCGCTCACAATGAACGGTTTAACGCCGACAATGACATTGCTCAAGATGGTATTATACGTACTCAATCCGCCGTTGGTTTGGTCATGGTCCGTGCTGGAAATAATGAGACGGGATGGATCGATCGGACGGATGGCATTGGGGATGGAATCAAAGATCACGGTTTCCGCTCCAATCGGAGCAATATCCGAGTTGCGCCAGGTGATAATGCTGGGATGATTGAGATCTAGGTCAACCCAGCGACGGTTGAGATTCGTCATCCAAAGAGCCCAATCCGGATCAGCGTAAACCGGCCAGGTGGCATAGGGGGGCCCCATGCAGGTCAAGCCGGCGACAATCGTCATGCCCAATTCATCAGCCACTTCCAGCATCTGGCGAGGATAGCGGTCCCAGTGCTGATGGATCGCATTGATGTTGTATTGGTTCATCGAATTGTAAAAATGGAAGTAAAAGTTCCGGCTGTGGATGCCTTCATAGGTCTGGAGAAAGCGGCTGACCAGGAAGAAATCTTTGCCGTTGAATTTGAATTGGGTGCCTTCCAACCAGAATTCCCGGAATCCAAAACGTTCGCGGTAACGATCGACTAAGAGCGTATCGCCTTGCAGGATTTCTACCGTTAAAAAGTACAGTTGCGGGGATCCGTATTCGCCGAAACCCCAAAGTTTTGGGTTGATCCAGGTTTTTTCATAATTCATCGACAGTGAAGATTGGGGAAAGATCGTGACAGACTGAGTCGCGGTTAATTCATCAACAACGACACCGCCCAATTCTTTGACTTTGAAGCGGACGGTATAATCACCCGAAGAGATTCCGTCATTACCGATCCAAATTTTGGCAGAGAGTTTTTGCTGTCTTACCGACGTGAAGAGATGGATCTTTTCCACATGAATAGGAGAATAAAATTTCAGGACCACATCTCCCTGAATCCCGGGTTTGCTTTCATAACGCGTATAGGCCTTGCGGATGCTGTCCGCATCAATAATCGGGAGTTCCTGGCGGACATACTTCCCCTCGGCAGAATGAACATAAATCATTAATTCGTTGTGCTGATTCGCAATGATCTTGTCGGTGATATCGACTGAATAGGGCAGCCGAAAGCCCCATTTCTCTCCGCAAAACTGACCATTGCACAGAACGCGGGTATAATGGACGACCTTGTCCAGATAGAGAACGGTCCTTTTTTGAGAAAGATCCATCGGCGGAATATAAAATTTTATTTTATACCAACCCGATGTCGTCATTGTGATTTCAGCGGGGTCAGTGGGGATTCGGACATTCTGCCAGCCGCTGGCATTGGCAGCCGGGGGGCTATTTTCATCGCCGGTCAAATTAAGCTGGGCCAGGCCGTTTAAGAGGACGGTATGGCGGAGGGCCTGGTCCAATGGGGTGTTCGCAGCGAGGTGAATTAAAGAAAAGAGCAAGGCCAAGGAAGTGAAAGCAATCCTTTTTTTTAAGTGCATGAGAAATCCTTTGAGAAAAAGATCAATGAGTGGCTGAATGACCCGTTTTTAAAATAATATTAAACAAATTGCCAAAATCAAGAAAATGATGGTCTAGATCAGTAAGGCTTATTTTTTGAAAAAATATAACCATGAATTCCAATTTATGAAACTAATTCAAGCGCCACTGTCCTCTCTTTTTTTTAAAGACAAAACGGTTTTTTGGCTGGGCCGGTTCACTGATGGTGAGAATTAATTCTTTGGGTTTTTGTTCCAGCCGGGGCGTTAGTTCCGGTCGCTGCTCTCTGTAAGGGACAAGCAGAGTCATAAACAGAACTTCCTCTTGGGGAGTTTCGAGCCTGGCCTTAAATCCTTTATAGGCCGAGTCCAATTCAGAGAGCATGAGGGCCGGAGGGGATAAGAAGTTAATCCAGAGAGAGACGGAGTCCCCTTTGACGATGACTTCTTTCTTTTGCAAAGAAAGTTTTCCCTTGGGGTGAAGGAGCCAGTCAATCTGAGCCGGGGTCTTGCCCACAATGTCATCCAGAATCACAAAATATTTTCTTTTCACAAAAAGGATGTGGCGGCGAAAATGATGAAGGGCAGGATAAACGGTACCGCAATGGCTGATCATGTAAACGTGCTCCCCTTTCTGCTCTAGGATCTCAATTTTACCATCCTCTCCTTCCGGTCTCCAGTCTTTGTTCCAGTGACGGACTTGTCCTGTCCCATTCACCAGAATCACATTGTGTTTAATGGTTTCGAACTGTCCGTAACCGGGATTCGGTAGCAGGCGTTCGCCATAGGCAACGAGCATAAAATGATTGAGATCGAGATGGTGGTGGCTGGGATCCCATTCGGTGGTGCCGCTGCGCAAGGCTAGATAGACTGCGTTCGCCGGATCATTCCAATTGGAACGCATACTCGCCCACTCTATATCGCGAAAATGTTTGATCAAGGGTAGCGTAGCCGGGTCAAATGCAGGGAAGGTGTCCGGCCTCCAAAGCAGTTCGAGAATATCACGTCTCCAGCCTCTGCGGGGAATTTGGGAATAGAGCCAATAATAAGCAGGATCCTGGTAGTGACGAGCCAGATTCAGCATCGCGCTTAAGACAGTCCCTTCATAATATTCCCGGGCATCCTGGAAATTAGTGACCCGTTTATCCGGACCATGAAAGTAAAGGATAAAGTCACCCGCATGCCTGATGCCCTGTTTCTGGAAGACTCCATCGTCTGTTTTGAGAGCGGTTTGTAAGGCTGCTACAAATTGCAAGGCAGAATAAATTCCATAGCCCCAATAACCAGGACCTTCTTCCCACCCTCCATCTTCACCAAAGGCATTAAAATAACGCTGCAGTGCGGAGCGGGAAAGATCAAGGGAGTTTTTCGCCAGATCTGAATCATGGTAAAAGGCGAGGGCAGCGACACCCATCCCCCCATTGACGACCCCATTCCAGTTGGAGGCCATTGTATCCGGTCCAGCCCACCAGATTTTATCTACCTCAATGGAGCGAATATATAAATTAAAGCACTTATCATTCATTATTTGAATCAGTCTATGCCGATCTTGGGGGGTCAGACTGGAAAAAATCCAATCATAGGCTATTCCATAGGCCAATCCCATTTCACCGGTCATCAAATCACCGGAACTCCCTACATTCTCAGAATGAAAATTGTCTGCCCAATGCGCCCGTTCGGCACCCTGCCATAAATCTGTTTTTAGTTTTTCAGAAAACGAAGATTCACCTGTCAATAGGTAGGCCATGCCTAAATACCAGCTATGCCTTAGGAGGCTTCTGGAAAATTTCATCCCGTTATTTTCTTGATTCGACCATTCGCGGGGGATCGTATCGTTTAATAATTTTTTTGCTTCGGATAAAACCCATTGCCACGATGAATCAGTCATATTTTTCTTAATTTCTACAATCTGTTCTGGTGTGACAAAGAGGTAGGGATGAACGGCAGGGGGGGCAGGTTCAGCTTTCAAGAAAATCTGAAGCAATAACGCAGTACCGATTAAACGGTAAAGTAGTAATGAAATAATTTTTCCTTGTTTAACTTGCGCCCAACTAGACAAATGATGAACCTCTCCTTATCACACAAAGGGCGCTCTCTTTCCTCTGAATTCAATTTATTTCAGGGAAATCAGTCTTTCCAATTTTCGATTTTTAGACCAGAAATCCGTCTGAATTCTTCTTCATTATTTGTGACAGCAATAAGTTCATTAGCCATAGCAACAGCAGCAATAAGCATATCCATATCACTAATCGGTTGTCCTTTATCTTTTAATTCTTTACGAATTCTCCCATAGAAAGAGGCTGCATTATAGCTGAAATCAAGGATTTCAAAGGGAAGGATAAATCCTAAAAGTGCTGCTTGGGCTTCGGCTGAACGAGAACTATTTGCGGCGCCGTATTCCAATTCAGCCAAAGTAATTGTAGAAATCCCGATTCTGGCAAATCCAACCTTTAATAATTTTGATAAAATTTTTGGGTACTGTTTCTTGATCAGGTATATACAGATATTTGTGTCAAGGAGATACTTCATAATCTGATCTTGCGTGACGACGAAGTTTTGTTCCTCTCAATTTCAAAATCATCTGGAAATTTTGAAAGTGAACCTAAAAAAACATCCTTTAATTCTGATTTTGGAATAAGGACGACCGCCTTGCCAAGCCTTTTAATGACTACTTCGCTCTCATGGCTGTTAAATCGATACTCCTTTGGCAATCTAACCGCCTGGCTTCTGCCATTTTGAAACAATTTAGCTGTTGTCATAACTTCCCCTTTGGTTATACCATAATATATACTAAAAATGGGAGAAAAAGTTAATCTTTTTTCTAAAAGAATATTGGCTGACCCCAAAGGGGAAGTGAAGCGCAGTGCTAGGGCGCCATTTCATGTATGGTCTCTTGGTTTCAAAACCCCGTGCCCCGTCTTGCCGCCGAAGCGGAGGATGAGCGAATGTGGTTGTCTTGTCTCTTGATTTCCCTTATTAACATCGAGATATTAACGGTATCAGCAAATGGTTTCGTGATACTATTAATAGTTCATTCCTATATTCGTTCCCATTCGGCATCTCTGCCTTTTCCAAGAGAGCGTATTTTTTTGCCTCTTGAAAGATCCGATAATGCCCGTTTTAATGTCGGATAGCTGACCGTTGGACATACACGCTGCAAATCCGCCATACGGAAGCGGGTTGGGAGCTGAAGGATTGCGTTTTCAACCATTTCGCGTTTTGCACCTTTGGCTTTAGTGATGGTTCCAACCCGTAATTCAAATTCCTTGTATGCGGCAATGAGCATACCTTGAAAATAATTCCACCATGGTCTGAGGTCATGTTTACCCTTATGCCAGCTTTGAGAGCTTTTATAAAGCGCATCGTAATATGTTTCCTTGCTCTCTTCGACAATACGTTCAAGGCTTATATAACGGCCTACCTCGAAACCTGATTGATAGAGCAGGAGAAGAGTAAGCAGCCTGCCAACGCGTCCGTTGCCATCCATAAACGGATGAATGCATTCGAAATCAAAAACAAAGGAAGAAACAAGAAAAAGGGGATCTGCTTTCGCAGTTTCCAAGGCTTTTTTATAAAGTGAACAAAGTTTGCCCATATATTCCGGGGTTTTTGAAGCCGAAACAGGCTGAAACCGGACAACCTGTTTTCCATCTTTCCGAATTTCAAAAATGGCATTATCTTTTTGTTTCCAATGACCCGCTTTTTCGCTCGTATATTTATACATCTGCCGATGAAAATCGCAAATGGTGGCAGGGGTCAGATTGTAGCGGTTCGCGTTTGCGTGTATCGAAGATAGGACATCCCTGTATCCGGCAATTTCCTGTTCAGAACGGTCAACAGGTTTTGATTTTTTTAATACAAGGCTGTCTATTCTGCCCGGTGCAGCTACAATTCCTTCAATTCTATTCGAAGATTCGGCGCTTTGGATAATAGCCGCCTTACGAAGGCTTTCAAGGACTTCAGGCGTTTGGTTTTTGTATAAGCCTTCACGGCCACGAAATTCGCCGATAATACGAACATTTTTAAGAATTTCATGGTTCAATGGAGTGTCCAAGAAATAATCGAATTCGAAGGATTTCATAATATTACCATTGGAAATATTCTGTTATTTAATATCCGGCACCTTCAAATATACTAATTTTTAGAGGTGCCCATTTATTATTTTATAAAATTATAATCAAAACTTACAATATTTTGAAGTTCACATTCCATTTTATTTTTTTACCCGCCATGGACGGCGGGTGATGGTAGCGCGGCCTATCTTAAAATAGTCTTTTCTGAATGCCGTTATTAATGGTTTTCGTCTTTAGGTACCCCAATGTATTTGTCAGGAATGGTTTTAAAAATGGTCTTGCGCCACTGCTTAAATGGTTATCAAATGGGCAGCATTTACACCAACGGTAGCCCGTTTGCTGCAGCGGGGGATTAAAAACGAGTAACTGTCCTCAGCTACAAAAGTAAATAAAAAGCAAAACTGTTTCACATTGCACTGCAACCGCCATTATCGGCAAGCGGTTGTTACAGGCAGTGTTTCTTTTTTGTCGTTCCATTTTATGCAGTTCGAAAAATCTTTTCCTTCTTCCGCCCTTTCGCTAATTCATCTACCAATTTGTCCAAATACCTTGCCTGTTGAGTCAATGGATTCGTAATTTCTTCTATTCTGTAACCACAAATAACTCCTGTTATGAGATGAGCATTAGGGTTCAATTTTGCTCTCTTGAAAAATGTTTCAAAAGTTACTTTATCATAAATCAATTCTTGTAGTTTCTTGTCATCAAAGCCGGTCAGCCACCTTATCACTTGGTGTAATTCTTCTTTTGTCCTGCCCTTACTCTCAACTTTTGTGATATGGTGCGGATAAACAGATGCAAAAGTCATCTTCGCTATTCGCTCATCGTGTTCGGGTGTTGTTTTCATGTTATTTCAATCTTTCTAATCGTCCTTTTCGCTTCATTATGTTTTTGTAGTCCCACTGAATTTTTTCAGATTTACTTAACCAGCGTTTCAAATCTTTGGTGTTGATTTCATCAGCGTTGTTATAAAATATCGAAGCGTCCTTAAATTTTTCACCTCTTACCATCAGTTTTTCTTCATCAAAACTTGCACCGCTCCAAAACATCAGGCGAATGCCACGTTTTTCTTTACTGTATCCGACAATCGGGTTGCCATCAAAAAACCAAACGGGATGTCCGTGCCAGACTTTATTTTCCGCTTTAGGCAGGTGTTTGTTGATTTCCTGAAAAAGCAAATCGCAAATTGCTTTGTCATCAGAAGAAAGTTTGTTGTTGTATGTAATCGTGTCCATTATTGTGGAACGTTATTTAAACCACTTTTTTGCATTTGGTCTCCGGTGCGGGCAGCCAGGCCAGCAACAAGGTTGTCGTTTACCTTCTTTCAATTCTTTAACCATACGGTCAATATGTTCTACTCGCGTCTCTGATTTTTTGACAATAGTAACCCAACATATCCACTCGTTACGTTGGATTGGCGTAAGGTTATTCCAAAGGGCAAGCATTTGCTCATTAGAAGTCAATGCTTTTTCCATATCTTTCGGAACATCGTGCACTATACCATCTGCAATTTTCTTGGTCATAATTGATAATATGTTGATTACTTTGAGGCTTTCGACTTTTTACTTTTTGTGTCTTCATCCACCCTAAACTTCACAATCTTTTTTATCAATGTCAAAGGTAATGGTTTGTCAATAGGAAATTGAATCGTTCCTTCTGATGTCTTGAATTTTGCCAACTCGTCTTTGAAAACTGTAATTGATTTTGCTCCCGAATAAAAACCAATGTGGCCTTTGTATGCAGCGTAGGAGACTATATTTTTGAAAGTCGGAATGTTGTAACTGATGGTCTCTGTCGCCTGTGGTGCAATTTGTTTAATTGTCTTACGCAGGTTTTCCAAAATGTCTTGTACATTTTTTGGGAACGAAGAATGATACTCGTCTATCGTCTTGAATTTCGTTGTCCCGTATGGCGAATATTTTTTTGAAGTTGGTGTCATATTGTGTGAATTTAATTATCAATTGCAGGTCTGTCGTTCAACGTGTGCCAAAGTATGACATGGCCGGATCGCCGACATGACGGTGCCCGATCCCGAGGCTTCCGAGGGAGAGTGGACACCGAAGGAGGCATCAAAACGGCAATTCGGGGCGTCTTTGCGCCCAGCATCCGGCTGTTGGTGGCATGTGATGCCCGTTTGTCTTGACCTTTGCAGTGGCGCATGCTTTAAAATCGGCTTTTGTTTTTCTTGGGGGGGTGCCTGAAATTGCCTTTCCGTTATTATTTCTTGCCGCGCCCTTCTTTGCGCCGGAGCACATGGCGTGCGGAGGTGTTATGGCTTAATTCTGATTTTATTGGGTGGAATTATTTTGACTTTGCCTTTTTCCCATACAGCAATTTCTATTCCTGCTTTTTTATGATCCTGCAAAGCCTTTTTTACGCCAGCCCGAATGCCTTTGTCAATTTTTTCCATTAATTGCTTGTCCGATTTAACACTCATTTTGAATCCTCCTGAATTTTATGCCAAAGCGATTCTTTAATTACTTCAATATTTTTTGATACCGTCTTTTTTGCTATCAATTCGGGCTTCGAACAAGAATTATCATAAATGGTCCAGCTATCAACTATGGGCATATAAAGCCTAAATAAATTTTCAATACCTTTTTTATAGCGTCTACAGATAACATCTTCCGGAATAGAATGTCCGCCATTTTTAACACGGATAGCAACTCTTCTTACGGCCAATTCAGCGCTTTGAAGCCATAAGAAAATGATATTTGTAGAATACCCAATTTGTTTGCATCTTTCCAAAAGAAGCGAAAAGCTTCTTGATGCAAGCGTGGTTTCAAAGGCAAAGGGTTTTTTCTGTTTAACCAGTTCTTGAATTCGTGAAAGCATTGTACGCCCGGCATTAATTGCAACCGATTCCGGTCTGAATTGAGATAATCCGGATGCAATACCATCGGCATTGACATATTCTTCGCATTGAAGAAAATCTGGCAAAAGCTTCATTGCGCTGGTTGTTTTTCCAGCACCATTAGGGCCACCTATGATAAATAAATGAGGTTTTTTATGGGTCATAAAAATTTCCAATCCGTTAAATCGTTTTCGTTGTATTCGTATTTTTCTTTGTCGTTATACCGCCAGCTATTATCCTTATGAATTACAATTCCGACAACGTTTTGCCCCTATGTGAAGCCGCCTTGACCGCCTGGCAGTTCCCATTGCGCGCCTGTCTTTATACCCCATTCTTTATACACGTTGGGCGATGTACACCTTTGGCGTATTTCGCAAGGTTTGGAGCACGCAAATGGGGGACAGGAGGTTGCGCAGTGCCGAAGGACACGACGTAACCGAGTGCCAACTGCCCGGACGTGATAGGCGGTTTGGCGTGGACGTGCCGCACGCCCGAGGAGCGAAGCGACGAAGCATACAGGCGCTGTTGGTGGAATGTGATGCACGTTTGTCTTGGTTTTTGCAGTGGCGCATGTCTTTGGTTTTATTTTCTTGGGGGGTGCCTTGTTTCTGACTTTCTGATTTTATGTCTTGCAATACCATCTCTTGTTTTAAACGAACGTTAGGCCTTCATCTTGAAAACCGAAAAGATAATGATAAAATTATGCTAAAGAGAATTCTTCTTTAGAAAATGGTAGGTTTACATCGGGTTTGACATCGAGCCAATGGAGTTCTCCAAGATTCCGAATAGTCGAAGCAACAACCGATTGTTCTAATGGTGGTCTTCGTTTCTGTTTCCACTGCATGACGTTTTCAAGGACTTGTGTTTCCGTAGGGTTATCTTTGTCATTTTTCTTGAGAAAACTAGAAGCAAATATAACAGTTGCTACAATCTCTGCCTGCTTTGTGTTCATTCTCATAAAAAGGTCTGTTGTCTTTTCAATAATATTTTCCCACCGGACAAGCGTAGCATCATAATCTTTTTTAACTCTTGCATAATTTGGCCCGACTTTGACCATAAACATCCTGCCTTGCCGCTCTTTCTGAAGCAAATTGTTATTTATAAGTTTTGTTTCGGCGTTTTTGAGTTCCTTGCAGAACGGCCCAAAACTACCTTTCTGATAAACAAATCCTGTAGGCAATCCTTGTTGTGTTGCCACATAGGCAATCTTTTGGAAAATAGTTCTGCCGGTTGGCCAATGATACGGTTGTTCTTCAATTCTGTGGAGGATTTCCACAAGTGCAATCCATGCCGTATTAATGGCGCTTTTAACAAGGCCATTACCGCGTTGATTTTCCATGATAGGCGGTTTTTCTAAAAACCCAATTGTTAATTCATTTGCAGGAGTACCATACGGCGCATACAATTCGACAGGGATATCCATTTGTCGAGCGTATTTATAAATCAGCGGACCGATTACTTTCCACTCAAGCTGGCCATTACCGCAGCCAAGAGGCGGGATTGCAAGAGAAGAAATGCTCCATTCTTTATAGTGTGACAGTAAATATTCTAATCCCTGTTCAATGTCGCTGACTTTTGAAACCGATTTCCAGTGGTCTTTGGTTGGAAAGTTCACGATTTGGGGTGGAAACAAACTTTTATAAAGGTAGGGCTCACCCGGTTTAACCTGCTTGCGCTCGCACCTGTCAACATAATCCTTAAACATTTCAGGATAACGGTTTTTAAATTCCAGCGCAATACCTTTGCCCATAATCCCAACGCAATTGACGGTATTAATCAAGGTTTGAGCGTTGGATTGGAGGATATCTGCAATAAAAATCTTCATGTTCACCTCCTAAAAAAATATATCATTCTTGATGTATACTGCCAAATTTATGCAAAATTTCTGGAAGTTTACTAAAGCAACTTCGTTGGCAATGTAAGCACCGATAATATTGCAGGGATCGACATAATTTGGAACAAGAACTTCCGCACATTTTTCCGATTTGTGACGCATCTCATCAAAGGGATCATCGGGATGTTTCCAGAATTGAGCAAAAACCCGCTCCCGATCAATTCTTTTTATGCCCTCTTTTACAGATGAAAAACGGACATAGTCGCTGGCAGCGTTTCGATCAGAAATAATAACACAGGGCAAGTCCAGTACCTTTGAATCGACTCTTAGAACACAAATGATGTCATTCTGCATCCTGCACGCACTGAGCATTGGGTTATGAGCGTCAAAGTAAAGATTGGCATAATCATGCAAATGACCCGCGCCGGGAATCCTTTTGTCTTTCCTTCTCTCCTGGACTTCCGGCATAGCCACGGAATCATGCGTAACCTGACCAACGCGTTTGTGTGAAAGGATACCGTGCAACATAATGGATGGAACATTGGCAATCGGTGCGATGAAGTAAACGGTCGGGCGGTTGTTGTTCGGTGGCGATTTAACCACTGAATTTAATGAAGAACAAAGTTTTCAATAGTCACTTCACTGTCATACGAAGCACTGCCCCGCCACTGACAGCAAACGCCTGTTATAAGAATGTATTTTTTGCCTATTCTTCTTCTAATTCTGTTTTCTGAATTATAAAATTCTCAAACATATCTGTCTTTGCAAAATCTATCTTATAGTTTTTATTATCTATTTTTGTAATTCTTACACTATCAATACCAATTAACATTAGTTTATCATAATTTAACAATTCTCCTTCTTTTAATTTCAATACTTTTCTTAACAACCAATCAGATAGTGCATTATTTGGGTTAGTCATAAGGGCTTTTGAATTCTCCTGACATAATTTTGCATTTAATATTTCTCCTGTTGGAACTCGTAAATTAAACAGAGTCTCTCTATCTGGGAAAAACCGTGGATATTTTTTATGGATTATACTTGGAACGGGAATATAAACCTCACCTATATCTCTTTTTCTTCCTCCTGCATTCCATTGATTTAATCCACTTTTAGTGGATACAACTTTAAAATTTGGTTTGCTTTCTTTTAATGAATATAAAGGCAATACAACATGGTCAATTCCTGGTATTATAAATTTATCAGATATAGTAATTTGTTTCTTGAATAATTGTAATATTAACTCTAATGGATCCTCTAAAATTTCGACACTAATATTTACTGCATTGTCTGGAGTAACAAATTTCTTAAACAATGTTGATTTAGAGAAATTAAAAGAATATTCATTTTTTTTGTCATTAAAGGAAATACTTGCATTTTTAATTCTAATATTCTTTAAATTATCAATATCAATTAAATCATAATCTGTTTCAAATATCTTAATAGATTTTTCATTTCTTGCTATACAGTGGTAAACAGCATCACTAATTCCGTATGTTCTATTGGCGAAGTCAATCCTTTCGTTTCTTAATTCGGCTAATTTGATTCCAAGATTTTCTTCTTTCAAGTTTCTTAATTGACCACTAAAGACATTAAATTCTGCAATTTTTTCATTGCTAATTTTTTTATCAATAAATGTTTTTATACCTATCCCAACATTCCCGAGTTTAGCATCATAAGATAAATCATCACGAGAAAGATTTTCTGCTCCAAAAGTTTTACAGTAAATATTCTCAGCAACTCTATAGTAGAGATATGGAACATTAGATTGACTGAAAAGCTTGGAAAGAGAGCATACAGCTTTTAAATAAGAAATATAAAGCGGATTATTAATGTTGGCTTTTATGTTTTCGTGTATTTTCAAATTAAACTAAATTTAAGGAGTATCTCATTTCTATTTCAGATGCTTTTATACGCTTATCTGCAATTTGACAAAATTCTTCATTTATTTCAAAGCCTATATATCGCCTATTTGTTTCTATTGAAGCTACAGCAGTAGTTCCACTACCCATAAATGGGTCAAAAATAATATCGTTCTTTTTTGAAGTTGTTAATATTAAAGGTTTTATTAAAGATACAGGAAAAGATGCCTGATGTTCTTTAAAAGGTTCAATCCCGTTTCTATAAATATCTCTATGATTACTTAATTTTTTTGCTATTCCCAAATCAAAAAAGTATTTACGGGATTTTACAAAATGAAAAATATGTTCATACACAGGGTACCGTCTATCAGGTGAATAAGAAGGAACAGGATTAGGTTTTTCCCATATTATTTTATTACGAAGTATCCAGCCTTGTTCCTGCATTCCAATTGCAATTCTTTCAGGTAACATTAATAATTGTTTATATTGCAAGTATTTTCCATCAGGTTTAACAATTTTATGTTCAAAATAATGTTTATCCGTTTTTCTTGCATAATTCCCTTTATTCCTGCTAAATCCTTTTGTGCCGAAATAAATGTCTCCAATGTTTAAGTAAAAAGATCCTTCTTTATGTAATATTCTTTTAAATTCAATTGTATATTTTAATAAATTATTGATATAATCAATGGGGTTTTCTTCTCTGCCAAGAGTTTCATTACCATAAACCCTGCAACCAAAATATGGCGGACTTGTTATTATAAGATTGATTGAATCGTCAGGTAATTCTTTAATTAATTGCGCAGCATTTCCGCAAATAATTTGATTTAGAAAATTACTAATCATAGTGTTTATATAAATAATATGCAAAGATAGAAATTAATTATTAATGTATTTTTATAGGCAAAAAATATTTCTTATAGACAAATGATGAACCTCTCCTTATCACACAAATGGCACTCAATGGTTCATCATTGATACCAAGAATGGCTATATGATGAAGTTTTGTCAAATATCCGGTTCATACTTTGTTACTCCGGGTGAGGTCCAGGTTGGCAATCGGACTTTTAATTCTGCTTATCACATTTGCACTGACATGGGTATATATTTCTGTAGTTTTCGAGCTGGCATGTCCCAGCAACTCCTGG
>Ga0247727_10005814_pt1 | contig 24660 bp, 28 predicted proteins | sample WisWelCaveWW1625_FD_202498 | JGI IMG/M metagenome (GOLD analysis project Ga0247727, IMG submission 202498) | Biofilm microbial communities from Wishing Well Cave, Virginia, United States - WW16-25 | ecosystem: Environmental > Aquatic > Deep subsurface > Groundwater > Cave microbial mat | place... | reverse complement strand
GGTGATCTGGCTGTTGATCGTGCTGATGAAATTGCAGCAAAATCGTTTCACCGCCAAAAAACACGCTGGCATCAAGCTCGCGGGAATGTACTGGTTTCTCGTCGTCGCCCTGTGGCCGATGTTGTATGCTTTGGTTTATTTGAAGTGAGAGAATTTTTATGCAAGCTGTCACCATTACACAAATTGTCGAGCGTTTGCAAATACTGCCCATTGACAAACTCACTGTAGTTTATGATTTCGTTTCCTATTTAACCAGCCGAGGAAATGGAAATAAATCAACAGCATCGACTTCAGAAGCTTTTCAGACGATGTTAGCTTCTGAAGATGTGCTTCGGCGTGATTGGGATCGACCGGAAGAAGATGCCGCATGGGCAGATTTGTAAAAGGCGATGTTGTCGTTGCGCCGTTTCCATTTTCCGATTTGAGCGCAACGAAAAAACGCCCGGTATTAGTTGTTGCTACGCTTACAGGCGACGATGTCGTTTTATGTCAGATTACGAGCCAGGCGGTTTCGGATAATTATGCAATATCTTTGACACAATCTGATTTTGCTAACGGTAAATTGAGCCACGACAGCAATATTCGTCCGAATCGACTTTTCACCGGTGATTCAAATATTATTTTGTATCGTGCCGGTTCGTTAAAACCGACAAAACTGCAAGAAGTAGTTGCAAAAATTATTGACATCATCACAACATAAATTTACAGTCAAATGTTAAAGAAAACTGACTGGAGCATTTTATTTTTTGTCGCCATCATCTTGCTCAATCCAGCCGCCTCGTTCGCCTGCCCCGGCTGCAACGCGCTGAATAACTCGTTGGGTCGTGCGTTCAATCCCAGCGTGTTGTTCATGATGGCGATGCCGTTTGCCGTTGTCGGTTCGATAGCAGGAGGTTTGTTTTATGCTTATCGACGCGCGCAAAAACAAATAAATCAACAAGACCACAAAATAGACGAAGCGTCTTTGAAAGAAAACAAATGATTTTGTCAAAAAATAATTTTGTCTATTTACTTATCTGAAGGAGGAACGAACTTGAGTCACGCCACGACAACGACGCATGCCGTCGAACCGGCGGAATCGCCGTTGACCCCGGAAAGCTGGGGCAAGCTCGGCATGTGGATTTTCCTCGCCGGCGACGCCATGACCTTCGGCTCGCTGCTGGCCGGTTACGGCGCTTTGCGCGCCGGCAGTATGGATTGGCCCGATCCTACTCACGTGCTCGGCATCAATCTCACTGCTTTCATGACCTTCCTGCTCATTTGCAGCAGCGTCACAATGGTCAAAGGATTATCGGCGATTCGCCACGGCAATCCGAAACGAATGCGAACCTTTCTTTTGTTGACCGCGCTCGGCGGCGCTATCTTTCTCGGCCTGCAAGCGTATGAATGGACGCATCTCATGACCGGAGAGCATAAAGTTCTCTTCACTACTTTTGGCGGTCAAAAAAGTCTTTTCGGCGCGACGTTTTATGCCATCACCGGCTTTCACGGCATGCACGTCACCGGCGGCGTGATTTACCTGCTCATCGTGGTGATGAACGGCCTGCGCGGCAAGTATTCGGCGGAAAATTATAACGGCGTCGAGCTCGTTGGCTTATACTGGCACTTCGTTGATTTGATTTGGATTTTGGTGTTTACGTTTATTTATTTGATTCCGAACCCATCGTAATAGGAGAGGCTCATGTCCGGAACCCATCAAGAACCGAATTACATGTACGTGTTTTATTCGTTAGCCGTGCTCACCATTTTGGAAATCGGCGTGGCATACTGGCGAGCGCTGCCGCTGCTGGTTATGGGATTTATGCTGGTGGTGCTGGCGTTAGTCAAGGCTTTTTTGGTCGGCATGTATTTCATGCATTTGAAATTTGAAAAGCGAACGTTGGGCATCATCGCCCTCACGCCGCTAATTCTATGCGCCTTGTTGATCATCGCGCTGCTGCCGGATTTAACCGGCACCAAACGCAAATCCGAAGCCGTGGCCGTGGAACAAGCGCAGCAAGAAGAAGCGCCACAGCCGGCGGAGGGTCAACAAGAAGCCGTGCCGTAATCTTCTTTTTATCTTTTTATCAGTTTTTCTTTTTTTGTTTCGCACAAATGAATGATACAAAATATAACCTCTGGCTCCACCGCTTTGCGAAACTCGTGGTTGGAGCCACATTTATTTTGATCTTCGTTGGCGGATTGGTAACCAGCACCGACTCCGGCCTCGCCGTGCCGGATTGGCCGACCACTTACGGCCACTTTATGTTCTCGTTTCCGCTGTCGCAAATGGCCGGCGGCATTTTATATGAACACGGCCATCGCATGATTGCCAGCATCGTCGGCATGCTCATGGTGATTTTGGCGGTTTGGCTGTGGTTCAAGGAGCCTCGGCGTTGGGTCAAACAACTTGGACTGTTGGCTTTATTAGCCGTTATCGTGCAGGGCATTCTCGGTGGTATAACTGTCTTGTTCTTATTGCCCACCGCTATTTCCGTGAGTCACGGCGCGCTTGCCCAAACATTTTTTTGTTTGACGATTTGCCTCGCGCTGTTCACCTCAAAAGAATGGCAACTAACTCCGGCTAAAATTGAAGACACGCATCGGCCCTCTCTGCAAATGTTGACGATGATAATGACGGCGGCGATTTACATTCAACTCATTCTCGGCGCGGTGATGCGCCACACCAAATCCGGCCTGGCCATTCCGGATTTTCCATTGGCATTGGGAACAATCATTCCAGCGTTCGAATCATCAGCGATCGCCATTCACTTTTCGCATCGAGTCGGCGCCCTCATTGTGACGGCGCTGGTGATTTGGACCGTCGCTCGAATTATTCGTAATTATCGCGATGAGAAAAAACTATTTCGCCCGGCGTTGCTGTTGATTTGTGCGCTCGTGACGCAATTGACGTTGGGCGCTTTCACGATTTGGACGCAAAAAGCAGTTATGATCACCACGGCCCATGTCGCCACCGGTGCGCTGATTTTGGGAACGAGTTTGTTTTTGGCTTTGCGAGCTTATTGGCTTTTAGTGGTTTCCGAGCAGCTTCATGCTGAAAATGGAATTAAAGAAGCGATTCAAGAAGTGACATAGAATTAGCTAATAATAGCATAAAAGTTAATCGTTGAGGAAAATGAAATGTCTAAATCTGCAGAGGAACAAATTGTCGAGAAACTCGATCAAATTTTGAAAATCCTGAGCATTCAAGCTGGCACGGATATGGGTTTGACTGAGCGCGCAAGGCTGCTTAAACATGCTGGCTTAGACAGCCAGGCTATTGCCGAAGTCCTGAATGTTTCAGTTGAGACTGCAAGAGTTTTAACAGCAAACCGAAAGCCTCAAGCGAAGAGAGGAACCAGGCTTAAAAAGGCATTATAAATCACGAAAGATTGCTATGCCAACTGTTTCTGATTTTCGACTTTTACAATTTGATTTTAATGCCACTGTCAAGAGTGGCAAATATATCGGACGGCAGTCTTACTGGAAGCTTTATGCCGTAGAAAATTTTTTTCGCGTTATAATTCATTCTATCCTTTCGATAAATATTCCTAATGATTGGTGGAACTTTGCTGTTAATAAAACGATTCGAGAAAAGGCTGAACGTTTCCAACAAAATTATCTCAAGAAATTATGGCATGGCAAACCCGGGGCGCATGGTATTTACTATGTGGACTTGAGAGATCTTAATGAAATAATTCGTGCTAATGCTGTTTTATTTGATTCGGTGATTCCCGATTTAGACAAATGGATCATCGGCATAGAAGAGCTTCGGTTGCCCAGAAACATTATTGCCCACATGAATTTCCCCAGTCAAACCGATAAAAAACGCATCGATGTATTTTATGATGATTGCTTGAGTCTTGTTACACTAGTTCAAAATAAAGTTGGACTTAAAATTCCATAAATTGTTTTATCACAAACGTGAGAAGAAAAATCCTCGGGAGAACGTCGTATGGCAAGCGAAGTAACGCAAATGTTGATGCTCCGGCGGCAACCGCCGCCGAAAAAACTGCAAATTTATCATCACCCGAAAGTGGAGGGCTCGGTAACGCTCGCCAATGATATCGCCCGCCACTTGCGAAGCCTGGGCGTGGAGGCCGAGTCCGTATCGATCACGGATGATACGGCGAAAGCGCGTATTCCGAATCAGGATATGATCGCGGTGCTGGGCGGTGACGGCACGATGCTGCGCGGCGGCTGCATGGCCGCCCAGTATAAAATGCCCATCATCGGCGTCAATCTTGGCCGGTTGGGATTTTTAGCGGAAGTGCAGCCCAATGAGTGGAAAGGCGTGTTCGCCAGAATTCTCGTCGGCGATTATTGGCTTGAAGAACGCACCATGCTGCATGTCGAGCACTGCCGCGACGAACAAGTGTTGAACACCGCCGAAGTGCTTAACGAAGCCGTCGTGAGCCGCGGAGCTTTGGCCCGACCGATTCGTTTGAAAACCTGGGTTGACGGTGATGAGCTGACAACTTATGTGGCCGATGGCCTCATCATTGCGACGGCGACCGGTTCAACCGCCTATGCGCTCGCCGCGGGCGGCCCCATTCTGCCGCCGGAGCTCAAAGATATTTTGATCATTCCCATTGCTCCGCATCTCTGTATCGATCGCGCCATCGTGCTTTCGCATGGCTCAGTTTTAAAAATTCTGGTTCGCACTGAGCATCAAGCGATTGTTAGCGCCGACGGGCAGATGGAAGTGCCGGTTCAAGATGGCGATCATGTCGTCATTCAGAAAAGCGATTATGCCACGCGTTTTGTGCGCGTCCAGGATTCAACTTATTTTTATCGCAACCTCAACTCGCGCATGAGCCAAAATCCGTCAGCGGATAAGGCGAAATAACTGGCAACAGGGGCATCGAGTGAAACAGAAAATTTTGGAGGGGAAATATCGAATTATTACGGCTTATGCAATCTAAAACCAAAAAAAATATTGGCGGTGAGGCTTGTGAATACTGCGATGGCATCGTACGGGAACACATCGTCGAACGAGAAGTTTTTCGACACAGAAAAGGTTTGGTTATTCTTGAACATGTTCCTATCGGCACATGTGATAAATGCGGTGAACGTTATTATAGTGCCGAGGTTCTGCACAAGGTTCATAATATCGCAACGGGACGCACGAAGCCCGCGCGGCGAGTATCAATCCCAATTGCTAAATATGCTTGAAAACCTCATGACGACAATGAGTCAAATTGTTAAAAAGTTTAAAATGCAAATCAGATTCTCAGACTATCTCGAGCTCACCAAACCGCGCGTGACGCTGATGGTGTTGATCACCATGCTCTTCGGTTTCTATCTCGGTTTGCGCGGTGAAATGGATTGGGTGCTGCTCTTGCATGCCTTGCTCGGCACGGCGTTGGTGGCCGGCGGCACCAGCGCGCTGAATCAATATCTCGAGCGCGACATTGACGCCAAAATGCTGCGCACGAAAAATCGGCCGTTGCCGGCAGGGAGACTGCAGCCTATCGAAGCGCTGGCCTTCAGTGTTACGATCTCAGTCGTTGGACTCGTTCATTTGTTGATTATGGTTAATTGGTTGACGGCGCTTTTGGCGGCAGCGACGTTGAGCAGTTACGTTTTTCTCTATACCCCGCTCAAACAAAAGAATTCACTATCCACTATTGTCGGAGCGATTCCCGGCGCCTTACCGCCGCTCGGCGGTTGGACTGCGGCGCGCAATGAATTGAGCCTCGAAGGGTGGATTCTTTTTTTCATTCTTTTCATCTGGCAGCTTCCGCATTTCCTCGCCATCGCCTGGATTTATCGCGAAGATTATTTGCGCGGCGGCCTGCCGATGCTCACCGTCGTTGACCCGGAGGGCGATAGCGCCGGCCGCCAGATCATCAGCAATTGCCTGGCGTTATTGCCGGTAAGTTTGCTGCCGACGATTGTGGGCATGGCCGGACGAATTTACTTCGTCGGCGCGTTGGCCTTGAGCTTGTTCTTTCTCGCTTGCGGCATTGCCGTCATGCGACATCGGTCGAATGTCTCCGTTAGACGCTTGCTGCGCGCGTCGCTGTTGTATTTGCCTGTATTGTTCGCCTTAATGGCATTGGATAAAACGACGTTTTGAGATTCGAAGTAAGCGACGGCGAAATTTCAACAAAAAAACTGCGTTCTAATAATTATTATGCACGGACTTGTATCCATCCCATGGCGATCTTTATCAAAAAAATATTTGTTGTTATTCCGTTATTAGTGTGGAATTGCTCCAGCCTCCAGGAAAAGCCCCTTCCCAAACTCGGAACTTTACCCCACTTCTCACTCATCGAGCGCAACGGTCAACCATTCGGCTTGAAAAATTTGCAGGGCGCGGTCTGGGTCGCCGATTTTATTTTTACGAATTGCGCCGGCACTTGTCCGATCATGACGACGGCGATGACCGAAATTCAAAAGATGGCCGTTGCGGAAAAGATGGAAAGTGTCAGGCTCGTCTCCATTACCGTCGATCCGGAAAGAGACTCACTCGAAGTTTTGAAACGATTCGCCGACGGCTATGGCGCGCTGCCGGGACGCTGGTATTTTCTCACCGGCGATGGCGCCGCCATTCAGCAATTGGCGAACAAAGGTTTTCTTTTGAGCGCGGCCACCAGCACCGGCGGTTCGGCAGAAGAACCCATCATTCACAGCAACCGGTTCGTGCTGGTTGATCGGGTTGGATGTATTCGGGGCTATTATGATGGCACTGATGAAGAGAGTGTTAAAAAATTGCTCAAAGATATTAAAACACTTTATAGCGAGGAAACCTCGTAATGCAGATTGCCGATTTGCCCGCCATCAATGCGTCGCTCAATGCGCTCAGCTCGATCTGGCTGACCGGCGGTTATATTTTCATCCGGCAGAAAAAAATCTCCGCGCACCGATTTTGCATGTTTGCCGCGTTGATTACTTCGGCGCTATTTTTCATTTCTTATTTGACTTATCATTATCACGCCGGCTCTAAACATTTTGCAGGACAGGGCGCGATTCGAACGATTTATTTCTCCATTTTGCTGACGCATACAATTTTAGCCGTGACCATTGTGCCGATGGCGCTGATCACATTGTTTCGCGCGCTGCAAGAGCGTTTCGACAAACACAAACGTATCGCGCGCTGGACGCTGCCGATTTGGTTTTATGTGTCAGTAACCGGGGTGATTATTTATTTTATGCTGTATCAAATGTAACTTCTGTTTGCCGGTTGGCTGGTTGACCTGTTCGCCAGTTGACCAAATAAATCCGATAAACGGGCTAACCGGCGAACTGGCAAACCGGCAAACGCAAGACAATCTATGAATTTGGAGTTATTCAAAACTGAATTATCTGAGTATCTCAGAACTAATCACCTCACGAAATTTGCGCCGGAAGAAATTTTTGAGTTGTTGCAAGACGGCGAGGCGGTGGAATGGATGATGTCGATGCTCGTGCCCGTCGAGCAGCAAAGCCAGCATGGCCGTTTGGCTGAATTGTTAACCGGCATTCGGCAGGAAGTTTACAAAGAACCTGCTCCGGCGCCATCGCCAGATACGGTCGTTGAAACGACGCCGCCGGAAGTCGCGACGCCTGAAGAGCAGATTGCGGAAGAAGCCGACTTCGAGAAAATGGCGATGTCGATGCTGCCGCCGGGCGTCGATGCGCGCCAGTTCAAAAAATTCATGAGCTCGCCGCAAGGCGCGTTGATGGGGGATTTCGCGTTATTCTGTCAGGAGAAAGGCGTCGATATTCAGGATGTTGATGGCGGACAAGCTTCAGATGAGATTCGCGCTTTACAGGATGAATGGATGAAAACACCGCGGCAAAGTTTGGAAGGAAAAACCCCGAATGAACTGCTCGAAGGCCGCTCGCTCATTCCGCAAAAAGTTGAAACCGTTCGCCGTTCCGAACCGAAGGTCGGACGCAATGATCCGTGTCCGTGCGGTAGCGGCAAGAAATATAAAAAATGTCACGGGGCTGAAATAGCTTTATAAGCAGACTTATAAAAATTTTAACGCCGCTTGTTTCATCATTAAACAAGCGGCGTTTCGTTTTTAAAAAGCCAAGAGAAAGTTTTATGACAAACCATCACGCCGAGCACCAAAGACTCGCTGAAAATTTTGATAAAAAAAGAATTCAGATCGAAACCGTCAAAGCTGCTCTAAAAAAACAACACCTCGAAACGCCCAGTTGGGGATATGGCAACAGCGGCACTCGCTTTAAAACTTTTGCCTGGCCAGGGGCGGCGCGAAATGTGTTTGAAAAAATCGCTGACGCCGCCTACGTGCACAAACTGACGGGTGTGGCCCCTTCGGCCGCCTTGCATATTCCCTGGGATAAAACCGATGATTGGAATGCGTTGAAACAATTTGCTGAGGAAAAAGGTGTTAAAATCGGGGCAATCAATCCGAATGTTTTTCAGGATGATATTTACAAGTTCGGCTCACTGTGCAGCCCCAATGCGATAGCGCGGGAAAAAGCCCTCGCCCATATAAAAGAATGCTGTGAAATCATGCATAAAACCGGCAGCGATATTTTGAGTATTTGGCTGGCCGATGGCACCAATTACGCCGGCCAGGATGATATCATGAGGCGAAAAGAACGGCTCGAATACGGCTTGAAAATCGTTTATGGGAATTTGCCCGCCAACGGCCGCATGTTAATCGAATACAAATTTTTTGAACCGGCATTTTATCATACCGATTTGGCTGATTGGGGAATGGCGTATACGATGTCGCTCAAATGCGGCCCGCAGGCGGAAGTGTTGGTCGATACGGGGCATCATGCGCCGGGAACCAATATTCCGCATATTGTCGCTTTCCTCTTGAGCGAAAGAAAATTGGGCGGTTTTCACTTTAATGCGCGCAAATATGCGGATGACGATCTGATTGTCGGAACGGAAAATCCTTTCGAGCTATTTGACATTTTTACCAAATTGATCAGCGCCGGTGATAAGGCGAGTCAAGTTGCCTTTATGATCGACCAGAGCCATAACATCGAGCCCAAACTGGAAGCGATGATTTACAGCATCATCAATTGCCAGACCGCCTTCGCTAAAGCGCTGATTGTAGATTATGCTGCATTAAATGAAGCTCAACAAGCTGGCGACGTGTTGGGCGCGCATCGAGTTTTAGTCGATGCTTTTGAAACAGATGTACGGCCGCTGCTGGCGATGGTACGAGAAGAGATGGGCTTGCATCCGGATCCCATTGCCGCTTATCGGAAAGATGATTATGCCGCCAGAGTCGCCCGCGAACGCGGTACGATGGAGTCCGGAGGCGGTTATCCTACAGGTTCATAACGCGTTTTAAGCCGCGATCAAACTGCATCACAAAGATTTGTGGCGAACTTAATGAACAACCAATCATGAAAACAAAAACCGTTCTCGCCGTTGACCTCGGTGCGGAATCCGGGCGTGTCATAGCAGCTCATTTTGATGGACAGACGCTGCGCTTCGAAGAACTGCACCGTTTTGCCAACACCCCGGTTGCGGTTCACGATACCTGGCATTGGAATTTTTTGCAGCTTTGGCATGACATACAAATCGGCGTCGAAAAAGGAAAATCACTGAAACCTGCCAGCCTCGGTGTTGATACCTGGGGAGTAGATTTTGGATTGCTTGATGCGCAAGGCCGTTTGATCGGAAACCCGGTTCACTACCGTGATCGGCGCACTGAAGGGATGATGGAAAAGGTTTTCGCCAAATTGTCCAGAGCAGAAGTGTTCGCGCAAACCGGCATCCAGTTTATGCCCATCAACACGCTTTACCAAATGATGAGTTTGGTCGCGAGTCAATCGCCGCAACTGGCGATAGCCAAAACATTTCTCACCGCGCCCGATCTGTTGAACTACTGGCTGACCGGAGCAAAGGTGTGTGAATTCACCAATGCCACCACGACGCAAATGTATAATCCAATCACTGGCAATTGGGCGACAGAGCTAATGGAGGCATTGGATTTTCCCAAAAATATTTTTCCGGTGATTATCTCTCCCGGCACACGTATTGGAGAATACGATGGCATCTCCGTGATCGCGCCCGCCTGTCACGACACCGGCAGCGCCGTGGCAGCGATGCCGGCTCAATCCCCAAATTATGGCTACATCAGTAGTGGCACCTGGAGCCTGGTTGGATTGGAAGTGGATCAACCGATCATCAGCGAAGCCGCGTTGGAGGCCAATGTTACCAATGAAGGTGGTGTGTACGGCACGTTCCGGTTGCTCAAAAATGTGATGGGATTGTGGATCATCCAGCAATGCCGGCGCGCCTGGCAATCAAAAGGCTGCGATTACACGTATAGCGAACTGGTGAATCTGGCAAAAACTGAAGAACCCCTGCATTCACTCATTTCTCCAAACGCCCCGGCCTTTTTGCCTCCAGGAAACCACCCGCAATTCGTTCAGGATTTTTGCCGGAAAACCGCTCAACCCGTGCCGGAAACGCCGGGAGCAATCGTGCGGTGCGTGATGGAAAGTCTGGCACTGAAATATCGGGAGGTATTGGAAAAGTTGTTGGCAATTTCCAAAAAGAAGGCGGAGGTGATTCATATCGTCGGCGGCGGCTCGCAAAACGAATTGCTCAATCAAATGACCGCGAATGCCACGGGCTTGCCGGTTTTTGCAGGTCCCGTCGAAGCGACGGTGATTGGCAACGCCCTGGTTCAGCTGATCTCGTTGGGTGAATTGCATAACATTTATCAGGCCCGACAGCTCGTCGCAGACCTGGATGAATTAAATCGTTATGAACCGCAAGATACCGCGGTTTGGGATGAGGCATTTCAACGGTATCAGCGTTTGTGAGATGTAAAAAAGCTTAAGATTAATTTTGTTATTCTGCTTTTAACGCCGGCAGAAGCGCAATTCGTGTTGCCGCGATGATGGAAGCAGAACTCGACAGCAAGCCCACGAAAATTACGGCGAGCAGAGTTATGCCGATGGAAAGCCAAGGCACCTGTGCGCTGCCGCTGGCGAGATGTGGAGAGACGGCAACGAGCGCGGCAATACTACCAATACAGATTCCCGTCAAAATCAGAAATCCATTTTCGATCAACAATATCATCGTCAAGGTTGAGCGGCGAAAGCCAATGGCGCGCAGCACGGCCAGCTCGCCGCGCCGCTCGATCACGTTGCGAATCAAAATAATTCCCAAACCGAAAGTTCCTAAGAGCAGCCCCAGCCCACCGAGAGTTTGAAAGACGGATAGATAGGTGTTTTCCACCGCTTGAAAATTTTCCAGCATGGCTCGTGTTGACGAGGCGTCGAAGCCGTAATCTCGCAAATTTTGCTCGAGCATTTGCGCAACAGCTTCGGTTTGATCGGCAGACGTCTCGATGAGAAAATAAGAATAACCGGTCACGCCGGGAAAATGTTTGAGAAAATTGTTTTCTGAAATCAACACTTCGCTTTGAAAAACGCTGCGCTCAAAAAGCCCGACGAAGCGCAGTTTGATCTCCTGTCCCAAATTATTGCGCATCACCAAATCCTTGCCCAAACCGAGATGCAAAATCCACAGCACGGAATTATAATCGCCGAAGGCCGGAATAATATCCGGCGCGATTTCCTTTTCGAGCAAACGCCACGGCTGTTCTTTGAATGCGGCGTCGCTGAGTTCGCGAAACTCAAATCCGCCGCGCGCCATTTGATCGGAAGAAACGCCGAGCACGCGCGGTTTCTGCGGCTGATAAAGATTCAAGCAACTGGCGTCATCGCCGGGCAACAGGCGCAATGGAAAAATGCGAACGGCGTTTAAAATTTCGGCTGCCGTCTCATCAAAACCCAACTCGTTTCTTGCCTCCGTTGTATTCAAATCATAATGTACGGAGATGTCAGATTTTGCGACGAGCGAAAAACCTCCGGCGCCGGAATTTTTAGCAAGCGCCTCTTCTCCCGCTTCACGACGATTCGCGGCAACGGCAACGATGATGAAGCAGGCGCAAGCGACAAGCGCCGCGCACAACATGCTGCGTCCAGGATTGCGTCCGCCGTAACGAATTGCCATTCCCATTATTCGCATAAAACCTAAGTGTCGTTGTTTGCCACGCCGTAATTGGCGAAACCAAAGTGAAAGCAAGGCCAAACCCGCGATCAATAAACATGTGCCGCTGCCGAAAAACCATCCGGCCGCAGAAGCTTCGCCTGAAAAATTTGCCAAAACCATCATCACGCCAGCCAATCCGAATGCGATCAACGCTACAGTTTTCGAGAATCTTGGCCGCGTCATTTGTTCCGAACTGGTTACGCCGTGCAACAACGCCGGCGCAGGGATTTTTTCCAATTGTCGTAAAGTCCACACAATAGAAAACATCGTAACGATAATCGCTGCGATATAACCAATCATGAGGCTCGTCACGTTCACATGCAAAAACAAAGACGGCGCACCGATGGCGTCAATCCACCAAGTTCGTAAGCCAAGCATCAGTATCGCGGCATAAGCAATCGCGCCGGCCAAACCCAACAAGCCACCGATTCCAACGAGCACGCTTCCCTCTTTCAATAATTGTCGACGAACATCGCGAGTTGGATAGCCGACCGCCAACAAAATTCCAATTTCTTTGGCCCTTTGTTCAACGCTGAGCCGAAACAACATGCCGACTAAAAGCGCCGCCGACGCAATGAGAAACCAACTGAAGCCGATAAATAAAATTCCAAAATCGGTTGTGCCTTCTGCGGCCATGAGGCCCTGTTGTTTGACCGGTTGAAAAACAAATTCCATTTGTTCGGGTTTGATTTTCGCGAGCAATGCGGTTTGCAATTGCGTCAAAAAATCTTCGCCGTTGTTGTTTGCGGTTGTGCCGACACGCATCGAGGTCAAATTGCCAAAGCGACTGCGCCATAATTTTTGTCCTGTTTTCAGCAAGACAAAAGCTTTCGGCGTGGCGCGATATTTATCCCAGTAAGCTTCATCCTGCGGACGAATCAAATTCAGATCGACAGGAAAAGGCGGCTCCCACGACTGCATATTTTCGGCGTCTTGAATGCCGGGAAATTCCGGCGTGAGTGTGGAATCAATTCCGAATCCATTCATCGCTGTAATACCGGTCACTCGAAAATTGTGGCTTTGCGTTAGCAATTGCTCGCGGCTGCCGACGGCGTAATAAGTGATTTTTACAGTATCACCGATGTTTGCTTCAAGATCTTGCGCTGCCCATTTGTTCAAGAGAATTTCATCATCGGCGAGCGTTGTTATTGATGAGCCGTTTATCAAATTAAGTTCACCGAACGAAGCTGCAACCGGAAAGGTTGTTGCCGAAATCGTTGAATACGGAAGCAAGCGGCCATTCAATTCAATGGTATTTGCCAGATAAGTCAAAATCGGTTGTACTGGCAAATTTAACTCAGCGCTCACTGCATTAACGGCATTGACGATGATGGGACTGAGAATAATCTCCGAGCTTTCAATCGCGACAAAATTTTCATGCGGCTGTATTAAAACACCAAAATCACGCAGTTGAATATTTTCACGCAAAATTTCCTGCAAGACACGATCCAGCGAATCCACCGATGTTGTGTTTCGACGCGATACTAAAAGCGAATTGACTTTTTGTTTTTGCTCCAACGCGCGTTGCAAATTCGCCAGCGAAACATAAGCGTTCTGCGGCAAATTTTGATGCGGCCGCAAACCGAATCGCCCGACGCTATGATTGGAAATAATGTGGGTTACTTTAAATCGAATGGTTTTGACCAAATCAGCGGTTTCGCGGCTGCCCAATAAAGTTTCGCGCGGAATCTCGCTGCTTTGCTGGATATAAATGAGAAGATGCTCCCCCAATTTTGCGCCCAATTCTTTTTGCAAAGCTTCGTTGATGGCAATGACGGGAAAGCCCTGTTCAAAATTTTTTAAAAAAAATTCATCCCAATAGCGCGATGAATCAGGCTCAAATAATGTTATGAATTGTTGATCGACGCCGAGCAGATTGATATTTGAGGCGCAGGCTTTTGTCGTGGCATGAGCGGCGCTGCCGGTGAGCAAAACGGCGGGAACGGCATTGTCAAAATATTCTTTGAATCGTTCGGAAGAAGTGAGATTGGCGGCTAAATCTTGCCGAAAAAAACGATTTGAAATCAGCGCGTGATCAATTTTGCCCAGACGATTCAGTGTCAAATCGCGCAGGCTTCCACGAACGGAATCACCAACCAAAAGCGCGCCGGTTAATACTGCTGTAGCAATGGCCGCTCCCAGCATGACGGCGAGATTGATGCGCCAATAATAAATCAAACTTCGACGCATGTGCCTTCTCGCAATTCGAAGCGCCGGTTGAAACGGGTGGCTAATTCGAGGCTGTGTGTGACCACGATCAAAATGTTTTGTTCGGCGCGATGCAGCTCCAACAACAGCGCCGAGACGGCGTTGGCCGTGTTCTGATCCAAATCGCCGGTGGGCTCATCGCAAAGCAAAAGACTCGGACGATTGATCAAGGCGCGAGCAATCGCCACGCGTTGGCGCTCGCCGCCGGAAAGCTCGGCAGGGCGATGCTCGAGACGATGCGACAACCCAACGCGGTCGAGCAATTCGCGCGCATGTTTTTCAGCATCACGGTTTTTATTTTTAAATGCCCACGTTGGGAGCAATACATTTTCCAGCACCGAGTATTGCGGCAACAAGTGATGATCTTGAAAAACGAAGCCGACAACCTGATTGCGAAATTTCGCCAATTCCGGCTCGGATAATGAGAATGGCGTTTGATCGTTGATTTCGATATTGCCGGAAGAAGGCTGGTCCAATGTTCCAATCAAATGCAGCAATGTACTTTTACCCGATCCGGACGGCCCCATGATGGCGAGCGCCTCGCCGCCGGTCATTTTAAATGAAACGTCGCGCAGCACGTCGACACGACGATTGTTGCTGGCGAAATACTTTTGAATATTATTTACTTTGAGTGAAATAGAATTTTTATGCGACACGATGTCTTGAGGGTTTAAAACAACGCCGGAAAACAAAACGCCATTTGTTCAATTCAATGAACAAGTGGCGTTATAATTTTTTTGCCATGCAAGTATTACGTTTTTTTATCACGCTTCGCCAATTCTTCGCGCAACCGCGCCAATTCTGTTTCGGCTGCCTGCCGCGCTGCGGATTCGTGTTTCGCTTTCGCTTCGGCGGCTTGCCGTGCGGCTTCCGCTTCCCGTCGTGCTGTTTCTGCTTCCAGCCGTGCTGTTTCCGCTTCCCGCTTTGCTGCTTCGGCGGTGCGACGAGCAATATGCGTTTCTTCGCGAGTTAATAAATATTCGCTGGTCTTGGGATTGTAGAGGCGCAGCTTGCCGTTTTCCAATCGCAATTCAAGGCCCGTCACTTCGCTGTACAGACGGGTTCCGACAATCGGCAGATAATCACCGTCTTCGAGCCGGAAACCTCGCAGCTTCGGGCGAATCGCTTCGCTGAACGGATCAAAGAGAAAATATTCCTTGACGCCGAGGCTGGCGTAAAGAAATTTTTTGTTGCCGAGGTCTTCCATTTTCGTGCTGAGTGAAGTCAATTCAATGATCATTTCCGGCGCCTTGCCTTCCACTTTGATATTATAAATGCGCCGGTCTTTTTTCTCCACGCCATGCACCACAAAAATGTCCGGAGAAACGGGTTGGAGCTTGCCGAGTTCATCCGGATAATAAACAAAAATATTGCCGGTCACGTAAGTTTGTTGATCGTCGCGATAATACTCGTCCAGCCCGTCAATCAAATCCAGCATGTATCGGCGATGGGTATCGGTCTCGGCCATTGGTTTTCCATCCGATTCTGGAAGGTATTCCTCCCGATAAGAATTTTCGCTCAGATAAGACTCGAGCGGATAAGCTGCATTCAGCGTCGTTGTTGACATGGCATCAAACCTAAAAGCTTAACATAAAATAAGAATTAGAAACTGTTCACACCACCAATATAATCACGTTCGTGATCATAAGCAAGCATGAAGAATTATCACTATAACTGCGGCGCTTCCTGAATCTGGCGCGCAATAAAATCCGGAATTGGAATGGCTTTGAGTTTTCCTTCCGAGCTCACAACACAGCACGCCGCACTCACCTGCCCGCGCGCGATTAGAACTTCGCCGCGATGAAATTCAAATTTATAGGTCATCGATTTGTTGCCTTTTCGTGCAACCGACAAATGAATATCGAGAACTTCCTCGAATTTCGCCGGACTCAAATATTCACACGACGCCGCGAGTCGCGGCCAACCGAGCTGTTGATGGTCGAGTTTCGCGGCGACACTTGTTCCTAATGATCGCAGAAATTCATGCTCGGCGGTTTCCATAAAAACAAAAAAACGGGCAAAGTGCACGATGCCCGCCATATCGGTGTCGGCAAATTCGATTCGACGTTTGGTGTGAAATTCGTGGGGCATATTAAATTGCAAATTGAAAATTTTCAATTTAAAATTTATAATAAATCATTTCAACTACTACGGTTTATACTTCGTCACGAGAAAACCTCCCAATGCAGCCAGCAAAATACCCGCAAAAAATTGCCACGGCAGGCTACGATAACCGCCCGCCGGCGGATGCATCGCCAAAGCTACTATCGCATTCACAACCGGCGCGCCGGCAAAGACAATGGACATGACGACATTCGGCGTGCCTTTCGCGCCAAAAGCCAACAAAACACAAAAAGCGCCCAATGCGCCGACAACACCGGCGAGCAACGACCACGTTATCCCTTTTGCCGGCATGCTCCACGAAGCGCCGTTAATGAGCAACACAATCGCCGGGCCAAGCACAGCGGTGATTAAATATGCGATGCCGACGAAAAGAAAAGCTTTGTATCTTCCATTCGTTGGGTCGCTCATCCCCATTTGGCCGGAATGCAAAAAGACGCCGTAGAGTCCCCACGAAACAACCGTCATCAGCGCAAAGATGAGCCAAGTCATATTCTGTTGCGAAGCATTTGTGTCGGGCATAACTCTCCATTTGAAATGGTTCGTAGTGGCCCCTTCAGGGGCTGGCTGTAACACCTACGCGAGAATGCCTGAAGGCGTCACTACGAACATATTGTCGATAAACTCCCGCCGTCGCTTCAGCCATTACTGCATCACTAAATTTCTGATGCACGGCGGATTTTCCATGCGTGCCAAGTTGCTCACGAAGAAGCGAATCGTTCATGAGCTTTTCGATTCCCGCCGCAATGGCGTCGGGCGAATTGGGTTGCACCAAGATACCACCGCCGGTTGACAAAATCAACTCCGGAAAAGCGCCGTGTTCGGGTTGGACGACCGGCACGCCGTTCGCCAGCGCTTCCAAAATGAAAAGGCCTTTCGGCTCTTGGTAAGTTGTGGGAACGGAGAGAACGCGCAGGCTATTTAGAAAATCGATTTTCTCGGCGCGGTCAACTTCGCCATAATATTTGAAAGCGTTATTCAAGCCCCACGTCTCGATTTGTTTTTTGATCTTTTCAAAATAACGGCGATCTTTCTCGCCAAGATAGCCGGCGACTTTGAGCTGAATTTTGTTCAAACTAAACTTCTGCGTGAGTTGATGAAAGGCTTCGGCAAGCAGATGCAAGCCTTTTTCCGGACAGATGCGCGCCAAGTAGCCAATCACAAAGGCGGTGTCGCCATTGCGATTTGGCGCGAGGCCATGTCCCTGCAAATTGATGCCAAGTTTGACGACGTGCATCTTTTCAATCGGAACTTGCAGAAATTCCGCCATAAAGTTGGCGTAATATTGGCTGGTGGCAATGAATCCATCGACATCGCGGGCGCGTTCGTGCATCAATTGGCGCGCTTCCGATTTATACGGCTCAACGAGTTCATTGAGAAAAAGATCTTCGCCTTGCACGGCGCAAAGCACGGGAACGCCCAATGTTTTTTTAATCTCGCGCGCCATTCCGAGAAACATCGAATTAGTTAATTGCACGATCTCGGGGCGATAGGATTCTTGCAGCCATTTAATCAACTTCGCCAATTCTTTTTTCTGGCGGCCTTCCTCGCCCTGCAAAACCGAGACGGTGAGGCCGCCCAAATCTTTTGCATTCGTCGAGGCGCTGAAACGCGCGACCCAATTCAGCAGTGCCGGACGGTTGAAGAGTTTGTCGATCAGCCACGGCGTGTGCCGAAACAACGAAAACTTTTGTTCCAAATAAACATTGATGCCGCCATAAAAAATCTGATCGAGCGTGACATTGGCTTCGTCCGTGCGCAGAGGCGTGTAAGTTGGAATCAGCGCGACTTCGTGGCCTTTTTTGATGAGTGCCGCCGCAAGAGTGTTATCGTGAATGCAACTGCCGCAGTACATTCCGCCCGCGCCGGCAGCGATGTAGGCGATACGCATAAAAAATTAAAGAAATTAAATTGCTCCGATAGCTTGCAGCCTGTTAAGAATGCGAGTAGCCAGTTGATACGCAGTTGTTGCCCGTTTGGTATCAAAAGTTGCGATGTTTTCGTAATCGGCTTCTTTTCTTTCGTGCCATAAATCCCGCAAATCTTTCCCTATCTTTCGCTCTATTTTGTGCGTCGAATTGAAGAACGTTTCTCTCACAAACTTGTGTGTATCTATGCGAGGTATAGTTGTGCCTTTGCTGATGAGAAAATTTCTGGCAATGCAGAATACGCCGTAATAGGCGCGACTGATGGCTGATCGCAGATAAGCTTCTTGAGGAATGGCGGTTTGCTGATGACTTAACAACTCGCCGGCTAAATGTAAGTATGCCCTCCAATCAAAGCTCATATTGGTCTCACGGTAACGGCAAACAAAGCGCCGATTTCGCTGCTAACATGATCGAGAAACCATTCTTCATCAAACCGATCCAAAAGATCGAGGGATTGCGCCGGCGGCAAGGTGGTTTTAACGATGACAAACAATCCTTCGAAATTTTCTTCAGGATCATTGGCATATTCCAAACAAATTTCCACCGCCTCATCGCCAAAAACTCTCACAATTTGTTTGTGCGCTTCGACAAGGTGAGCGCTGAGAGCAACGTGGGTTTGGAGAAACTTTTTAATTTCGACGGAATTGTTGAAAGTATATAAAGATTTGAGCAAAGCAATATCATCTTTATATGCAGGCAAAGCCTTTGATGTCGTGTGATCGCTACTAGCAAAAGATGAGGCGGATTTTGTTGTCAATATCGCAGCTTGAGTTTCGCTCATTTTACATCACTCCAAATTTATTTTGCTCTATGCAATGGAATGCTGATAAAAATTAAAACAAACTTTCACCAAAGTCAATGACGATTAAATGCTTTCATTATTCGCAATATTAATCCACGTATGCACATGCGGCGAGCCGCGAAAATACCAAACGAAGGACGGGCCTTCGAGTTTCCAACGATCCCAGACGCCGTCTTTGTCCGGCAGATCACCGTCTTGATAGAAACTGAGATGCAGCTCGTCAAGACCGCCGTTGGTTTTGAGATTAGCCATGACTCTTTCCACATCCGACTGGCGATAAGGCGCTAATAAAGTTCGCATCACTTCTTCGACTAAATCTTTTTGATCGCGCGCCAATTCGCTAATCGGAATACCGGCAAACTTGCCATTCTCTCCTTGAAGCTGAATCGTCGCCGGACTATCAGCGGGTGAGCCGCGAAGCACGAGCGCTTGCTTCTGTTGCTTGCCGTCCAGCGCGTGAAAGACTTTGCTCGCCAATCGCGCCTGATGCCACCACACATTGCCGGGATGATCCGGTCGTTCGTTGAATGTAGCCGCATGACCGTAAAAAATCGGCCCGCCGAAAACTGCGTTCTTTTCTGCTCCACTATCCGCGCGAATGGTTTGATGGCGTCCGGTTAACATGAAAGCCAATTTCTGGTTGCCATCGCTGAAGAGACATGCAGAGTAATTGCCGAGGCCGCCCATGTCATCCTGCATGGCGCGAAGAATTTTCTCGTAACCTTCTTCGCTGGTCACGCCTTTCAGAATTTCCTGAATAAGGTTTTGTTGATCTCGTGAATAGAAGTCGTCAATATGCTGCGGAACGACACGCCAGTTGTTATTGACTTGCAGGCGACGCGAATCATTCCACGGCAGCTGAATGGTTCTTTTCTGTGAATCCGAGAGACTATCGCGCAGACGTTTGACAAGGGTTTCTGCCGGTTCATTCGTCTCGCGTTTGATCAACGGGGCGGCATGATAAATCATCGGCGCCGCCGCAACACCTACGGCGACTTTCCCGACCTTTTGCAAAAACTCGCGACGCGTGATTTCATGTTCAGCATGGCGGCTGGAATTGCCGATGTTAACAACTTCGCCGCAATCGGGACACGTGTTTGGAAGTTGAAGGGACATTTATTTTTCACTTATAATAAAATTGTGCCTTTACTCCCGCGATATTTCAAACCTGTGAATTGACTCCACTAAACTGTTTCTTATTCCCATGGCATATTGTGCCAGTGAATAAACTCCATGACGGCGCTCTCAATAATGGTATATTCTTGACCGCGACTGTTTCTCCGCGCGTAAGGAACTCGAACAACGGTTGTTTCTTCATGTGCAACGCAATGACTTGAAACTATTAAACTCGCACTTTCTTGTGTTCGGTCGGCATTTTATCCAAAGCAACATGACCATCCGTCGAGAAAAATTTTTCCAGCGTTGCCGGCGCCGGCGGTTTGGTCAATAACGATCCCACAATCATCGCGGCAGTGGAAATAATTAAAATAACCGCCACCGGCATGAGACCGGCGTCGCCAATCGACTCTGAGCCCTTGAGAAAAAAATAAAGCCACAACACCACGACGCTGAGAATGGAAGCATACGCGCCGTATTTTGTGCTGCGTTTCCAAAAGACAGCGGCGGCGACAACTGGAAACATTGCCGCAAATCCAGTGAATGTCCACACGCTGATTTTAAAAATGCTGCGATTGACGACGAGCGAAAGCAGGTAAGTGACGACAACAATAGCGATGACGAAAATTCGGCCAAACCAAACGTGTTGTTTCTCGGTTATTTTTTCATGAAAGCCATAATGGCGAACGATGTCCTGCGTGAACATGGTGCTGATTGCCAACACTTGCGAATCCACCGAATTCATAATCGCCGAGAGCACACCCGCGGCCAGAAATCCGGCCAACGCGCTGGGCGCATAAAGATTGATCATATTGACGAGAATTGAATTGGCAGCGGGGCCTTTGAGGTTGGGAAAATCGACGCTGCCCAACACGCCGAGCAGCACGCTCGGAATCCACACGATGGCGATGCACAGCGGATAAAACACCAGCGTGTAGCGAAAGGTGTTGGCGCGCTTCGCGGTGAGCCAATGCAGAAACATGTGCGGAAACATGCCGACGGAGAGCGGAATGCAGGTGTAGCTGAGAAGCTGCAGCGGCGTGATTCTGTCGCCGCGAATCAACAACTCGGGATGCTTTTCGGCGACCATCATCATGCCGTTTTCGACGCCGCCCAATTTGCGGAAGATCACGATGAACGCGGCGAGACCGAAGGTCATGAAGATCAAAACTTGAAACGTGTTAACCCACACGGTGCTGCGCATGCCGCCGTACGTCACATATCCCAATGTGACGCCGGCAACAATAAGTCCGCCCAACCATATCGGCAACTGTTTGTCGGTAATTTCATAAAGGGTGATGCCGCTGCCCATCAGTCCCACCAAAATGTACGGAATCATCAGCGCGGTAATGACGAAAAAAAGCAGCAGGCCGACGCCGTCGGAATCCCAGCGTTGACGGAAATATTGAATCTGCGAAAGATAACCGTGGCGTTTTCCCAACGACCACAAACGCGTGCCGATGAAATAAAAAACCGTTGGAATGATCAATCCGGATGATGACGCCATTAACGCGAAGACGCCGACGCCTTCGTGATACGCCTCGCCGGAGGCGCCGAGAATGGCGAAGGCCGTCATGTTCGCGCCGAAAAGCGACATCAGCAACAGGAACGGGCCGAAGCTGCGGCTGGCGACGAAATAATCTTCGCCGGTGCCGCGAAAGAGTTTGTGGCTAAAGATGCCGACGGCCAGCACCAATCCGAGATAAATAAAAATAATCGTTGTGGTCATGATTTCGGTTCCTTCTCGCTTTCGACTTCGAGATGTTGGGGCCATGCATAAGTGACGAGCAGAAACATCATGAACGCTGTCACCACGCTGAAGCCGAAATGATACAGCAATCCGATGGGCAATCCCAACACCAAGCGACCATCATTCCAAAGCCAGAGATCGTTATGCAGCACATACAAAACGAATAGCCCCAAATATAATGTCCATTTGGGAAAAGTTTTTTTCATTGGCGCTCCGGTTGGTTTGCAATTATTTTATTAGAAGTTCGGCAAATTTATAATGCGCGGCTGTTTGGAAAAGAATAATGGGATTTACAGATTTGGATGGCTATTCGAAATGTCTTGGAAAATCCATCGCGTCGTGCAAAATTCTCAATACCTCAATGCCCTCAGCAATGGTACGGTAAAAGATGACATGTCTGCCTTCATGAAAGCTATAAGGAGAGCCAGTGATCTCTTCACGTTTTCTACCCATATGCGGCTTATCAGCAAGATAGGAGAATCTCTCCTGAAGCCGTTTGATGTAATTGAAGCGTTGTTCTCGTCCCCATTGTTTGTCCGTGTAACGGCCAATATCGCGCAAGTCCGCACGAGCTTTCGGGCTGATCGTGGCTTTCTTCATGACTTGGCGTTGGTATAACCTAACTCCTCGTCCACTTCTCTCATGAGCTCATCAAAATCAAACTCGACACATTCCCCACGATTCGCCTGCTCCAGACCAATGGCGATTTCTCGATTGAGCGTTTCAAGTTTCTTTTGATAATAATTTTCATATTTAAGAATGATGTCCGAGATAAACGTCGCCGCATCCGTGTAGATTCCGGACGCGACTTGCGCCTTGACAAACTCTGCGGCTTTTCCTGAAAGTTGTATTTGCATCTTCATCACCTTTCTTATCGTGTCATGCGACTTTCATGAACCAATACAGAAATTTTCTAACACTAAACAGTATTCAGCTTAAAATATAGCACAAAAACCGAATCATGCAAATGTTGTTTTATTTCACATGCTCACAATCTGAACTCAACGCCTCCGTAAATCGCAAACGGATTGCCGGGAATCACCGAAGTTGAGCCGAAGCCGCGCGTTTCATATTTCGTATCAGTCAAGTTTTTGGCGTTGATGCTCCAACGCCATTGGCCGATATTATAATATAACATAGCGTCAACGAGAAAAATGCCGTCGATCTTGAACTGGTTGTCCTCGTCGATGAACTGCTCGCTCAAATATCGTCCGCCGACGCCAACGCCGAGCCGCTGATTGAATTCTTTATTCGTCCACACATTCAAGATATGTTTCGGCGCAAAAGCCGGCGTGTTGCCGGAACGATCGACGCGCTGCGGAATCGGCCCTTGTTGAGTTAGAACAAGAATGTCTTCTTGAAATTCCGTCAACTCGGCCTCGGTGAAAGCATAAGCCGCAAACATTTGCCAGCCTCGACTCGGCTCCGCCGCCATTTCAATTTCGAGGCCGCGTGATTTTTGATTGCCGGTGTTATAAAGCAGGCCGCTAAAATCCGGAATCGTGAGATTATCCTTTTTGAGATTATAAACGGCCAACGAGGTGTTCAGCTTTCTATTGAAGAATTGCGTTTTGACGCCAATCTCAACTTGCTCGCTTTCTTCCGCTTTAATGTCGCCCACCACTTGCGTTGATGGCGGGCCGAATGCTTGCCCGCCGTTTGTATAAAATGAAAAATTTGGCGTTGGCGAATAAACCAAACCCAGCATCGGACTGGCTTTTTTAAATTCTCTTTTTGTGGGCGAACTAAAAGGCTGTCCGGTCTGAGTAAAAAGCGTGCGCGCATCTTCATAATCGGTGACGTCGTATCTTCCGCCGATGAAGGTCTGAAATTTTTCCGAAAAAATGATTTGATCGAGCAAATACGGCGCGAAGGTGACGCTGCGAGCATCGGTGACCATAAATGGAAACGAGGTAACCGAGGTTGCCGTTTCTTGCGGTGAATTCAAACCAATAACCGGCAGCAAGCCGACATTCAACGAAAATTCATCGCCGAGGCGATTCAATTCCAAGCCCGTCAAAATTTGATGGCGCAGTGAGCCGGTGCGAAAATTAAACACGGCTTCCAACTGATTGCCGGCCAATTTCTGGCGATCATCTAAAATCGTCATCGTGCGCCCAACCACTTCGCCAAACGGCGATGGAAAAGCGCCCAACAACAATGTGCCGCCGGACTGCCAATCCAAATCGGTGTAATAAAATTTATTGCGCAGCGTCACGGCCTCGTTGAGCCGCGTTTCAAAATCAAGCCGAGCCCGCAGAATTTTTTGCTCGGATTTATCGAAGGGCGATTGATACGATTGCGTGCGCGGAACGTTCGGAATTTGATTGTTCAACAGCGGCAGGCCGGAATCCGGTTCGTAATTACTTTTCACATATTCAAAATTCGCGGTCAACGAGGTTTTCTCATTCACTCGCCAAGTCAACGCCGGATTGACGCTGAGATTGTCGTTGGCTTTATCATCGCGATAATTTTCCGAATCCTGCCATAGCGCATTGAGCCGAAACGCCAAACTGGAATTTAAATTCGCGAGGCCGAGATCGACGGTGCTGCGATATGATTTAAATTTTCCATACGAGCTGCCGACATGCAAGAAATTTTTGAATACCGGCTGCTTGCGGACGAGATTGATCGTGCCGGAAAGCGGATTAGCGCCGTACAAAAACGCGCTCGGGCCTTTGAGCACTTCGACACGGTCGATATTATACAAATTGTAAAAAGTCACTTCTGGTTCTCCTGCGCCATCGATAAGCACGAGACT
>Ga0247727_10005813_pt1 | contig 24662 bp, 23 predicted proteins | sample WisWelCaveWW1625_FD_202498 | JGI IMG/M metagenome (GOLD analysis project Ga0247727, IMG submission 202498) | Biofilm microbial communities from Wishing Well Cave, Virginia, United States - WW16-25 | ecosystem: Environmental > Aquatic > Deep subsurface > Groundwater > Cave microbial mat | place... | reverse complement strand
ACCGGCGAGTACGCCTGGGCCTACTGGACGATGGTGAGCTGCAACGTGCTCGTGCCGCAGCTGTTCTGGTTCAAGAGAATCCGCCAGAGCCTCGCGGCGCTCTTCGTGATCTCGATCTTCGTCAACATCGGGATGTGGTTCGAGCGTTTCGTGATCATCGTGACCTCGCTGCACCGCGACTTCCTGCCCTCGTCGTGGGACTACTTCCGCCCGACGATCTGGGACTTCGCCTGTCTAATCGGCGGCTTCGGCCTGTTCTTCACGCTGTTCTGCCTGTTCGTGCGCTTCGTGCCGATGGTCGCGACCTCCGAGGTGAAGACGGTGCTGCCCGAGGCCGATCCGCACCACGGCTCCGCGGCAGGGCCCGCGGTGCTCGCCGCCGTGCCGGCCGCGCCCGCGGGCTCGCGCTACGGCGTGCTCGCCGAGTTCGCGAGCCCGACGGTGCTCTACCGGGCCTGCGAGTCCGTGCGCGACGCCGGTTACTCGCGCTGGGACGCGCACACGCCCTTCCCGGTGCACGGTCTCGACCGGGCGATGGGCCTTCGGCGCTCGAAGCTGCCCTGGGTCGTCTTCGTGCTCGCGATGGGCGGCGCCCTCGGAGGCTTCGCGCTCCAGACCTGGGTCCACTCGATCGAGTACCCGCACATCATCAGCGGCAAGCCGCTCTTCGCGTGGCCGGCCTACATCCCGGTGACCTTCGAGCTCGCGGTTCTGGGCGGAGCGCTCGGAGCCGTGCTCGGGATGTTGGCGCTCAACCGCCTCCCGCGGCACAACCATCCTGTGTTCGCATCCCGCGGGTTCGAGCGGGCGAGCGACGACCACTTCTTCATCTCGATCGAGGCGCAGGACAAGCACTTCGATACCGCGGCGACGCCGGAGCTGCTGCGCAAGGCCGGCGCCGCGCGGCTCGAGTGGCTGACAGCGTGAGAGGGAAGACAGCGTGACCCACGAAGTGCGCTCGAATCCGGGCGAGCTCCGGATCCCGCCCGGCCACCCCTGGACCCGGCTGCCGGCGATGGGCCTCGGCCTCGCGGTCGTCGGGGCGGCGCTCCTCTACGCGTTCGGGCGGACGAGCCCCGAGCGCTTCTTCGCGGCCTGGCTGGTGGCATTCAGCTTCTACCTCTCGATCGCGCTCGGCTGCCTCTACTTCGTGCTGATCCACACCGCCATGAACGGCGCCTGGGGGACGCTGGTCCGGCGGGTGGCCGAGAACGCCGCCGCGACGCTGCCGCTCTTCGCCGTCCTCTTTCTTCCGGTGGCATTCGGGCTGCACTCGCTCTACCACTGGAGCCATCCGGACGCGGTCGCGCACGACGCGCTGCTGCGCTTCAAGCAGCCGTACCTCAACGAGCCCTTCTTCTTCGCCCGCGCGGCCCTCTACTTCGCCGTCTGGTCCGGGATCGCGCTGTGGTTCCGGCGGCAGTCCCGGCTTCAGGACGAGACAGCGAACCCGGCGGCCGCGGCACGCCTGCGCCGTTACAGCGGAGCGCTGCTGATCCCGCTCGCGTTCACGACCACTTTCGCGGCGTTCGATTGGCTGATGTCGCTCGCCCCGCACTGGTACTCGACGATCTTCGGCGTGTACGCCTTCGCCGGAGCGTTCGTGGCGGGCATCGCCTTCCTCGCGATCACGGCCGTCGCGCTGCAACGCGCGGGGCTGCTTCCGGCGCTGAGCGCCGAGCACTTCCACGACCTCGGCAAGCTGCTGTTCGCGTTCACGGTCTTCTGGGCCTACATCGGCTTCTGCCAATACTTCCTGATCTGGTACGGCAACCTCCCGGAGGAGACGTTCTGGTACCGGGCACGGCTCGAGGGTGGCTGGCGGCTGGTCTCGATCGCGCTCGCGGCCGGGCACTTTGCCGTGCCCTTCTTCTTCCTGCTGCCGCGCGCGATCAAGCGAAACGCCGCTACACTGGTAGTGGCCGCGTTGTGGCTGCTGGCGATGCACTTCGTGGACGTCTACTGGCTGGTGATCCCGTCGATCGAGGGCCTCGGAGCGCGACCCGGAATCGTGGACGTCGCGGCGCTGCTGGCGGTGGGAGGGGTGTTCCTGTCGGGCTTCGGCTGGCTCCTCGTGACGAGCCCGCTGGTGCCGGTCTTCGACCCGCGGCTGGCGGAGTCGCTGGCGTTCGAGAACGTATGAGGCGCGCGGGCCCGCGAGGGGCGGCGCCGCGGAACAAGAGATTCGTGGGCCGGCCCGGGCCGGCCGAGGAGGCGAGAATGCGTGGCAGTTTCGTGGGACGGGCGGCGCTGGGCGCGGCCGTGTGCGTGATGGCGGAAGCCGCGGCGGCGGGCACGATCACCGGCACCGCCGTTTATGACGGCAAGGTCCCGAACCTCAAGCCGCTGGCGGTCGCGGCGGAGCCGATCTGCGCCAAGAAGCACCCGACCGTGCCGAACGAGGCGCTGGTGCTCGGCAGCGGCAACAGCATGGCCAACGTGGTGGTGCGCGTCGTGAGCGGCCTGCCCGCCGGCAAGGCCTGGCCGGCGCCCAAGGAGCCCGTGACGATGGACCAGGTCGGCTGCCAGTACGTGCCTCACGTGATGGGAATCATGGTGGGCCAGCCCTTCAAGGTGCTCAACAGCGACGGCATCCTGCACAACGTGCACGCGCTGCCGAAGGTCAACCGGACCTTCAACATGGCGATGCCCCCGACGCGCAAGGAAGCGACCGAGACCTTCGCCAAGGAAGAGGGCATGTTCGTGATCAAGTGCGACGTTCATCCCTGGATGCAGTCCTTCATCGGCGTCTTCTCGCACCCCTTCTTCGCGGTCACGGGCAGCGACGGCAAGTTCACGATCGCCAACCTGCCCGCGGGAACCTACGCGATCGAGGCCTGGCACGAGAAGCTGGGCATTCAGAAGTCGACGGTCACGGTCGGCGCCAGCGACAGTAAGACGGCCAGCTTCAAGTTCGCCCCGCCCGCGAAGTAGAGCGAGGCCCGGGCGGTCTCCGGGCACGAGAGGGTCCACGATGGGTCAGGAAACCACAGTCGCGCACCACGGAGCCGCGGGCGCCCACGACGCGCACCACGAAGAGCTCGGCTTCTGGCGCAAGTACGTCTTCTCGACCGACCACAAGACGATCGGCATCTGGTACGCGGTCACCGGAATGCTGTTCCTGCTCTTCGGCTTCGGGCTGATGATGCTGATGCGCTGGCAGCTCGCCTACCCGGGCCAGGCGCTCCCGATCATCGGGGCTCTCCTCGGCGAGGCGCGCATGCCGGGCGGCACGATGCTGCCCGAGTTCTACAACGAGCTCGGCGCGATGCACGGCACGATCATGGTGTTCATGGGGGTCGTGCCGCTCGCGGTCGGCGGCTTCGGCAACTTCGTGCTGCCGCTGCAGATCGGCGCTCCCGACATGGCCTTCCCGCGCATCAACATGGTGAGCTACTGGAGCTACTTCGTGGGCGGCTCGGTGATGCTCGCGAGCTTCTTCGTCCCGGGCGGCGCGGCCCAGTCGGGCTGGACGTCCTACTCGCCGCTCGCCGACATCGCCGGCTCCGGTCAGACCTGGTGGCTCTTCGGGATGGTGTTCCTGATCACCTCGTCGCTGCTCGGCTCGATCAACTTCATCGTCACCACGATCCAGCTGCGCGCGCCCGGCCTCTCTTTCTGGCGGCTGCCGTTCTTCGTCTGGGCCCAGTTCGTGACGTCGTTCCTGCTGCTGCTGGCCTTCCCCCCGCTCGAGGGCGCGGCGGTGCTGCAGCTCATGGACCGGCTCGCGAAGACGAGCTTCTTCCTGCCGTCGGGGCTGGTGGTGAGCGGCCAAGTGCTCGAGGTGAGCGGCGGCGGCAACCCGCTGCTGTGGCAGCATCTCTTCTGGTTCCTGGCCCACCCCGAGGTCTACGTGCTGATCCTGCCGGCGATGGGGATCGTCGCCGAGGTAGTCGCCAACAACACGCGCAAGCCGCTGTGGGGCTACCGCTCGATGGTGTACTCGCTGATATTCCTCGGCTTCATGTCCTTCATCGTGTGGGCGCACCACATGTTCATCACCGGCATGGGCACCACGATGGCGGCGTTCTTCCAGACCACCACGATGATCATCTCGATCCCGTCGGTCGTGATCCTGAGCGCGCTCTTCATCTCTCTCTACGGGGGCGCGATCCGCTTCACGACCCCGATGCTGTTCGCGCTCGGCTTCCTGCCGATGTTCGGGATCGGCGGGCTCACCGGGCTGCCGCTCGGCCTCACCGCCGCCGACATCCACCTGCACGACACCTACTACGTGATCGGCCACTTCCACTACGTGGTCGCCCCGGGCACGCTCTTCGGCCTGTTCGCCGGGATCTACTACTGGTTCCCGAAGGCCACCGGGCGGGTGCTGAACGAGACGCTCGGCAAGATCCATTTCTTCGGCTCGTTCGTGTTCATGAACGTAATCTTCATGCCGATGTTCATCATGGGGCTCGCGGGCGTCTCGCGCCGGCTCTACGACGGCGGTGCTTCGTATTCGCACGCGCAGGGCGTGCTGCAGTGGAACGTGGTCTCGTCGTGGGGCGCCTGGGCGCTTGCGCTCTTCCAGATCCCGTTCGTCTTCAACTTCTTCTGGAGCATGCTCCGCGGCAAGAAAGTGGACCGGAATCCCTGGCACGCGACGACGCTCGAGTGGGCCGCTCCGTCGCCGCCGCCCCACGGCAACTTCGAGACACTGCCCGAAGCCCACCGCGGGCCCTACGAATACGGCGTCCCGGGCGCAGCCCGGGACTACTCCCCGCAGTGGGAACCGGTCAAGGCATGAGCATGGAGATCCCCTACACCGTCGAGGTCCGGCCCGACACCGGCCTCAACAACGGCAAGATCGGCATCTGGCTGTTCCTGGCGTCCGAGGTGATGCTGTTCGGCGCTCTGTTCGCGTCGTACGTGATGCTGCGCGTCGGCGCGCCGGAGTGGCCCAGGGGCTCGACATACCTGAACATCCCGCTCGCGACGCTCAACACGGTGATCCTGATCAGCTCCAGCGTGACCATGGTCCTCGCCTGGGCCTCGCTCGTGAAGCAGGACTTCTCCCGCTTCCGCCTGTTCATGGGGATCACGATCCTGTGCGGGCTCGGCTTCCTGGTGGTCAAGTACTTCGAGTACACGTCGAAGTTCCACCACGGCTACTTCCCGGCCACGAACACGTTCCTGGCGATCTACTTCACGCTGACCGGTCTCCACGGCCTCCACGTGATCGGCGGCATGGCGGTGAACGGGTACCTCTGGGGTCCGGGCTCGGCGCTGTGGAAGACGGATCCCGTCCATTTCACCAACCGCGTCGAGAACTCGGGCCTCTTCTGGCACCTCGTCGACCTCGTCTGGATCTTCCTGTTCCCGGTCCTGTACCTGCTCTAGGAGCGACGGCATGAGCGAAAGCCACGACCCCAAGGACGCCCACGCCGGTCACTCCCACGCGGACGTCGACCGCCATGTGCGGGCGGCCTACTTCGTCTTCGGCTCGCTGCTGGTCCTCACCGCCTTCACGGTGGGCGCCTACTTCCTGCACCTGCCGATGCGAGCGGCGATCGCGCTCGCGCTCCTGATCGCGACGGTGAAGGGGACGCTGGTGGCGGCCTGGTTCATGCACCTCGTCTCGGAGCGGACGCTCATCTACTGGGTGCTGGGGCTCACGGCGGTGCTCTTCCTGCCGCTGTTGTTGCTCCCCACGTTCACCGTGCTCGACGGCATCGTGCTGCGCTAGCCATGTCGCTCAAGGGCTTTCACGTCGTGTTCGTCACCGCCTCGGCGCTGCTGGCGTTCGGCTTCGCCGCCTGGTGCTTCGGGGCCGAGCCCGACGCCGGCGCCGGACGGATCGTGGCCGGTGCGACCTCGGTCGCGGCGGGCATCGGCCTCGTCTTCTACGAAGCCTGGTTCCTGAAGAAGATGCGAGGGCTGGGGGTCAGGTCTTGAATCGGCGGCTCGGCGTCGTGGTCATGTCGACTGCCCTGATCTGGCTGGGCGACCCCGGGCCTGTCCTCGCGTGCCCCTCCTGCTACGGCAACGCCGAGGGACCGATGATCGACGCCGCCCGGCTCGGGATCGGGTTGCTGCTCGGGCTCACCCTCGCGATCCAGGGCGGCTTCGTCGCCTTCTTCCTTTACCTGCGCCGCCAGGCCCGAAGGGCCCAGGACCAGGCGATCGACGCCGAATGGTCCCGCCTGCAACGTGCGCACGACGGTGCGTCGTGGAGGAACGTCTAGCCCATGAACGACTGGTTCTCGCTGCCTCAACTCGCCTCGCAGCACGGCGCGGCACTCGACCACACGCTCGACCTCGTGCACTGGGTGATGCTGGTGCTGTTCGTCGGCTGGAGCGCGTTCTTCGTCTACGTGCTGTGGCGCTTCCGGGCGAAGCGCCACTCCGCCGCCGACGCTGCCGGCGTCACCAGCCACACCTCGACCTGGCTCGAGGGCGCGGTGGCGGTCGTCGAAGCGATCCTGCTGATCGGCTTCTCGATCCCGCTCTGGGCCGACCGCGTGGAGGGCTTCCCCGCTCCCGCCGACTCGACCCAGGTGCGCGTGGTGGCCGAGCAGTTCGCCTGGAACGTGCACTATCCTGGCCCGGACGGAGCCTTCGGCCGGACCGATCTCAAGCTGCTCGACCTGCAGGCCAACCCGCTCGGCCTCGACCGCAGCGATCCCGCGGCCAAGGACGACGTGACCACGATCAACCAGCTCCACCTGCCGGCGGGCCGGCCCGTCCTGATCCAGCTCACCAGCAAGGACGTGATCCACTCCTTCGCTCTGCAGGAGATGCGCGTCAAGCAGGACATCATCCCCGGGACGATGATCCCGGTCTGGTTCGTGCCCACGGTCACCACGGAAGAGATGCGTCAACGCACGGGCAACCCCGAGTTCGGTTACGAGATCGCGTGCGCACAGCTTTGCGGCCTGGGGCACTACCGCATGAAGGGCTACATGACGATCCACACGGCCGAGGGCTTCCAGAAGTGGATGGACGAGCAGCAGGCCGAGCTCAGCACGGAGCCGGAAGACGCGGTCTGGCAGTAGGCGCGGTCTAGTCCTGCGGCTTTGCGAGGAAGGCCTCGGCCCGCTTACGCACGCCGGGGTCCGCAGCGCCCGCCTGCAGCTCACGGACCTTCGCGAGGATCGCCTCGCGCTCGGCGGCTTCGTCTCGCAGTTTCCTGCGCAGCACCATGACGACCAGCTGGTGCTTGGCCTCCGGCAGCGCCATCAGCCCTTCGAGGTCGGAAAGCAGGCGCGCGAGCGGCCGCGCCTCGATGTCGTGGACGAAAGCCGCCATCTCCGTGAACGTGAGCGCGGCCTTGCCGGTCTGGACCAGCGTCGAGCCGCTATCGTCCGGACCCGGATCGGCCATCGGGATAGATGCTACCACCCCGCGAGCCGCACCCGCTGCCGCCCCCGGGCCCCGGGCTATGCCGGGCCTCTAGCCGCCCCCGCCCTCGTCGGCGCTTCCCTCGCTGAGCTCGACCAGGAGGGTGCGTTCGGCGCCGGCCGGCAGGGACACGCTACGGCTGTGGCCACAGGCCGGGCAGGCGGCCTTGGCAAGGGTCATCGGGAGTAGCGCGCGCTCCCCCGTGCGGTCGTCGAAGTAGGTGACCTCGAAGCCCGCGTCGCAGGCCGGGCAGCGATGCGGGTCGCTCTTCCGGGCACGCGCCTCTGGCATGGGCGCCTCCAGGCCACGACAGTGTACTCCTGGAGGCCTGTACTATGTGGTCCTTTCTCCTGATGGCGTCGCGCTGCATGACGCGAGCACCGATCTCGAGACGCTGGCCGCGGACGGCAGCGTTCTCGAGGCAGCGCCCTCGCCGCTCCGCCTAGCGCGCCTATGGTTGGCCGCCCGCCCGGTAGGCCTGCTCCACCAGCGCCAGGTCGCGCTCGGCGTGGGCGAGCGTCATCTGCGGCTCCTCCCCCCGGCGCAGAGCCTGGAGAAAGTCGGCGAACATGGCCTGGTACCCGGCTATGTCGCGAAGGCCCGGCAAGCAGTAGCGACGTCTTGGCCCGTGAACGAGCAGGAACAGCCCGTTGGACTCGAAGGTCACCGAGCCTCGGGTCCCGAACAGCCGCGAGAGGCGGAGGCCTCGGAATAGGGAAGGCGCCTCCCAGGAATACAGGAGGGTTCCCACCGCGCCGCCGTCGTAGTCGAACGTGACCAGCACGCTTTTCTCCAGCGCGGCCGACCCGCCTGCCCGGTGGGCGCGCACGGCGCGGACGGTGAGGCCCAGGTTGGCCATCAGGTTCACCCAGTGGATCCCGCCTTCGTACAGGGCGCCCCCTCCCGCATGTGCCGGATCCTCGCGCCACCCGCCGACGTCCTGCCGCTTGAGAGCGTTGACGTGCACGAAGAGGACGTCACCCACGAGCCCGGCCCGGACGACCTCACGCAGGCGCTTGGCCAGCGGCTTGTAGAAGTAGTTCTCCGCCACCATCACCTGTCCGCCCGCCGCCGCCGCCCGCTCGCGCACCAGGTCCACGTCCGAGGCGCGCAGGAAGGCCGGCTTCTCCACGATCACGTGCTTCCCCGCACGCAAGGCTTCGAGGGTCAGCTCCAGGTGCGAGGCGGGTGGCGTGACCACCAGCACCGCATCCACCTCCGGGTCGGACAGCGCCGCTGCGTACGAGCCGTAGCTCCGGCATCCGCCGTGCTGGCGCCGGAGCGCCTCTGCCCGCGCCGCGTCCCGGCTGGCGTAGGAGCGGAGCACCCGCTCGGAGAGCCGCGACAGGGTCCGGCTGTGCAGGCGGGCGGCCGCGCCCGTCCCTAGGAAAGCCAGATGCAACGGGGGAGCCGGCGGTCGGCCGCTCACCGCTGCCCGGCCAGCCGCTCAGCCACCCTCAGCGCATTGGCGGCAATGGTCAGGCTGGGGTTCACGCTGGCGGCGCTGGGCAGCACGCTGGCATCCACCACGTAGAGGTTGTCCAGGCCACGGAAGCGGCAGTGGGGGTCGAGCGGGGAGCGGGCCGGATCCTCGCCCATGCGCACGGTGCCGATGGCGTGAGAAAACGTGTCGATCTCGTGGACGTGGAAGAACAGGGCCCCGGCGCGGCGCAGGATCTGCTTGGCCCGCCGGACCAGCGCCCGGCGGGCGGCGCGGTCCCGCTGGGTGTATTGGTGCCGGATGACCGGCTGCGGCAAGCCAAAGCCGTCGCGCGCGCTCCAGTCCACGCCGAGGTGGTTGCTCTCCTCAGGCTGGTCCTCCGCCATGACCAGCAACCCCGTCAGGTGATCGACAGCGGGTCCTAGAAGTGGCCGTACCACCGCGGGTGCTCGCGACTGCACCAGGGCCAGGGGGGGCGTGGGGAGTTGCTGGATGTGCCCGAGCTTTCCACCGAGACCGGCCCACTCTGGATCCCCGAAGTAGTAGTCGTTGAAGGCGAGTTGTTTGTGGAACACCGGGGTGGCGTTCGGGCGCCACGGAAATACACCGAACACGATGGCGCTGCAGTGCCGCATGAGGTTGCAGCCGATGAGGTGGCCGGCCGGGTTGTGACGGTGCAGATCCGAGGCCAGCAGCAGATGAGGCGTGGCCAGGGCCCCCGCGGCCAGGATGATCTGGCGCGCTCGGAAGGCCTGGGGCGCGCCGCCGGCCGTGGCACAGGCCTCGACCGCGGTCACCCGGCGGCCCTGGCAGATCAGCCGGCGGGCCACCGTGTTGGCCCGGAGGAACATTCCGCGGCGGATGAGCGCCGGCAGCAGGGTTGTGGCCAGGTCGTTCTTGGCCCCCACTGCACAGGCGAAGGTGTCGCACGTGGTGCAGCTCCGGCAGGGGGCCTGGCCGTCTCGGGGTGAGTAGCTGATGGCCAGCGGGAGGCGGAAGGGAGCCAGCCGCAGCTGCAGGCCCGCGTCCCGGATCCGCTCGGCCGTGGGCGAGAGCGGCGCGGGCGCCTGGGCGTAGGGTGCGCTGTGGTAGGGCTCGGTCGGGTCCAGGCCCGCCTCGCCCGCCACGTGTAGCAACGCTTCCGCCCGCGAATAGAAGGGCTCCAGCTCCGCGTAGCAGAGCGGCCAGCGGCCAGTGGATTCGTTGGCCAGCGCCGGGTGCGGCAGGAAGTCCGCTTCGCGGAAGCGAAGCGAGACGCCCCCGTAGAACACCGATGGCCCCCCCACGCAGTGGCAGCCACGCACCGAGCGGATGTGCCGGCCCTCCTCCACGCGGTAGCCGGGCCCCGACGTGTAGTACGGCGTCAGGTGCATCGACGCCGAGCTTTCCCAGTTGTGGGGCCCCCGCCGCACCCAGTCCCCGCGCTCCAGCATGAGCACTCTCTGGCCGGCGTCTACCAGAACCTGGGCCGCCATGGTCCCGCCGAACCCGCTGCCGATGACGATGGCGTCGTAGTCCTCGTTCCCTGTGCGGTCCTGCACCTCTAGTGCCGTTTCGGCTTGTGGTTCCTCAAGCGAAGAGAGGGACGACCCGAGGGGCATCGCTCAAGACTCCTTGAATCGAAATGTCGGAAGCGGCACTAACCCCGGAGGCGGCCCGCCTGGCTCATCAGGCCCCGGGCCGGCTCGTGGAAGGCCAGCGCCACGTGCGTGGCCACGACCAGCCAGATGGCGGCGTAAAGGGGCGCGAACCGGTACCTCCAGCTCAGCATCCGCGGGTAAAGGATGGTCTTTCCGGCGAATTTCCCCCGCGGCTTGTTGGGGAAGAAGAACGTCTTGTAGGTCTCGATGGTGGCAACTGTGTAGCCCAGCCCGCACAGCGCGATATGGAGGTAGTCCCAGGTGAAGCAGGCGGCCACGAAGGACCAGATGAGGGCGATCACGGGGCTGCGGAAGAACTTGAACGTCTCGAAGCCCTCGATGGGTGCGTCCTTCCAAGCGCCGCCGAACGCCGACAGCCAACCACCCACGCTGCCGACCATGAGCACCACCAGCCAGGCCGGCGCCTCCAGGCGGGCCCGCGTCAAGGAACTGAGACCCAGCGCTATCAGCACGACGACCGCGACGCAGCCCGCCGCTACCGACCAGCGCACGGCTCGGCTCTGCACCACGCGGCCGAAGACGTGGAACTGCATGGGGATGAAATACTTCGACTGGTCCTCTTCGCGCACGTAGGTCTTGTACAGCTCGACCAGCCCGCGCTCGGTGACGTAGGTGAGGCCGAAGAGGAGGAACCGCCCCGAGGCCGTCCCCAGATCCAGGCCGGAGGCCCAGGTCCAGACCAGGGCCAGGATCGTCGACACGATGATGCTGCGTGAGTAGCGGCGGTACGTGAAGCCTTCGTAGGGACTGTCCTTGTACATGCCCCAGGTGGCGGTGTGCGCTCCGGCCAGAAGACCGGTCATAAGCGCGACGAGCCAGGTCAAGGTTTCCCTCCCGCAAGGGCGGCCACGGAGGACTTGAAGAGCTGGGGGAGCAAGAACACGGCGAAGAACCGGATCAGCCGTCCGCAGGTCCCCAGGACGACGAAGCTGTGGAAAGACCATGACAATGTGCCCGCCAGGATGCTCACGGCGTAGAAGGGGGGGATGCCGGACAGAGCGCTGAGGAAGATCACTCCCTGGGCGGCTCCCCGCCGAGGCTCGATCTGGAGGCGGACGGCCTCGATCTTTCGGGCGTAGCGGCCCGTCGGGAAGCGAAGCAGGCCTCGGCCGGTCGCGTACAGGACGCACTTGGCGATCATCTGGCCCAGCGTGCAGAGCAGGACCACCGGCACCATCTCGGACCCGGGGAAGACCGCGGAGACCCACAGCAGGTAGGCTTCGCAGTTGACCACCGGGACAAAGCCGCTCACCAGGCACACCACGAGCGTTCCTGCATACAGGCCGTAGACGCCGGTCAGGACACGCAATTCCATGGTCTAGACGCTGGGACGACCCGCGAAGGGAGCCGCCGTTACCGCCGCCCGGCCAAGGCGGCCCGCGGCCGCCAATCCGTCACAGCTTGGTGAATGGGTCGGCGGCCTAGGCTGCTCCAGAGCCACCGTGATCATACAGCCAAGCCCTTGGGTTGTAAGGAGGCAGCCCCTTCAGCTTCGGCCTGCAGGAAGGAGAAGGCCACGGGCGGCGCGCCGCTCCGGATCGGAGATCGTGGGCCGCCCTGCTGGGAAAGAATGGCGGGAAAATGGGACCGACGAGGCGAAACCGCGAGCGCAGTGCCGGCCCTCCGGCAGCCCAGGACGAGCCTCAGTCGCGCCGCCAAGGCCGATAGGCAACGTCGATCGGCTGCAGCAGGCGCCGCTCGAGCTCCGCGAGGTCGGCTCGTCCGGCAGGAACGTCCCGTTCGACCCGGCCGTTGGGCTGGATCGTGACGGTGGCGGTGCGGGCGAAGGGGCCCTTGCGCCCTTTGCCCACGACCACCTGCCAGCCGTCCCTTGACAGAGTCGAGCGCGACCACACGGCGTGCGCCTGGCCGATGACGCGGAAGAGTAGGCTCAGCGGCCCGGTCACAGGACGACCGGAGACGCCCTCGATCTCATCCAAGACCACGACGCCGCCCACCTCGATCAGCCGATAAGACACGCTGTGCTCGAAAGTCATTTGGAGCACCGGCTGCGAGAGCGGATCGCGGTAGGAGTAGCGCGGCGTGCCGCGCCGCGAGCGCCAGCGCACGTTGAGCGCCTGCGAGGGGTACGGGCCGCCGCGCACGCGCTCGACGACCATGCCGGGACGCGCGTCGACGAGGATGTCGTACTGGTGCTCGTAGCTCAGGCGCACCGAGAGCGGCGCCTCGTCCGGTCCCAGCCCGACGGCCTCAAGGTAGGCCTGGAACCAGTCCTCGAAATCGATGAACAAGAGCGGCCCGTCGGGCCGAGCCGGATCTTTCTCGCCCGCCAGCCTCAGCAGCACGCGCGTCTGCAGCCGCGACTGGTTGGTGGTGGCCCGGCGGTCGAAGTCCTGCTCTGCCCGCATGGCGGCCGCGATCGCCTCGCGAGGCACACGCTCGTGTCCCGCCGGCGGGGCCCCCTGGGCCGGCGCCCGCGCGGCCGCCAGGATCGAGAGCGCGACGGTCCCGGCTCGCAGGAGCGCGGCCGCGGACAAGACCGGGGCGACGGGCGGCCCGTCGATTGAAGCATCGAGGGCCATTCCCTATGGACGTACCGCTCGGAGCAAGAAAAATGGGGCGCCGGGAGCGGCAAGGCGCGCCGCGAAGCGTCCTCCCACCTCTGGTCACCGTTGCGGAGGCAGACTAGCCCCTCCGGGGGAGGTGGTCAAGCGAGATCCGGCGAGATGCGGCGAGATCCGGCGGTCCTACGGCTGGCTCGCCGCGGCTGCATCACGCAGGTGTCATTGACGGGAAAGCATGCCGGCACCTGGAGGCCTGTATCATGTGGTCCTTTCTCCTGATGTGCGTGACGAGAGCGCGCATCGGGAACCGAGGGGTCCCGCAGTGAACCGGGATGCATCGGCGTTCGAGTGCCGGCGAATCTCAGAAACCCGACACCAGCTGGGGCGGGCGGCGGTAGTGGTCATGCTCGTCGCGCTGGGTGTGACGCTCCTGGGCGGCGACTCGCCGGCTTTTCGGCTCCAGGCCGTCGCGAGGACGAGCCAGCCGGGTGTCGTCGGCTATCGCGATCCCCTGGGTGCGGTTTCACCTGACGGGGCCTGGCTGGCCTTCAGCTCCGGGCGCCACCTGCGACTGCGGCGGTTCGAGGGAGGGCCGGTGTCGGAGCTCGGTCCCGCCGACCGCAACCTCACCCACATCGCCTGGCTTCCCGACAGCCGGCGCCTGGCGAGCTACGGCCGCAACCCCGACACCGGCGAGGCGGGGTGGCTCTTGCACGACGTGATGACCGGCTCGCGGGAACCGCTTTGGCCGGACATGCCGACCACGTCGCGACTGCGCCAGCTCGCCTGGGCCCATGATGGAACGAGCGTCGGCGTGGCGCTGCACGACGCGACCACCAATCTCGTGACGCTGGCCGCGGACGGCAGCGTTCTCGAGGCAGCGCCCTCGCCGCTCCGCCTGAGTTTCCCGGCCCCCGGCCCCGACGGGCGCAGCGTCGCTTGCCTCGCCCTCGTCGATCGTCGGCCGCGCCTCTCGCTGCCGTGCGGAGCGGCGCCGAGCGCCGAGGCGCCCGAGGCCTACGGGCCTCTGGCCTACTCCCCGGATGGCGCGCTTCTCTACTACGGGACTCCCAACGACGCGGGAACCCTCGACCTGTGGTCACGCGCCCTCGGCGACGGACGCGCGGAGCGTCTCACGTCGTTCACCCGCGACGCCTACGCTCCCTCGGTGACCCGCGCCGGCAACGTGCTGTTCAAGCTCCAGGACTACGCGGTGCACGTGGCGACGGTGCCGTCCGCCGGCGGTGGCGTGACGCTGCTCGCGAGCTTCCAGTCGGAGACGCCGTCCTGGCATCCGGACGGACGCCGGATCGGGATCACGTACGGCCCGTGGCGCCGGGTGATCGACGACTTCCGGTATCCCGACATCGCCCAGGACGTGGGAATACTCTCGCTGGATCAGCCCCGTCCCGCGACCGCCCCCGCCCGGGTCGTGAGCGCAACGAGCTCGGAAGACCAGAGCCTGTGTTGGTCGCCCAACGGCCGCTTCATCGCCCTCCACTCGCACTTCGGTCCGTCGGACGACGTCTTCCTCATGCCCGCGGACCTGTCGCGGCCGCCGCGGCAGATCAGCACGGGCGGGGACGAGACGGGCTGGCCGCGGTGGTCGCCCGACGGCCGCTTCATCGCCTTTACGACCGATGTCGCCGCGTCGGCGCGCGGGCTTCCGTCCTGGGAGCGGCCGCGCGAGCGAAACGCGATCATGCTGATCGGGATCGATCAGGCGACGGGAGAGCTGAAGCAAGCGCAGAAGGAACTCCTGCTTTCGGAGTTCGAGGGACAACCGCTCCACGTCGAATGGGCCCCCGACAGCGAACGGCTCTTCTTCGACAGCAACGACGGCGGCGACCGGCGTTCTCTCAACGTCGTCCGGCGCGGCGGAGGCCGGGTCACGCGCGTGCATAGCTTCGACAGCGAGCAGGCTCTCTCCGGGATCGGCGTCTCGCCCGACGGACGCTCGCTGGCCTTCGTGGCGCCGGCGCGCGACGGTTTCTACCAGATCTTCGTCGTGCCCAGCACGGGCGGCACTGCGGTCCAGGTCACCTCCGACCCGACCCACAAGACGCAGCCGTCCTTCTCGCCAGATGGCAAGACGATCGCCCTCACGGTCTGGCGCTACGAGGTCTCCTTCCTGGCACTGAAGCCTCGCTGAAGGCCGGCGGCGGGTGAGCGGCGGCCTCCAGTCGGCCGTCGGAAGCCAGCGTCTCCAGTTGCCATCCCTCTCTTCGTCCCGTTCGCAGCCGCCGGGCGGGCGGGGCTCTCTACGCCGGGGAGGCGTGTGCGGCCCGTGGCCTGCGGAGCCAGGCGACGGCGAGAAGCTCGAGGGCGAGCACGCCGAACGCGGCCTTCGCCATCGGGCCGACAATCGAGGGCTTCTCGCGCGGCGGCAGGTAGACGTAGAACCACTGCGTCAGGCCGCGGCGGTTGCCGCGTTCGCGGGCCGTGCCGTCCCAGACCGAGAACGAGACCGGCAGGTACTGGCCTTCGGCGAAGGACAGGCCGTCTGTCGAGCGCAGGCTGCGCACGAAGACGGCGGACCACTCGCCGGCCGAGTAGCTGCCGCTCGCCTCGACCTCGCCGCCCTCGAGCGCCGTCAGGCTGCCCGACCCGCGCCCCACGAACTGCCGGACGCGCTTCGACGCGAGGTCGAGGAACCAAAGGTCGACGGGCTTCTGGGCGTCGCCGAACAGGAAATAGGGTTTGGCGATGCCCTCCGCGGCCTGGGCGGGAAGCTGGAGGGCTACCGCGTCCGAGAACTCGGCGACCGGGCCCGCGGCGGCGGTCTCGGCCGCCGGCGACTCGCCCCAGAAGTCCTCGCCCGGGGCCGCCTTCTGCTCTTGCGCGGCCGGCGCCGCTTCCTCGCCCCAGAAATCGCCGCCACCCGCGGGCGCGGCCACGGACGGCGCCGTGAGCGCCTCTTCGGAAGGCGGTACCTCGAGCAGGGGCGAGTTCGTGGCCGAGGTGTCACTCCGGATGTCGTGCCAGCGGACCTGGAAGGCGATCCGCTGCACGTCGTAGACCGCCCGGACCTCGACGGCGGTCGCCGACGGAGCGAACGCCCGGCCGGGCTCCATGATCTGGCCGACGACCGGGAAGCGCGCGGTCGCGGCACCCTCGAACAAGGCCGCGCCCTTCGCGGGATCGATCTCGTCGTCGAGCGGCCGGGCCACGACGAGCGTCGCATAGCCCGGCGCGTCGCCATCGCCCAGCGTGTACACGTAGTCGGTGAGCGCCCAGCGGTCGGGTTCGCTCACCGCGTCGTAGAACGAAGGCATCGGCGTCCCGTTGAGTCCGGTCGAGAAGGTGCGGAAGATGTCCTCGCGCCGGGGACCGCCACGGAATGTCCAGCGCTGGGTCAGGTCGGCCGCTTTCAACGGGCTGCCGAGGTCGTCCACGAGCGTCGGGGCCGACGGTCCCTCGCCACGCCCCGTCTCGCCGTGGCAGCGCACGCAGCCGAGCGAGACGTAGAGCTCCCTGCCCTTCTCGACCGATTCCTTGGTCGATGCCGGCGGCTCCGGCAGGGCGATCGGCTTTCTGGCTTGTGCGGGGTCGGCAAAGCTCTCGTGGAAGGTCTTCAAGTACTGCACGACCCCCTCGACCTCGGGGTCGCTGAGGCTCGGCCATGGCGGCATCGAGCTGTACGGCATCCCGAGGCGGACCACGCGCCGCAGGTCGTCGTCGGTCGGGAGCATCCCGGACGAAGTCGTGCGCAGCTTGAATTTGCCGGTCGTGAAGTCCCGCGGCCGGGGCAGCAGCTGCGCCGCGCCAGACCCCTGCCCGTCGCCCTTCTCGCCGTGGCACTGGGCGCAGTGCTGCTCGTAGGTCTTCTTGCCCGCTTCGAGCTGGGCGGGCGTGGCGGCGCCCGCGCCCGCGACGAGTGCGGGGGCCAGTAGAAGCCCGAGCAGCAGGGCCGCTGCGCGCCCCCGCATCAGTGCTCCTCCCCCGCCGCGCGCGGCTTCTGGCCGGTGTGGTCGTAAAGGAAGAGGATCACTTCCCAGATCTCCTCCTCGGTTAGGAACTTCTCCCAGGCCGGCATCGCCGAGTCCCACGGGCCGCCCTCCGCCGGCAGGCCTGGACCGCCCTTGGCGATGCGCCAGAACAGGAACGACTCCTGGAGCTGGGCGATCGTGCCGGGGTCGGTGAAGTTGGTGGGGATCGGGTTCAAGCCGTGGGCGTACATGCCGTCGCCCGCCATCGCGTCGCCGTGGCAGAAGTGGCAGTTCTGGTAGTAGGTCTTGCGGCCGTTCTCCACGTGGGCGCGGAAGCGCTCGGGCTCCTTCGCCTCCAGCTCGCGCAGCGGGTTCCGGCCCTTCGCGAGGTCGATCGTCTTGTCGCCGAACGGGATCGTGTCGGGCGGCGCCGGGTGGACCGTGCGCGCGAAGGCCGGGGCCTCGAGCTTTTCGCGGCTAGAGAGGAAGACGTTGCCCGCGGCGAGCGCCGGCAGCAGCACGAGCGTCGCGCCGAGCAGCGGCCGCAGCTGCTTCTCGTTCACGAGTGCTGTGAGCGGGGCCGTGAACTCCGCGCGCCGCGTGGCGCTCGAGCTCACGTACGCGGCGAGCGCGAGCGCCGTGATGCCCATGTAGAGCTGAACCACCGAGAAAGGGATCGGCGTCGCGAAGCCGAAGCGGAGGAACGCGTAGATCCCGGCTCCGCAGGCGAGCGTCCAGGCGAAGCTCGAGGCGCGCCGCAGGTGGAGGAGCACGAACAGCGCTACGACGGCAACGACCACCGAGAAGCGCAGGAACGCGAGCGACTGGAGCATGTCCATGGCCCGTCCTAGTCCTGGCTCGGCGGCGGGGCCGCGCCCGATCCCGAACCGAGCGGCCAGACCTTCGACTCCAGCGTCACCGTCACCTGGCCCCCCAGGCTCTGCAGGTAGGCCATCACCGCCAGGATCTCCGGGTCGGTGAGCCCGATCGGCGGTTTATTGATCACGGGCATCCCGGGGTTGAAGCCGGAGACGATGAAGAGGTTCGGGTCGTAGATCGACTCCGCGAGGTAGTCGAGGGCCGAGAGCCCGGGGCGCCGTGTGGCCGCCCTCGCTCCGATCCCGTCGAGGTCGGGGAAGCGCAGCGCGCCCGACTTGCCGATCGTGTGACAGGTGGAGCAGAGCCCCTTGCCCTCCGCGACCTCCTTGCCGGCCTTCACGAGCTCGTCCGAGGTCATCTCCTTCTTGAACGCCGTCTCCTTCGGCGGGTGGACCTCCTTCTGCGGCACGAGCTGGCCGACCATCGTGTAGAAGCCGGTCGTCGCCACCGTGAGGGCTAGTATCTTCAGCGAGACGGGGACCTTCACGCGGGTTCCTTCTTGTGGTCGGAGAGGCTCGCCAGCCAGAACACGAAGCCGATCAACAGGAAGAACAGCAGCACCGTGGCCGAGACCACACTGGTCGCGTAGCCGAGCGTCGGCGTGAAGGCGTCGACCGAGGTGTCGCGCACGACCCCGTAGACGTGCCAGTGCTGGCGAAGGCCCGAGCGCACGTAGCCCATGAGCCCCATCAGCCAGGTGAAGGTGACGGCCAGGAAGATCAGCACGTACTGCGAGGCGGGGTGGATGCGCCCCCAGTGCGTCTCGCCCAGGCTCTTCGCGTTGCGGTACATGAGCACGTCGATCACCGTCACCGCGATCATCGCGAAGAGCACCGAGCCGACCTGCGGGACCGAGAGGCCGATCCGCACGCTCGCCTCGACGAAGTAGCCGTAGATGCCGAGGAACAGCACGATTCCCCCGGCCAGGAGCGAGATCGCGATCTGGAGCGCGTTGCCGAGCTTCGCCCAGGCCACCGTCGGCGTGCGGCCCGACCGGCGGTAGAGCAGGAAGCTCACGAAGGTGGTCAGGATCAGGATGTTGACCGCCGTGTTCTTGGCGGACATGACGCCCAGGTAGCCGAGCTGCGGGTGGGCGCCTCCGCCCATCGCGCGCGCCTCGGAGACGGTGGCGATGATCGAGCGCGGCGTCGCCCAGACCGCGAAGCAGACCGCGATCAGGATCAGCAGGAACTTGATGTAGCCCTGGAAGCGCTCCGAGGCCTGGACACGGCCCATGCCGAGCCACAGGTAGTAGTTCGCCGCGAGGAACAGGTTCCCGATCAGGACCGCCTGGATGATGAAGAGCCAGGAGAACGCCCCGCCCATCATCGTGAGGCCGAGCGTCTGGGAGTAGGCGTAGATCTCGGAAGCGAGCCAGTAGCCGGCGAAGGGCAGCGGCAGGAACGCGCAGATCGCGACGAAGTTGCCGATGTAGCCCATCCAGTCGTAATGGGCCCGTTCCTCGTCCGTCTTCGCCCCCAGGAACTTGAAGGCGGCGTAGGCGGCCGCCACCGACCCGCCGAAAGCGACGTTGGCGATGACGCGGTGGATGTTGATCGGCATCCAGGTGTAGTTGTGCACCGCGGCCCAGGTGCTGATCACGGCACCCGACTCGGAGATCCCGGCGGGCGTCGTCATGAACGTCAGCCAGGAGTTGGCGATCAGCATGATCGCCGTGCCCACGATGTTGAGCCCCAGGCCCAGCAGCAGGTGCGTGACGGCCGAGAACTTCCCCCAGCCGTAGTAGTAGGTGTAGAGGAAGAAAGCCTCGAGGAAGAACAGGCCGACGTAGGGCGCGAACGTGGGCGAGAACACGTGCATCAGGTAGTTCATGAACTTCGGGTAGAGCAGCACCAGCATGAAGAGCAGGAATGCCCCGAAGGTCGCGGTGAGCGAGAACGACACCGAAAGCAGCTTCGTGAACTCGTGCGCGAGCTCGTCGTAGCGTTTGTCGCCGTTCAGCCAGCCGATGAACTCGATGATGAGAGCGAAGATCGGCACCGCCAGCACGAACGCCGCGAACAAGAGGTGCAGCTGCGCGAGCACCCAGACCGCGACGCGGCTGCCTACCAGCGGGAAGCGGCGGTAGGTCTCCTCGGCGTACGGCTTCTCGCGGTCGGCTTTGGCTTTCGCCTCGGCCTCGTCCTGCTGAGCCTGCACGCGCGGCGTCGTCTCGACCTGGTCGGACCGCACCGGCGCGCGGTACTCGCGGCTCAGCACGAAGCGGACGAGCCCGACCGTGGCCGCGAGCGAGAGCGCCACCACCACCGCGGACGCGACGGCGATCTTCGCGTTGAGGCGGCCCTTCACTTCGCGGCTCTTTCCGCCTGCCGCTGCTGCTGCATCTGCCTGACGTGGGCGACGATCGCCCAGCGATCGGCCGGCGGGATCGGCCAGCGGTAGGACTGCATCAGGCCCTGGCCATTCGTGATCACGTTGTAGAGGTGGCCGTCGAGCGCGTTCAGGACCTTTGGATCGTAGAGCGACGTGGTCGGGACCCCGCCCCGCTCGGCGAGAACGCCCTTGCCGTCGCCGCGCGGGTCGTGGCACGGCTGGCAGTAGATGCGGTATCGTTCGGCTCCCCGCGCCAGGACCGCCGCCGTCGCCTCGACCGGCGACTGGACGAGGTCATTGCCGGCCGCGTCCTTGCCCTCGAAAAAGGCCCGGTCCTCGCGCAGCTCGCCGCGGGCCACCGTGCCCGGGACCGGCGGGCGCATCGAGGCGCCGTCGTAGAAGAATTCGCTCTCGGACTGCGCCCGTGCCTTGGGCTGGTTGTCCATGCTGGGGTTCAGGTGGACGGGCGGCTTCGTGGAAGTCATGCCGCGGCACGCGGCGCCGAGCGCGACGAGGGCGACGAGCACCGCCAGGGCCGCGGACACCGACGGCCGGGACGCAGGGTCATGCCGGACCGGCTCAGAAGTCGCCGCGGCCCCGAAGCGCACTGGCCTAACCATGAGACTGGTCCTTTGCGGGGGGCGGGGCCGCGGCGAGGGATGGGTGCGGGTTGCGGAGCCGGGCCTGGTAGGTCGTGCGCGGGCGCGAGTTGAGCTCGGCGAGCAGCGCATAGGTCCGGTCCGTGGCCCGCGCCTTCGCGACCCGGCTCTCGAGGTCGAGCAGGTCGCCGAACTGGATCGCCTCGGCCGGGCAGGCCTGCTGGCAGGCGGTCTTCGCGTCCCCGTCCTTCATCTCGCGCCCGGAGAGGCGCGCGTCGATCTTGGCCGCGCTCAGGCGCTGGACGCAGTAGGTGCACTTCTCCATCACGCCGCGGGCGCGGACGGTCACGTCCGGGTTGTTGACGAGCTTCAGGACGTGGGGCGTGTCCTTCGTGTAGTTGAAGAAGTTGAAGCGGCGCACCTTGTACGGGCAGTTGTTGGAGCAGTAGCGCGTGCCGATGCAACGGTTGTACACCATCGCGTTCAGGCCCTCGTCGTCGTGGACCGTCGCCGCGACCGGGCACACCTGCTCGCAAGGCGCGTTCTCGCACTGCATGCACGGCACCGGCTGGAACGCGGCGCCCGGGTCCTCCGGGGCGCCCGTGAAGTAGCGGTCGATCCGCAGCCAAGCCATCTCGCGGCCGCGCCGCACCTGGTCCTTCCCGACCACGGGGACGTTGTTCTCGCTCTGGCAGGCGACCGCGCAGGCGTTGCAGCCGGTGCAGGCGTTGAGGTCGATCACCATGCCCCACTGCGGCCGCTTCTTGTACTCCTTCTCGGGCCAGAGCGAGAAGAGCGGCGTGTGGTCGGTGGCGAACCCTGGCTCCTGCTTGTAGCGCTCGAGCGTCGCTTCCCGGATGATCGAGCGGCCCTCCATCGAGCCGTGCTCTTGCGTCTCCGCGAGCGGATGGCTTTGGCCGGTGGGCGTGAGCTTCACGTCGGTCGCGAGGTCCAGGCCCGCGGTCGTGCGAACGGCGAAGGCGTCGAAGCCGATGCCGGTGCCGACGCGGCCGGCCTTCTTGCGCCCGTAGCCGAGGCTCAAGGCGAGCGTGCCGTCCGCCATGCCCGGGACGCGCAGGATCGGCAGCTCGAGGCTGCGCCCCGCGACCTCGAGCCTGACGACGTCCTCGTCCTTCAGCCCCCTCGCGGCCGCGGTCGCGGGGCTCACGAGCAGCGGGTTGTCCCAGGTGACCTTCGTGATCGCGTCCGGCAGCTCCTGGAGCCAGGCGTTGTTGGCGCTCGCGCCGTCGTGAAGTTTGGAACAGGCCTGGAACACGAGTTCCAGCTCGCCCGCACCCTGGGCCGGCGCGGCAGCGGCGAGCTCGCGGAACGTGCCCGGCTTCGGCTCGACCCGGACGCCCGGGAGCGCGCTCTGCGGGAGGACGCCGTCGTGCAGCACCCGGTTCCAGCGCTTCTCGAAGCCGGCTGCTCCGAGCAAGACCCGCCACGTTTCTTGAACAAACTCGTGCCCGGGCCGATCTTCCCCGCTAGCCAGCAGGCCCAAAACCTCTACGGCGCTCTTCGCGCCGTAAAGGGGCAAGATCAGCGGCTGGACGACGCTCAGCGTTCCGCAGCTCGCGCGAGCGTCGCCCCACGACTCGAGGAAGTGCGCGCTCGGGACATGCCACGACGCGAGTGCCGCGGTCTCGTCGACGTGCGTGCCGAGGTGGATCAGCTCCTCGGCCTTCGCGGCCGCGGCGGCGAACTCGAAGTCGGCCGGCGCGTCGTAGGCCGGGTTGCCCCCCAGCACGACCAGCGTCTTCACCTCGCCGTCACGAAGCGCGGCGACGAGAAAAGCGAAGGCGTCCGTCGCCGGAAGCAGCGCGTCCACGGGCTCGCGGTAGTCGACCGTGGTCCCGACGTTGCCGAGCGCGGCGTTGAGCGCGACCACCGCGGCGTGCACGGCCGCCGGCTGGCGGGGCCCCGCCACGATCAACGAGGCGCCGCGGTTCGCGAGCAGATCCTGGGCCAGAGCGCGAAGCCAGGCGCCGTCCACCAGGCTGACGACCGTTGCCGGGTGTGGGTCGTCCATCCCCACGTCGCCAGGCGATAGCGCACGAATGGCGCCCACTACTTTCACTTCGGCCGCTTCGGGTGCGTCGATCGTGAGGCCGTGGCGGCGCAGCTCTGCGGCGAGCGCGCCCACGAACACCGGGATCCGGCGCGCGGGGAGGCGCAGCCGGTGGTCGGCGTTGGCGCCGGTAATCGAGAAGACGGCCTCGACCGCCCACAGCCGGTTCATGGCGTCGCCCGGGCCCTGCACGCGGCGCCCGGCCGCGAAAGCGCGCGTGTGGCGGATCATCTCCGGGTCGGCGTGCAGGATGTCGGCGTCGATCGCGAGGATGGCCTTGGCCTTCTCGAGCCTGTAGACCGGCAGCAGCGGCCGACCGGCCGCGCGCGCGATGCCCGCGAGCGCGTTCGCGTCCGAGACGGGCGCCCAGGTCACGAAGCGTGCGCGCGGGTAGGCCTTCTGGAAGGCGGCGGCCAGACGGGAGAGCGTCGGCGAGGCCGACGGGGTCGCCAGCACGGCGAGCCCTTCGCCCGCGTTCGCGGCGTGAGCCTTCGCCCGCTCCTTCCAGGCGGCCACGAAGTCGGTCCACATGGAGGGCGCGCCTCGCTTCAGCACCGACTGCGACCGGTCCGGGTCGTAGAGGTCGAGCACCGATGCCTGCACGCGCGCGCTCGACGAGCCGAGGCTCGCCGGGTGCAGCTCGTTGCCCTCGAGCTTCGTGGGTCGACCCTCGTGGCTCTCGACCACCAGGCCGTAGGCGCTCGTCCCGCTCGGCAGCGTCGTCGCATAGTGGCGCGGCACGCCCGGGACGATCTGCTCGGGCGCCTCCACGTAGGGAACGATGTGCTCCTCAGGGCGCCGGCACGCGGCGAGCCCGGCCATAGAGACGGACGCGCCCAGCAGTTGGAGCAGCGTGCGTCGGCTGACGGCGTCGGGCGGCTCGGACGCGCCCTCGGGGAACTCGCGCTCCCGGAATGCGCGCGACTCGGGGCTGTCCTCGAGCTCGCCCAGGCTCCGCCAGTATTCGGCGCTCATCTGTGGCACCCCGAGCAGTCGACGGGAGGGTTCACGGGCCGAAGCGCTCCGATCTGGCGCGCCCTCGCTTCCGGGTCGCGCGCCGGCTTCCACGTCATGTTCGTGATCTCCGTGAGCGGCCGCAGGTGCGGCTCGGGGTTACGGTGGCAGTCGAGGCACCAGCTCATGCTGAGCGGCTCCACCTGCCGAACGACTTCCATCTCCTCGACGTTGCCGTGGCAGCTCACGCAGCCTACGCCGGCTCCGACGTGCACACTGTGGTCGAAGTACGCGTACTCGCCGAGCTTGTGGACGCGCAGCCAGCGCATCGGCATGCCGCTCTTGGCGCTGTCGCGGATGGGCGCGAGCGACTCCACGGTCCGCGAGACGAGCAGGTGGCAGTTCATGCAGGCCTGGGTCGGCGGCACGTTGGCGATTGCCGAAGTCTCCACCGAGGCATGGCAGTAGCGGCAGTCGATCTGCATCTCACCCGCGTGGAGCTTGTGGCTGTAGGGAACGGGCTGGACCGGCTGGTAGCCGACGTCGGTGAAGCGCGGCGAGAAGTAGTACCAGACGCCTCCCACCGCCGCGGCCGGGAGGACGAGGGCCGCGACCGCGACCAGGAGTGGGAGCCGGTTAGCCGACTGGGGAAAGATCTGCGCCAAAGATGCCTACCCGCGTCCGCCGATCTCGCTGAAGACCAGGATGCCCTCCCCAAATCCGCCAGTGGTGGTTGAGCGGCGCCGAGAATACTTCGCCCCGGCAAGGGTGGTCAAGGAGGCGCGGGGCTGTGGTACCCTCCCGCCCGTATCCCCAAAAAAGGAGGCAGGCTCTTGGAAATCCTGAGCGCCCTTTCCCGCTGGATCCACGTGCTCGCCGGCATCGTCTGGATCGGCATGCTGTACTTCTTCAACTTCGTCAACGGCCC
>Ga0247727_10005812_pt1 | contig 24664 bp, 24 predicted proteins | sample WisWelCaveWW1625_FD_202498 | JGI IMG/M metagenome (GOLD analysis project Ga0247727, IMG submission 202498) | Biofilm microbial communities from Wishing Well Cave, Virginia, United States - WW16-25 | ecosystem: Environmental > Aquatic > Deep subsurface > Groundwater > Cave microbial mat | place... | reverse complement strand
ACTGCTCATGCGCGTGGAGCTGCTTGATGAGCAAGGCCAACCGTTGCAATCGTAGCCTTGCTCCCTTGTGGAGCACTGAAGCAACACGGAAATTCGCAGCACCACCAGCCACCCACAAGGGGCGGGAACTACGTCGAATCGGCGCGTGAAGCTGATTGACGAGCAAGGCCAACCGGTGCGAGCCAATGCAAAATAATTGGACTGGAGATTCAGACGATTTTTTCTTAGCTTGTTCTTGCTATCATACCAAAGAGTCCGTAGCGACCATGACAGGAGTAGAAGAGATGCTGAAAGAAATTTTTTTTCAAGTTGAGGAAGCTCCCGAAGGCGGGTACATTGCCCGAGCGTTAGGGCATTCCATCTTCACAGAAGCAGATACATGGGAACAGTTGAAAGAAGCCATTCAAGATGCGGTTCGCTGCCATTTTGAAGAAGACAAGGCGCCAACTCTCATCCGCCTCCACGTAGTTCGCGAGGAGGTTCTGGTGGTATGAAATTGCCGCGCGATTGGAGTGGGGAGGAATTAGCCCGCCGCCTGCAGAAATACGGCTATATCGTCACCCGTCAAACCGGTAGCCACATGCGCCTCACAACCGCTCAAGGTGGAGAACACCACATTACTATTCCTCGACATTCACCATTGCGAGTGGGCACGTTGAACAGTATTCTCAAAGATGTGGCGCAGCACTTTGGCGTTGACCGCGATATTTTGATAACCTCTCTTGTGAATTGAAAACTCTCCCCCGCGTTTAACTTCATTTCATATCCTCCAAATTCTTCTTCTTCGGCTTCACCACTTCCTCCGCTCCTAAAAATTGATGCGAGCGTTCGCCCACCAAGCTCGCGCGTGCGGCCGCGTCTTCGCCGAATTTTTCCCCGAGGGTATCGAGCAGTTGCGCGACTTTGTCTTTGTTCTTGCTCTCGGGTTGATCGAAAAGCTGAAGCTGCTCCGCGCCGTGCGTGTTCAAGTCCGACATGTTCACGCCGATGAGACAAACTTTTTTGCCTTCACGCATCAGCACCGCGTCATTCGTGTGGCCGCTCAACGTTTGCCGGCGCGTTTAGGTGAGAAAGCCTTCAATTCGGTGGGAACGAGAAAATTAAGCTGCAAAGCGTAGCGCTTCCCATGAGCACCCCAAGAACTCGCCGAGGCTTTCGGCTTCGCCGATAATTTGCGCGCGCACGGCTTGGGAAATTTTTTCAAACGGTGCGATCTCCAAACTCCAAAGCTTGCCGCGACGTTTGTAATTCCAGGCGCCGAGGGCGCGGCCGTTCCGCAAGATGACGTGCGAGAGCCAGCCTTGATTGCGATACACGCGCTTGTAGTTTTTGGAATCTACCAACAGGCTTTTATCCACGTGACCGAGCATGAAGGGATCGAAGCTCGGCAAGAGGCGCAGTGTGGGTTCGGGCATTTTGCTCGCGCAGAGTGGTTCGAAATCTTCGCGGAGGATAAAAACTTTTGCCGCTTCAGTTTCAACTTCAAACAATGCCTCCGCGAGCGCGGCGAACACGGCTTTGACTTCCGGCATCGCCATGCCCGTCCAACGCGAGAAATCCTGCGGCGTGGCCGGACCGTAGGCGCGCAGATAGCGGCGCAACAAATTTTGCCGCGCCTCTTCTTCGGAAATTTCTTTGTAGGCCGGCAACCACTGATCGACGCGCATGAAATTGACTTCCTGTCCCTGCGGCGGGCCGTAACAAATCAAGCCTTCGGAAAAGAACATGCGGAAGACGTTCCAAAACTTTGACATGGCCTCGCGCACTTTCTTGCCGACTTGCGCCTGGACTTGGTCCGTGAGTTGGCCTTGCGTTAACGAGCCGGCTCGCAGTGCCGCCAGCGACACTTCGCGCAAGCGCTCAATCTCTTTCGTCGTGAGGCCGAGCCGGATCATGATTTTGGTCACGCTCGCGCTTTGGCTTCGTTTGAGTGCGCCGATATAAATGGGAAAATCTTCGGCAGTGAGCACGTGCAGCGTGCCGCGCATCGCATAGGTTTTGATCAATGTCCGCTTGTGCCAAAGCGCGGCGTGCAGGTGCGCGCGCGTGAGCGCATGATTGCGCGCCCACCACGCCATTTCCGCGGCGGACATGACTTGCGCTTGCATGCCGCACACCTCGCGGCAAATGGTGAGCAGGTTCGCCGGCTTTTGCGCGAGCAAGTGATGGCGCATCAAACGAAAGGCGGTGACTTGCGAGTTTTTGAGGAGGGTTTTCATTGCCATGTTGTTCAGAATAAATCAATATAATGTTGACGCCAGGCCTTTGCAACACCCGAAACAATTTTCCCTCTTGTATTTCTCCTTCACACTTCTATATTCCCGCCTCGCTTTTTAAACCATGCAGGCCTCGCAACAACCTCTTGAGGGTAATCGTGACGGAACAGGATTTTTTCAAGCTCATCGCGGAGGAGGAACAGCTTCGCCTCGAGCAAGTGCAAGCCACCGTGGCTTTGCTCGACGAGGAAAACACGGTCCCCTTTATCGCGCGCTATCGCAAGGAAGTGACCGGCAATTTGGATGAAGTGAAGATCCTTGCCATTCAAGACCGCATGCGTTATCTCCGCATGCTGGAAGACCGCAAGCAAACCGTGCTCAAATCCATCGCGGAGCAAGGCAAGCTCACCGAGGATTTGCGCGCGAAAATTTTGGTCGCGCCTAAGCTGCAAGAAGTGGAAGATCTTTATCTGCCCTATAAGCCCAAGAAGCGCACGCGCGCGACGATTGCCAAAGAGAAGGGCTTGGAGCCGCTGGCGCAACGCATGTGGGCGCAGCAAGACGTTGACGGCAATGTCGAAGCAATCGCCGCGGAATTTATCAACACAGAAAAAGGTGTGGCGACCGCGGCCGAAGCGCTCGCGGGCGCGAATGACGTCATCGCCGAATGGGTGAGCGACGACGCGGAGACGCGCAAGCTGGTGCGCGAGCTCACGTGGGACCACGGCAGCTTGCGCTCGGAAGCCAAAGACGCCGAGAACGTCGACGTCTATGAAATCTACAAAGACTATCGCGACGTGTTGAAAAAAGTGGTGCCGCATCGCACCCTCGCGATCAATCGCGGCGAGCGCGAAGGCTTTCTGAAAGTGAGCATTGAAGCGCCGGCGGATGATCTTGTAATGTCGGTGCAAAAAAGATTTATCACGAATCCCAAGTGCATTTTCACGGAGCACAACAGGGCGGCGATCAAAGATGCTTATGAGCGTTTGATCGCGCCGGCCATTGAGCGCGAGCTGCGCAATCAGCTCACCGAGCACGCGGACGGCCATGCGATTGAAATTTTCTCCGCGAACTTGCGCAATCTGCTCATGCAGCCGCCGACTAAAGGCCACGTGATCATGGGCATCGACCCGGGCTTTCGCTCGGGCTGCAAAGTGGCGGTGATCGACGAGACTGGCAAGTATTTGGAAGGCGAGACGATTTATCCGCACGAGCCGAAGAAGCGCTGGGACTATTCCAAAGAGCAATTGCGCGGGTTGATGAAGAAGCACGACATCACGGTGATTGCGATTGGCAACGGCACCGCGAGCCGCGAGACCGAGCAACTCGTGGCCGAAGTGATTCATGAGCGCGCGAACGCAACGCCCGAGGCCGCGGTCATGTATACGATTGTGAATGAAGCCGGCGCCTCGGTTTATTCCGCTTCGGATTTGGCCAGACAGGAGTTTCCGGATTTGGAGGCGGCGCAACGCGGCAACATTTCCATCGCGCGGCGCTTGCTCGATCCGCTTTCGGAGTTGGTGAAGATCGATCCGAAATCCATCGGCGTGGGTTTGTATCAGCACGACGTCAATCAAGCGCAATTGGCGGAGTCGCTGGATCGCGTGGTGGAATCGTGCGTGAACAACGTCGGCGTGAATTTGAACACGGCTTCCGCGGCCTTGCTGCGCTATGTTGCGGGCGTGACGCGCGGCACGGCCGAAAAGATCGTGAAGCATCGCGACGAGAAAGGCGCTTTCAAATCCAGACAAGAGTTGACGGAGATCAAAGGCCTCGGGCCGAAGGCGTTCACGCAGTGCGCGGGCTTTCTGCGTATTCCGAGTGCGGAGGTGTTCTTCGATTCCACGGCCGTGCACCCAGAATCATATTCCGCGGCCGAACGCTTTCTTACAATTTGTGAAATGAAGCCGGAAGATTTTCGGCAAAAGAGCACATTGCCGGAAAGATTGAAAGCGCTCAAGAAAACTTTGGAGCAGATTGCACCGGAGTGCGGCGTGGGCTTGCCGACGTTGCAAGACATTATCGCGGCGATGGAGAAGCCCGAGCGCGATCCGCGCGATGAAGCGCCCACGCCGATCTTTCGCCAAGACATTTTGAAGATGGAAGATTTGAAAGAGGGCATGATTTTGAAAGGCACGGTGCGCAACGTCGTGGACTTCGGCGCGTTCGTTGACATCGGCGTGAAGCAAGACGGGCTGGTGCACCTTTCGCAGATGTCGTACAAATATATAAAGAGTCCGCTCGAAGTCGTGGGCGTGGGCGAGGTCGTGGACGTGCGCGTGCTGCGCGTGGAGCCGGAGAAAGGCCGCATCGGCTTGAGCATGCTGCTCGAAGGCGAACGCAAAGCGCCGGAGAAAACCGAGAAGCCGGCAAAGCCGCGAGAGGAGACGGAAAACGGCAAAGCCGGAAAGCCGCGCCACGCGCGCGCTAGGCAACACGGCTCTGGCTCACGCCCTCGCAGCGAGTTCAAAAGGGATTCCGCGCCGCGCTCTCATGGCGAGAGCAAGCCGCAGCGCGACAACGCCGAGTCCACACACACGGAGTCGCGGCAATTTAATGACTCGTTGCAAAAGCTCGTGAAGAAATATGGGAGCAAGTCTTAACCAGCAACCCTTGCGAAGGTTTTAAACCTTCGCTAAGGTCGCTCGCGGCAATAAAAATTCCTCGCTTTATTCGAACAACACACCTAGCTCATTTGGAAGATTATCACAGACTTTTTGGCCTCTGGCGCCATCGACCAATGCGTGACGTTGAAGGTGACGACGCGCGCACGCGAAATCTATAAAGATGATCCGAGGGCTCCCGAACAAATGACGGTGCGACTTATTCGCGTCACGCACGAAATTTTGTTGATGATCGCACAGGTCTATGAAAAGCCCCGCTACAATCGTTCCTATCCCAGATGGTCTAGGTGCAGCCGACGAAAATACCGCCAGCGTTATGCACACGCCGCGCCTCAAGGAAACGGCATTGCCTCCGCCGTAGTTGCTAGCTCGATTGCCTTTGATAGTATTATTGCTCAACGTTGTTGAGTTGCCGACTATAGCAACCCCCACCACCAACGGGGAAAAATTATAGAAATTGTCAGGACACTCCCCACACTCCTCACGTATCCGCGCTCTGCGCATCAAACTCAAATTTCTCGCAATAGTAATCAAGCGTGATGCGTTCTTGTGTGAGGCCGCAGCGGTAGAGGAAGACTTGTTTGCCGGTGGGATCGAGAAAAGTTTGGCGATGGCGGCAGACTTGGCAGGAGCGTTGGGATTTGTTGTAAGCGGCAATGGCCGTATGGGTAAGCTCTCGCGGCTCGCCGCGCAGGACTTGCATGCGATCATAAATATCCAATACGCGCCGGATCATTTGCCGAATGCGCACGATGGCCCACACTTGCAAAATGAAGAGCAAAGTGAATAGTCCGAGCAGAATGTAGTAGTGGGTCGTTTCAGACATAGCCCAACTCGTTTACGGGTCTTTAATCATTCACAACGATTCCATTGCATGCCCGTTGCCGGCCTGTTCCTGAAGGCAAGCCGCGATCAATGCTTCGGCCTCAATGAGCGCATCCGCTTGTTTGAGGCCGAGGCGAATCTTTTGAAGCGCCTTGATGTTCGTAGTTAATTGCACCCGCTCCGATAACTGCAATCCCGCCGCGCCAAATTTGATCTCCAGAATATCGGCAATCGTTTGGTATAGAATCTTTCTCACAGCCGATTTCACTTTTTTCACGCCTTTTTTCATGCCGACTCGCTCGGCGGTAGTCATTACTGACATGGTCTTTTCCTCGGTTGATTGTTTGATCTCTTCGTACAGCTTTTCATCTTCGGTCTTGGGCAATGCCATGACGACATCGATGAACTCATAGAGCGCTGCAATCATTTCTCGCGTTAGGCCGCGGCGATAAAGCTCCAGCAAAAATTGCTTTTTCCAGTGATAACGCGTTTGATCGTTGCCGTTGGTCTCAACCGTCTTCAAATAGGCTCTCGTGACGATGGCAAACGGATTCGGATCGCCCTCCAACTCTGCCCACTTGTGCCCGTAATCGAGCAGCTTGATCACGGGAAATTCAAAGTGCAGTCGAAATTCCCACATTGAAAATTCGTAGATGTGATCACGAAACTCGGGATTCTCGTCCGTCAATAACGCCACGCTGACGGCTTGTTTGCCAAAGCGATCGGTAATGCGATAGTTGCAATGATAAACACGCTGGGCAAACTCCGGGTCGCGATAACCCTGAATTTCAACGTGGAGCAAGAGCTGTCTTGCTTCATCCGCCAACGATAATGAAAGGTGAGCAACGATTGCAAGTTGAATATAGAAGTTTGCGCCTGAGCTCAAAGCGCTTTTTGGTCACACTCCATCATTCCAAAAAGGTTTACGCCAACCCTCCCAACTGCCGATCCAGCGAACGATACTGAATCGCCTCGCTCACGAACTCCGGGCGGATGTCTTCGACGCCGGCGAGATCGGCGATAGTGCGGGAGACTTTGAGAATGCGATCAAATGCGCGCGCGGAGAGGCCGAGCTTCGTAATCGCCATTTTCAGCAGCGCTTCGCCTTTTTCATCCACGCGGCAGAACTTGCGAATGTCGCGCGACTCCATGCGCGCGTTGCAGAACAGATGCGGCCGGCCTTTGAATCTATCAAGCTGGCGTTCGCGCGCAACGCCGACGCGCGTGCGGACAATCTCCGAAGTTTCGCCGGTCGGGCCGCCGGCAAGCTCCGCGAATTTCACGGCCGGCACTTCAACGTGAATATCGATGCGGTCCAACAACGGGCCGGAAACTCTCGCCAAATACTTTTGCACTTGCAAAGGCGTACACGAACAATGATTGCTCGGATCCGTGGCGTAGCCGCACGGGCACGGATTCATGGCCGCGACCAACATGAACTCCGAGGGATACGTGAGCGAAATCATCGCGCGCGAGATCGTAACTTTGCCGTCTTCCACCGGTTGCCGCAACACTTCCAACACCGTGCGATCGAACTCCGGCAGTTCATCCAAAAAAAGAATGCCGTTGTGCGCGAGACTCACTTCGCCAGGCTTGGGAATGTGACCTCCGCCGATCAAGCCCGCGTAGCTCGCCGTGTGATGCGGCGAACGAAACGGGCGCGTGGCGACCAACGCCGTGTCTTTCGGCAGCACGCCCGCGACCGAATGAATCTTCGTGGTCTCCAATGCTTCATCCAGCGTGAGATCGGGCAGAATCGTGGCGAAGCGTTTCGCGAGCATGGTTTTGCCGGAACCGGGAGGGCCGAGCATGATGATATTATGCCCGCCGGCCGCGGCCACTTCCATCGCGCGCTTCACGTGCTCTTGCCCGCGCACGTCGCTCATGTCGATGCTATACTTCCGAAACGTCGCAAACAATTCCGAGCGGTCGAGATGATGCCGCGGCAGCTCGGCTTTGTCATTGAGAAAATCCACGGTCTCTTTCAAGGAACTTGCCGCGCGCACCTCCAAGCCTTCCACCAACGCAGCCTCTTTGGCGTTTTGTGCGGGGAGAATGAGCCCGCGCTTGTCGTGCTTGCGCGCGGCGATGGCGATGGGCAGCGCGCCGCGAATGGGCTGCAGCGAGCCGTCCAACGAAAGCTCGCCGAGAATGAGGTAGTCTTCGAGGTGAGTAGGCAGAATCGTATCGGCCGCGGCAAGGATGCCCACGGCCATGGGCAAGTCGAACCCCGAGCCTTCTTTCTTCACGTCCGCGGGCGCGAGGTTGATGGTCACGCGTTTTTGCGGGAAAATCAATCCGGAATTTTTGATCGCCGCGTTGATGCGCTCTTTGGATTCTTTCACCGCGCCATCGGGCAAGCCGACCGTCGCAATCGCCGGCAGTTGTCCTTCCAAATGCGTTTCCACGGTGACGATGTACGCGTCGATGCCTAAAACCGCTGCGCTGTAAATTTTCGAGAGCATAAACCCCCTTGGGTTTTTACAACATGGGCTGCGAGCCGGGCGTCGCTTGCGCGTTGGGGCGGCAAACCATCACGCGACGCACGGGCGAAGTAATCACACGATTATCGAACTCGATGCACATGCCGGGCGCGGCGACCGTGTCTTTCCAAATCATACTGCCGCCCCACGTGCAGCCGTTGATGCGCACGCGATGCGGCGAGAGTTTTTCGTGATCAAACCAGCCGCCGGTGATCATATACTCGCCGTCGCCCACGACGATCAAATCATAACGCGAGTTTTGGGTATACACAATCACGCGATCGGCAAAGCACAAATCGCTGCGCTGAATGCGGCGAAAACGAGGGAGGTGCTGAATGATGGCGTTGAGCGAAAGGCCGTGTGAGGTGTGGGCATTCGTCCTCTCGGCTTGCAGAAGAACGGCTCGCCGGAAAAAGAAGATGACACGACGAAAAATTTTGCGCAAGAGAAGCGGAAGCATGGCCACGGTCCCGTTTCCTGGTTTGAACTTGCGCCAAAATAGTCGCGGCATCGGCAAAAGTCAAGGCGAAATCTGGAACTTCACGCTTGACAATGCAAAAATTCTTCTGCATATAGCCGGTTGCAACTGGCGTGGCGCATCTCCGTGAGTTCGGCCACGGCTTGGCCGTGGCCTGCGTTTTAAACTTGTTCCGGATTGGTTTGTCTCTCCCTTCGCGTTGTCATTCATAAGGAAACCTTTTCGGCGCTGGGCGTCAACTCCAGCACTTAGAACGGGTCATCCGGAATAACATGAGAGTAAGGCTCGTCTAGTTGCCGATTGTCATCGTCAAATTTCATTAGAATGATATTTTAAAGATGGCATTGCAAATCAACCCTGAAGCAGTATATCAAGCCACGGCACAGCCGTGGCTGAACCGCATCTAGCGCGCGAGATTCTCTTGCCCAAGCCTTCCGAAAAAATTCTGCTCGCCGATGACGAGCCGAGCGTCTTGTTCGCGCTCAAAACTTTGCTCGGCGAGAATTATGAAATCTTCACGGCCGAAAACGGCGAGCAGGCGTGGAAACTCTTGTGTGAAGAAGACCTCGCCGTTGCTCTGCTGGATTTGCACTTGCCCGGGATCGGCGGTCTCGCTTTGCTCGCGCGCATGCGCGAGCAGGAATTGGGCACGGAAGCCGTCATGATTACGGGCGACGTGCGCCTCGATCCCGTGGTGGAAGCCATGCGCCTCGGCGCGTATGATTATCTCTCCAAACCGGTTGAAGCCGCGCGGCTCGAACAAATCGTGGCCAAGGCTGCGGAAAAACATCATCTGTGGCTTTCGCATCGCGCGCTCGAACGGCAGCTTGTGGAGCTGACGCGCTACGAAGAATTGCTCGGCCAAAGCGAGCCCATGCGCGCAGTGTATCGCTTGCTCGAGGCCGTCGCCAAATCCGACGCCACGGTTTTAATCACCGGCGCGAGCGGCACGGGCAAGGAACTGGTTGCGCGCGCGATTCATCGTCGCGGCAATCGCAGCGCGGAAGCGTTTGTGGCCATGAATTGCGCGGCCTTGCCTGCCGAGATTTTAGAGAACGAGTTGTTCGGCCATGAAAAAGGCGCATTCACCGGCGCGCTCACGGAAAAGCCCGGCTGCTTCGAGCTTGCCGATCGCGGCACGCTCTTCTTTGATGAAATCGGCGAGATGCCGTTTGAGCTGCAAGCCAAGCTGCTGCGCGCGTTGGAAGAGCGCAAGTTTCGCCGCCTCGGCGGCCGCAAGGAAATCAGCGTGGACGTGCGACTCCTTTCCGCGACCAATCGCGACGTGCGCGCGGCCGTGCGCGAGAAAACCCTGCGCGAAGATTTATTCTATCGCCTCGCCGTGGTTGAAATCGAATTGCCGCCGCTGCGCGAGCGCTTGAGCGATCTTTCTTTGCTCGTGAGCGATTTCATCAAACGCTTCGCCGAAAAGTCCGCCAAGAAAATCCTCGGCATTGAGCGCGAGGCGTTTGAAACGTTGTTGCGCCACTCGTGGCCCGGCAACGTGCGCGAGCTGCGCAACGTCATCGAGCGCGCCGTCATTCTCTGCCAGAGCCGCCAAATCACGAGCACGGATTTGCCCAAGTACCTCCTCAAGCAAGAGAGCAGCAACGTGCTCACGCTTCCCATTGGCACGACCGTCGAAGAGGGCGAGCGCCTGTTGATTCTGCGCACGCTCGAAGCGCACAACAACAACAAGACGCACGCCGCGGAAACGTTGGGCATCAGCTTGAAGACCTTGCACAACAAGTTGGAGCGCTATCGCCAATGAAGGCGATTCCCTAAAATGTTCAGCCACGGCTTGGCCGTGGCTTTACTTCACTAGTAGCTAAAGAGTCAAATCGGCGCAAAAAAAAACTAAAATTTTTCCAACGTATGAAAGCGGCCAACGGATTTTGATTCGGTTTCCGTTGGCCGCTTTCATACGTTGGACATTTTTTTCTTGTTTGGTTTCGGTTCGTCCGGCTTATGTAACCAAGAAATTTTTACATCTTCGCTCTCCTTCGACAGCTTGCCTGAGCTTTTATAAACTTATCCCGCCTTTCTTCCAACCGGTACGAGAAATTTTTACACGATTTCCTCTCGCCGCTTTTGCCTTCTCCCTCGCCTGCTTTCTTTTCTTTTTAAAAAACAACGCAACGGTAAACGCGCGCGATCATGGCAACGCTTTTGCCTTTGTGATGAGCGTCATTGATCGCTCGTAATGAACTACGGCGAATTTTCAGACAAGCGATACTCGTCGCGGATTGGTTTGTAACTCCCCCTCAACTTGTCATTCTGGAAGAACCTACCCTCGTGCTGGGAAGAGAGCCGGATACTAGGGAAGTTCCTTTCAGGATGACATTTCAAAGACGGACATGACAAATCAACGCGCAACGAGTATATAATCACAGGAGGCCTCCTCATGACGGCGCTACCATATTTTCTCACCGGCCTGCTCGGCTGGGCTGTCGGCCATGTTTCCAGCTTGCTCGATCGCCATTCTCATTGGCTGCGCTTGCTGAATTATCCCGTCGGCATTCTCGGCGCGGCGATGGGAACCATGATCAGCCAATCCCTGCACGGCATGCAGAACAAGTTTTTGCTCGCGGCTCTCATGGCCTCCGCGTTCGCGTTGCTGCTGTTTCGCCTCGTGCGGCGCTTGCTCGTGCGCGAGGATTTCAATGCCGACGTGGAGCGGAGCCTGTCTTTGTAGAATGCTACTAGGGTTGCTCCTCACGGCCTTGTCCGCGTATGCTGCTGCTTCGTGTGTAACCCCAAATCGGTTTGTAATGCCTCGGTTACGGGTGGAGTAGCGCGGGCATCCTGCCTGCAGACAAGATGTCTGCGCTACGTTTTCCAACGAAGACTGAGGCATTACATAGGTTTTAAAAAACTAATTGCACTTCTATCGTTCCAACCAAAAGGAGTCGTCCCATGAAAAAGCTATTGTTCGCCGTTGGTGTCGTCGCGCTCGCGCTCGTGCTGTTGGCGCAGCAAGACATGTTGTGGAGTCGCCTGCAATTTTTAGATGCGCCGCGTGTGTACGTGATTCAAAAAGGCGAGTCGCTCAGCAAGCTGGCGCAAGAGCATTATGGCGATACGGATTATTGGCGCGAGCTGGCGTTGGTCAATCGCGCGCCCGCGCCGAATCACATTCAACCCGGCGAGGAGATTTTGCTGCCCGCGGCCAACGTGATTCAAGAGCTGCGTCGCGCGCGCACGATCTCGCGCGTGAATGATTTGGTCAATGCGCAGCATGCGCTCGCCACCCGCGTTGCCCCGGTGAAGACTCCGGCGGAAACGCAAGTCGAGCCTGCAATCGGCGCAACCTCGGAGCAATCGGCCGCGGAACCGGCAATGATTGCAATGGGTGGAAGTCCGGGCGCGGTGACAGTGGCTCCGGCAAACACTCCCATCGAGACGGCGCAGAATAACACGAACACCTATAACGACGAGCCCGGGGTTGAAGAGAGCGGCAGTTCCTGGTTCTGGGTGATCTTCGGCTTGCTCGCGTTGGGCGGCGTCGCCGGGTTCGTGGTGTATCGTCGCCGGCAGGAAGAGGAAGAAACGGCGCCGGCGCAAAACGATAAGCTCAAAACGAATGGCGACACGCGAAATTTTCAAATGGATCGTCGCCCGCAGGGCACGAGCAAAGTCGAGCGCGTCGTGATGTGAGTGCGCACTTGGCTTCGCCTCTGCAAGCCGGACAACGACGCGAGCGGCGATCCTACTTTGCCAAAGCAAAACTGCACTATGCGCGTCATCCCCGTTCCAGTTGCTTCACGAAATGAAACAAGAAAAGCCGAAGGATGGCAAAACCTGAGTCGTGCAACGCGGAGCCGGAGCACGGCTCAGGCCTCGGCAAGTGGGTGTCAAAGCATTTGAAATTTTCAATTGCAAATTTTCAATTTAAAATTTGCAATGCGTCTCAAAGTTTCCATTCCTCCAATCCTCCAACCGGGCCGTTGCGGTTCTCCAAGCTGCAACGCGCCTCGACCTACCGGAATGAGCGCGGCGCTGAGCCGCGCTCTTCTTTTTTAAATTTGCCCTTTGTGCTTTGCCGTTTATCCTTTGTGCTTCGGCTCGCTTGCATTTTCGCGAGGCGTTGCGTATCGTATTCCATGCCCAAAACGATTCGCGTGCAAGTCCCCGGCTCGACCTCGAACCTCGGCGCGGGTTTCGATGCGCTCGGCTTGGCGGTTGAATTGTATTTGCAAGTGGCTTTTCATTTTGATACCCGGCGCACATACATTCTTTCCACGCACGGCGAAGGCGCACACGAGATTGCTCATAGCGCGGATCATCTCATCTTGCAAACTTTTCAATATGCTTGCCAGGAGTTGAAGCACACTCCGCCGCACGTTGCGCTCGAAATCAACAACGCTATCCCGCTCAAACGCGGACTCGGAAGCAGCGGCGCGGCGATTGTCGCGGGGTTGCTCGCGGCGCATGCCTATTTTGACCACGCGCTTTCGCAACAGCAATTGCTCGATTTTGCCAACGAGCTTGAAGGCCATCCCGAAAATGCTTCGGCCTCGTTGCTCGGCGGATTGACGGTGAATGGCGTACACAACAGCCGCGTGCTATGCGAACGTTTCGCGCCACCGGCGAATTGGAAAGCCGCGTGCTTCGTGCCGGATTTGGAAATTGCCACCGAAGACGCGCGTCGCGTTTTGCCCGCGTCACTCTCACGTGCGCACGCCATCGGCAATTCGCAAAGCGCGGCCATGATGGTCGCGGCTTTTGCGAAACAGAATGCTGCTCTGCTCGAATTTGCCGCGCGCGATTATTTGCACCAGCCTTTTCGCAAAGTGTTAATCCCCGGCTTCGATGATATTCTCGCGGCAGCCATGCGCGCAGAGGCGTATTGTGCATTCTTGAGCGGCTCCGGCTCGACGATGCTTGCGATTGCCGAAGACAAACACGCAGAAGAAATTTCAAATACAATGGCAGCAGCCGCGCGCATGCACGGTTTGAGTGGACGGCCCATGACGTTGGCGTTCTGCACGCAAGCAGCGCAGTATGAAGTGATATGAATCGTCTATGACCACCGCATTGATGTCATTCTGTAAGAATCTTCCCTCGTGCTGGGTGTAATGCTCGATTGAGCTCTGTGCCAAGCGCGAGGGAAGTTCCTTACAGGATGACACAGATGAGGAGATTCGCGATTGACCTTTTAACCCGATCAACCCACGGAGGCCACACATGATTTCCGAATTTAGAAACACGACCTATCTCAACTATGCCGAGCCTGCGAATCGCGAGGCGATGGAGAAGGCGCTGCAGCTCGTCGAGTCGCAAGCGGCGCGCGAATATGCGTTGTTCATTGATGGCAAAGACGTGCGCACGGGCGAGTTGCTGAAGTCATACAACCCATGCGAGAAGACGCAAGTGCTCGGCGCGTTTCATATGGCTGGCAAAAAAGAAGTCGATCTCGCGATGGCTGCGGCGTTGAGCGCGTTTGAATCTTGGAAGCACGTTGATCCGAAAGAGCGCGCGATTGTCTTGTTCAAAGCCGCGGAGATTATGCGCCGCCGCCGCCACGAGCTTTCCGCGTTGATGGTGCTCGAAGCGAGTAAGAGTTGGAATGAAGCGGACGCGGACGCGGGCGAGGCCATCGACTTTCTCGATTTTTATGGCCGCGAGATGCTGCGCTATTCCGAGCGCCAGCCTATCGTTCCCTCTGCGGGCGAGTTTGTCGAGACGGTTTATATTCCGCTCGGCGTGGGCGCGATTATTTCGCCGTGGAATTTTCCGCTCGCCATTCTCACCGGCATGACCGGCGCTGCGATTGTGGCGGGCAATACAGTGCTGCTCAAGCCTGCGAGCGATACGCCAACCATCGGCTACAAAGTCGTGGAGATTTTCAATGAAGCCGGTTTGCCGCCGGGTGTGTTGAACTTCATTCCGGGCAGCGGCAGCAAGATTGGCGATTACATTGTTACGCATCCGCAAACGCGCTTCATCTCTTTCACCGGCTCGAAAGAAGTGGGCTTGCGCATCAATCAACTCGCGGCCACGCCCTCGCTCGGACAGATTTGGGTGAAGCGCGTGGTGGCGGAGATGGGAGGGAAGGATTCGATTGTGGTGGATGAAAGCGCGGACCTCGCGGCAGCAGTGGAAGGTGTCGCGCTCGGCGCGTTTGGATTTCAAGGCCAGAAGTGCAGCGCCTGTTCGCGCGCGATCATTCATGAAAAAATCTATGAGGAATTCGTCGAGCGTCTTGTCGAGCGTGTGCGCAAGATTACGGTCGGCCCGGTGCGCAATCCCGCGAACTGGATGGGCGCGGTGATCAATGCTTCCGCGCAGCAGAAGATGATGGAGTATATCGACATCGGCAAGCGCGAAGGCAAGCTCGTGTGCGGCGGTGAAAAAGGCCCGGACTCCGGCTACTTTGTGATGCCGACGGTGTTCAAAGATGTTGCGGCGGAGGCGCGACTCTCGTGCGAAGAAATTTTCGGCCCGGTGCTCGCGATCACAAAAGCGAAAGATTTCACGCAGGCCATTGCGTTCGCCAATGCCACCGAATACGGCCTCACGGGCGCGGCGTACACGCGCGAGCGCGACAAGATCGCGCAAGCCAAACGCGATTTCCACTGCGGCAATCTTTATATCAATCGCAAGTGCACCGGCGCGCTCGTGGGCGCGAATCCTTTCGGCGGCTTCAATATGAGCGGCACGGATTCCAAAGCGGGCGGGCGGGATTACTTGCTGCTGTTCTTGCAAGCGAAAGCGATTGCGGAGAAGTTGTGAAGTAAAAATGTTCCAACCTCGGCTGAGCCGAGGTTTATGAATTCTCTTGCGAGGTGAGCGCAGAAAGGTTTTCAATGCAACGGCCAAGCCGTTGCAGAACATTTGAAAGAAACAATGCGATGTTCCTCGTTGATGATCGGGAAACCCTTGTTGCAGCATTAAGAGCGCGCGGCGTTGATTATCTCACCCCAAGCGATGCCCGGCTCAATCAAATGATTGATGACGAGGCCTTGCTCAACAATCTCGCTAGGCACCCGGAAGCACGTTTGCGCCAAGCGTTGATCGCGCTTTTTTTGTTACAGCCCCAACTCGCGCCTCTCGTGCTACGGCTGCGAAGCGATTTGCAAGCCGAGGCCGCACGAGAACTGTTGGCATACTATACCGCGGCAGTCTATCTTCAGCACATGTGGCGAACGCGCCTGCAGCGCTATCTCGAAAACGTGCAAGAGCTGCCGGATTATTTCTCCGCGGAATTGGGCCTGCCACAGCCACATGAGGAACACGGCAAAGCTGGTTTGCACGTATTAGCTGATTGGCATGCTCGTCAATCATCGTATTGTTTTAATCATCTATCTGCTTATGAAGGTGTTGCCGAGCTTTTATTTCAAACCCTCAAATTGAGGAGAAAGCAGCATGAGCCTGCGCGCCAAAGTTGATCGTGCTCGCATCGAATTGTTTCTGACCCGCCTCGGAGAGCGCTTTCATCGGCCGGGCCGCATCTATTTGGTCGGCGGCACGACGCTGGTGTTCGAAGAATTGCGCCAACAAACGCTTGACATCGATCTGGTGATCGAGGTCGATCTCAAGTATCATGGCGAGTTGATTCAAGTGGTCCGCAAGCTCAAAGATGAGCTGTCCATCAACGTCGAAGAAGCCTCGCCCGGCGATTTCATCCCTTTGCCTTCCGGCTTTGAGAATCGGCATGAATTTGTCAAGCGCTATGGCAAAATCGACGTCATGCACTTCGATCTTTACAGCACGGCTTTGAGCAAAATCGAGCGCGGCCGCGAGCAGGATTTCGAAGACGTGCTCACGCTTTTGCAGGCGGGCAGATTGGAATGGGACAAGCTCTCCGCCTATTTTGCAGAAATCCTTCCACGCATGGGTGAGCAAAGCTTGAAGCAAGATCCGGTTGAGTTTGAAAAAAACTTTCGCGCGTTGGAAGTGAGATGGCATTCTTCGTCTGATTTGTAACGTCCGTTCGAGAATGTTCGAACCTCGGCTGGGCCGAGGTTTCTAATGGTCGTGTCAGTTCAAAAAACTTTTAATGCAACGGCCAAGCCGTTGCATGAACCTTTGCAAGGCTACTATGCCGCCGGATTCCACCTCCTTCATTCAACTTCTCTTCGACTCTGAGCAATGGACGCCCGCCACGATTTTCACCGCGATTGGCGCGCTTGCGGCCGTGGCTGCGGCTTGGTTTGTTTACTTGCCTTATCGCCAACAGCGCCGCACACAGCGCGTGCTCGAAAAAAGTTTTGGCTCCGATCTATACACGCCGGAAGTCATTGCCAACTCCACGCGCTATTATATTCCACCGAATTGTTCCAGCGTTGACCCTGCGCAAGAGGCGGAGATACGTCATGTGAAAGTCACCAAGCAAAAGCTGTTTGAAATGGTGGATGAGCATCTTGCCGAAGACAGCGCGAATCGCCATCTGCTCTTGCTCGCGGATTCGGGCATGGGCAAATCTTCGTTCGTGCTCAATTATTACGCCCGCAACCAACGTCTGCCCAAACGCAAGCGCCGGCGTTTGGCCGTGGTGCCTCTCGGCATTCCGGATGCGGAGGAGTACATTGCCAAGATCGAGCACGCTCGCGATACCGTGATCTTTCTCGATGCCTTTGATGAAGACACCAAAGCCATCAAAGATCATCGCGTCCGCTTGCTGGAATTGATGCATGCGTGCCGTCATTTCAAGCGCGTGCTCATCACTTGCCGCACGCAGTTCTTTTCGAGTGATATAGAGATTCCGCGCGAGACCGGGCTCGCGCGCATTGGCCCGCGCAAAGCCGGTGAGGGCGGCACATATGAATTTTGGAAGCTCTATCTCTCGCCGTTGAGCGATGCGCAAGTGGATGCGTACCTGGACAAGCGCTATCGCTGGTCGCGCGCTAAACGAAAGCAAGCCGCTGCGCTAGTGAAGAAGATTCCGCTCTTGAGCGTGCGGCCCATGTTGCTCGCCTACATTCCCGATCTGTTGGAAAGCGGCAAGCACATCGAATACAGCTTTCAGCTTTATGAAGTGATGATCGAAAAATGGCTGGAGCGCGAAAGCCGCTGGGTGAAGCCTGAAGACTTGCGCCAATTCTCCGAGCGCTTGGCCGTTGATCTCCATCGCAATAAAGAGCGCCGTGGCGCGGAACGCATCCCCAAAGCGGAGTTGGCGCAGTTGGCGAATGCGTGGAATATCCCGTTAGAAAGCTGGCAAGTTAGCGGCCGCTCTTTATTGAACCGCGACGGCGAGGGCAACTACAAGTTCGCACATCGCTCGATTATGGAGTATCTGTTCGTCAAGCGCTTGATGGAGAACGACGCAAACTGCCACGGCGCGGCATTGACGGATTTGATGAAAGCCTTTTTACGCGAGATCATTGCATACCGTCAAGCTGCTGGGCAGTCCCTGCCCTTGGAAATTCTCTGGCAACTGCTCCGTTCAAAGCCAATTTCTGGCTTGAAAGAAGACGCCGTTCGCGTCATGCTCAAGTTCAATGACTTTTTTGATCGCGATTACAATAGCGCTGGCAAAGGCGTGGCGCATCGTTATGAACTGCGTGAGTATCAGGGCGAGAAGGTGGTATTGGATCATGCCACGGGCCTCATGTGGCAACAGGGGGGTTCGCCCGAAAGCATGGCCTATGGGGCGCAAAATTATCTTTCTAGTTTGAATGACAAACGCTTCGCCGGATTCGATGATTGGCGCTTGCCCACATTGGAGGAGGCCATGTCTTTGATGGAGCGTGAAGAGAAGAACGGCGATTTGTATATCGATGCAGTATTTGATCACACGCAGTGGCGGATTTGGACTGCGGACACAGGGAGCGCGTCGTCGTGCTGGGTTGTGGGTTTCAAATCCGGGTGTTGCTCCAATCAGGACTTGGGCTTCATCATCAAACGCTATGCTCGTATAGTGCGCTGAGGACAATCGACTCTTCGACGCTTTATCTTTTTTGATTCTTTTCTTTGCTGTGGCTTTTGCTTTTACAGAGCGAGCGCGCGGATGGAAAAATTTTCAAGACGCGCGAGGCCATACTTTCGCACGCCGCAGCGAGAATACTCCAACAACCGTAGAAATCATAGCTCGCTCGTGAGAAGGATGACAACGATGACTCGAAAGCTCAGATTTTTCCCTTGCGAGTTGACGGCAATGCGATTATCTTTTGATGCGTTCCTAGAACTCATTTAATGGAGACGACAGCCATGATCACACGCGACCTCATCAAAAACGAAATCGATAAGCTGCCGGATGAAGCGTTACAGGAAGTGCAAACCTTCTTACGCTTTCTAAAAGCGAAGCCGCCCGTTGAAAAACGCAAGCGGCCGGCATTCAAACTAAACGGCCAATTCGATAACCTTGATATTCGCCGGGAAGCTTATGAGTAAGAAGCTGCTGATCGATACGAATATTATGGTGTATGCCGTCGACGAAGACTCGCGCTTTCATGAACGGGCGCAGAGATTGATTTACGAATCGGACCACGAACTCTTCACAACTTCAAAGAATCTCTCCGAGTTTCTGGCCGTCGTCACCAAGGGAGATCCCCCACCGCTCTCGCCGGAGGAAGCTCTTAACGCTTTGCTGGAGATCACAGAGTCTTTCACCATTCTTTATCCCACCAATTATACCTTCGTTATCTTTCAAAACCTGTTATTGAAATACCAACCCTCCGGCTTGCGCATTCATGATTTCGAGATTGCCAGCATCGGCTTGGGCAACGGTATCAATCGGCTGGCGACTGTGAATCGAAAAGACTTCGCGGAGATTGAAGAGATCGAGTTGATCGGTATTTGAACGCTCCGGTTTTTCACGAATATCAAGTTGTGCTCCAGATACCAAGATGCTAGACTCAAATACTCTCTTTTCAAACCTTCGCACCTTTCTTCTCGCCACCTTCCTCTTCGGTGCGCTCGGCGCCGGCGCGGAGTTGTTGTTGCTCGGGCATACGGAAGAGGCGTGGCAATGGGCGCCGCTGGTGCTCATTCTGTGCAGCTTGGTTGTGTTGCTCGGCTATGCTGCGTTGCGCCGCCGTGTGCTGCTGCGTGGATTTCAAATACTCATGCTGCTGTTCGTGGTGAGCGGCATCGTTGGAAGTGTGTTGCACTATCAAGCTAAAGTGGAATTCAAGTTGGAAATGCAGCCGGACCTGAGCGGCTTGCAATTGTTTTGGGAAGTGCTGCAAGGCGCGACCGTCCCGCCCGTGCTCGCGCCGGGGATGATGGCGCAATTGGGCTTGCTGGGTTTGGTTTATTGCTATCGGCATCCGAGACTTATGCTAAAACCTTAAGCTCTTCAGCACGGCAAAAAATCCGGGCTGTCATTCTGGAAGAACCTTCCCTAGTGCTCGATTCACCGCCTGTTTTGAGAGGTGTGCCCGGTGCGAGGGAAGGTTCTTACAGAATGACAATGGGTAGTGTTTCTGTCGACTCGAAGTTATAATGCTAATCAACGCGACAAAAAGTAGCAGAACCAAAAACTCTGGAGAATGAAATGAAACCGACTCGATCAATGATGCTCATTGCGTTCATCATGCTCGCTCTTGCTAGCGGCCTTGCCGCGCAACTCGGCCGCCAACAGGGTTTAATCGACCCGAACGTTGCCAGCGAGAAGGAGCTGCTTGTGTTGCCGCATCTCAATGCGACCATCGTGAAAAGTATCATGGAAAAACGTCCGTTCTTGAGCATCGTCGAACTGCAGGCCGTGCTCGCGCCTGTGCTCAAGCCCGCGCAGCTCTCGGAGTTGTACAAGCAGCTTTTCGTTCATATCAATCTCAACACCTCTTCGAGCGAGGAGATGCTGTTGATTCCCGGCATGGGCAAGCGCATGGTGCACGAGTTCGAAGAGTATCGTCCGTACAAAATGCTCGCGCAGTTTCGCAAGGAGATCGGCAAGTATGTGGATGAGAAAGAAGTCGCGCGCCTTGAGCAGTACGTCTTCATTCCCATCAATCTCAACACCGCGAGCGATGAAGGCATTCTCAGCATCCCCGGCAGCGGCAAGCGCGTGCTGCACGAGTTTAAAGAATACCGGCCATACAAGAGCCTCGAGCAATTCCGCCGCGAGATGGGCAAGTATTGGAGCGCAAAAGAAGTCGCGCGGCTGGAACGCTATGTGACGCTGGATTAAGACGAGGCGTATTCCCGTTCCTTTTCAGGGTTTTCGATTGAGTGGAGAACCCCTAGCAATGTCATTCTGTAAGAACCTTCCCTCGTGCGCGGAAGAATTTCATGCATGAGAATATGTCGCAGGAAGCTCCTTCCAGGATGACGGCATTGAGGAGAAATAGCCATGGAAGATCCGACACAAATCGCCGCGCAGACTTTTTTCTTGCGATTCGGAAGCAATGAAAGTATCTTCGCGCCATTCAAAATTCATCTGTTCGTGTCCCATCGCAATCGGCGTCTCACCTGCATGCGCGACTGAGCACCTTTTATGACTTCTGCGACCGCCTCTTTGCAACGACGCAGCTTCGGCCACACCATGCGCCGCGACGCATGGTGGCTCCAACCATTGCTGACCTTCCTCGGACTTTCTGCTTTTATCGTGTACGCCACTTGGGCCGCGTTTCAAAACGCGCACTATCACTTTGGGCCTTATCTCTCGCCGTTTTATTCGCCGGAAATTTTCGGCGACTCGCCGCACAGTTTGTTCGGGCCCAAGCCAAGTTGGTGGCCCGCGGTGTTGCCGTTTTCAGCGGCGCTTCTCATTCTCTGGGCGCCCGGAGGCTTTCGTCTCACCTGCTATTATTATCGCGGCGCGTATTATAAAGCCTTTTGGGCCGACCCGCCTTCCTGCACCGTGGCGGAGCCGCGCAATAATTATCGCGGCGAACATTCCTTTCCTCTCATCTTGCAAAACATGCATCGTTACTTTCTCTATCTCGCGTTGCTCTTCATCGTGATCCTCGCTTACGATGTTTGGAAAGCGATGTGGTTCACTGATCCCAATACCGGCGCTGTTTCCTTCGGCATCGGGGTGGGCACGCTCGTGCTCACAGCCAACGTCACGCTCTTGGGCAGTTACACTTTCGGTTGCCACTCGCTGCGCCATGTCATCGGCGGGCGCTTTAACGTAGTGGCGAGTCCGTTGCGCCACAAAACTTACAACTGCGTGAGCTGCCTCAATCGCCGGCACATGTTGTGGGCCTGGTCGAGCCTGTTCTCAGTGGGGTTTTCGGATCTGTACGTGCGCTTGTGCAGCATGGGTGTCTGGACGGACTGGAGGATCTTTTGATGAAGCAAACAGCAAAGGACAAAAGGCAAAAGACGAAGGCGCAAACAGCAGAATTGAAGGGAACTTTTATTTTATAAAAACTCATGGCAAAACGGTTTTGGGCAAAATGAATAAAATTGTTTTGCCCTAAATAGTTTTGCCTTTTTGGCTCTCTCGCGTTTGGGTTAAAGAAAAGAGTGAAGGATATTTAAGTAATGGCGCAATACGAAACTTTCTCACACGACGTTTTAATTATCGGCGCGGGCGGCGCGGGTTTGCGTGCGGCCATTGCGGCATCGGCAGAAGGCGTTTCCGTCGGCGTAGTTTGCAAATCGCTACTCGGCAAGGCGCACACGGTGATGGCCGAAGGCGGCATTGCGGCCGCGCTGGCGAATGTGGATGATCGTGACAGTTGGAAAGTTCATTTCGCGGACACGATGCGCGGCGGGCAATATCTCAACAACTGGCGCATGGCCGAGCTGCACGCCAAGGAAGCGCCGGAAACCGTGCGCGAGTTGGAGGCATGGGGCGCGCTCTTTGATCGCACGAAAGATGGCCGCATCTTGCAGCGCAATTTCGGCGGCCATAAATATCCGCGCCTCGCGCACGTGGGCGACCGCACCGGCCTGGAGATGATTCGCACCTTGCAGGATCACGGCATTCATCAAGGCCTCGACTTTCACATGGAATGCACGATCCTCACTTTGCTCAAAGATGAGGGCCGCGTGGTGGCGGCATTCGGTTATGATCGCGAACGCGGCCGGTTCAAATTGTTTCGCGCGAAAGCGATCGTGCTCGCCACCGGCGGCGTTGGCCGAGCTTATAAAATCACCAGCAATAGTTGGGAGTATACCGGCGACGGCCACGCGCTCGCGTATCATTCCGGCGCAGAGCTGATGGACATGGAGTTCGTGCAGTTTCATCCGACGGGAATGGTGTGGCCGCCGAGCGTGCAAGGCATTTTGGTGACCGAAGGCGTGCGCGGTGAAGGCGGGGTGTTGCGCAACAAAGAAGGCCGGCGTTTCATGTTCGATGACATTCCTGATTTGTATCGCAATCAAACGGCGGACAATGAAGAAGAAGGCTGGCGTTATTGCCAGGGCGATAAGAATGCGCGCCGCCCGCCGGAGTTGCTCACGCGCGATCACGTAGCGCGCTGCATCGTGCGCGAAATCAAAGAGGGCCGAGGCAGTCCGCACGGCGGCGTGTTTCTCGACATCTCGTGGATCAAAGAGAGAATGCCGCACGCAGCCGAGCATATCAAGAAAAAGCTGCCGAGCATGTATCACCAGTTCAAGCAGCTCGCGGACATCGACATCACCAAAGAGCCGATGGAAGTCGGCCCGACCACGCATTACATGATGGGCGGCGTGCGCGTGGAGGCGGACTCGCAAATGTCCACTGTTCCCGGCTTATTCGCTGCAGGCGAGTGCGCGGCGGGCTTGCACGGCGCGAATCGTTTGGGCGGCAATTCGCTTTCCGATCTTTTGGTTTTCGGCAAACGCGCGGGACAGTTTGCTGCAGAGTTCGCCAAGAAGAATGGCGTTGGGCGAATTGACGAGCAGCAAGTTGAAAATGCCGCCAAGACTGCGCTCGCGCTATTCGAACGCACGACGGGCGAAAGCCCTTATCAAATTCAGCACGAGCTGCAAGAGATGATGCAAGAGTTGGTCGGCATCGTGCGCAAGGAAAATGAAATGCAGCGCGCACTCGAAGGCCTCAAAGCCCTGCGCGAGCGCGCCAGCCGCGTGAGAGTCGTGGGCAATCGCGAGTACAATCCTGGCTGGCATACTGCGCTCGATCTATCTAACTTGCTCACGGTTGCCGAAGCGATCACTTTGCCCGCGCTGCTGCGCAAAGAAAGTCGCGGCGCGCATTTTCGCGAAGATTATCCCGACAAAGATGCTGCTTCCGGCAAAGCCAATCTTGTGGTGCGCAAAGGCAACGACGAGGCAATGGCAGTGTCGCACACGGCCATACCGGAAATGCCTACGGAATTGCAGGCGATCATCACAGAGATGAAATAAGCTTTATTTTTCTGCCCGCCATTTTTCTGTCTTTGTTTGTGAAAAAAAATTAGAAGACAGAAAGATGAATGACAGAAAAATTTTTCTTTAAGAAAAAACATGACGCCTTCGCATGCTGGTGGTGAAACGAAAGCTTGACGAGGTTATATCGAACATGACAACGGATGAGCCAATTTGGTCGCCGCATGATTCCCTTGCGAATTCGGTGGCTCCGAGTATTGAGCGTGACTTTGACCTTGCAGAGTACGTTCCCAAAGAGATCGGTGACATTGGCCGTGACCACCAAACAGCGCTGCCTCGGATTGCTAAAGATTCACGCCTCACCCGATTGATTGATGACGCTCTCCGCCACGTCCCAACAGTTCATGATCTTTACTTGCGGGATTCCAGAACCATGGATTTTCTCAAGCCGGAAAGTTTGCATCTCGTCGTCTGTTCTCCGCCTTACTGGACTCTCAAAAAATATAGAATGACGGAGGGTCAGCTTGGCTATGTCGAGGACTACGAGGGTTTTCTTTGCGAACTCGACCGGGTTTGGTCCCATTGTTACCGAGCCCTTGTGCCAGGCGGGAGACTCATCATCGTCGTCGGAGATGTCTGTCTTTCCAGGCGACGGAACAAGGGCCGGCATACCGTCGTTCCGCTTCACGCCTCGCTCCAAGAGCATTGCCGGAAGCTCGGCTTTGACAATTTGCAGGGCATCTTTTGGCACAAGATCGCGAATGCGGCGTACGAAGTCGAGAACGGATCGGCCGGTTTTCTGGGCAAACCCTATGAGCCAAACGCAGTGATCAAGAACGATGTCGAATATATCTTGATGCAGCGCAAACCCGGCGGCTACAGAAG
>Ga0247727_10005811_pt1 | contig 24665 bp, 19 predicted proteins | sample WisWelCaveWW1625_FD_202498 | JGI IMG/M metagenome (GOLD analysis project Ga0247727, IMG submission 202498) | Biofilm microbial communities from Wishing Well Cave, Virginia, United States - WW16-25 | ecosystem: Environmental > Aquatic > Deep subsurface > Groundwater > Cave microbial mat | place... | reverse complement strand
CACGCTGACCTGCGCCCTCCACCTCTCGCGCTTCGACCTGGCCGACGGCGAGCCGCTCGACCCGCCGGCCGAGGAGCCGCTCGCGGTCCACACCGTCGTCGTCGAGAACGGCCGCATCCTCATCGAGCTCCCGGAGGGCCCGCTCGAAGTCAACGGCTGACCCGACCCGGCGCCGCCCGTGGCCCGACCGTGATGTGCGGAATAGCAGCCGGGGTGCTGTTACGCGCCGGAACCGGTCCCCGGGGGTCCTGCCGACGTCGACGCCGAGCGTGGGGCGCCGCTCGGCATGTGTCGCAGCGGCCCGGCCCTTGACTTATCAGCACCCCCATTGCTGACGGGCATCTCTCGGCCCACAAGCGGCGCCGAGCGGCGCGAAGGTAAGGAGGTGCGGCACTGCAGCGCCGCCGACGCGGCGAGGTCTTCACTCGGTGGGTGCCGTCCCGAGCCGAATCGTGGCCCGGGCGCCCGCGGGGTCAGGGCCGGAGCGTCAGCGTCGCCGCCGCGGCGGCCTCGACCGCCGCGCTGCTGAACCGAAGCTGGACGGTCTCGCCGAGCGCCCAGTCGTCGATGAGGTCGCCGTAGTGGCGATCGAACGGGTTGCCGCTCTGGCCCGTGGTCGTGACGATCCGGGCGCCGTCGAGCGCGCCCATGTCGATGACGAGGCGGTAGGACGGCCCGTTCGTGACCTCGAACACCCCGCCGAGGCCGACCGACGAGTCGACCCCGCCGCCGGGATCCGCGTCGTAGGCGCGGCTGACCGGGTAGTAGTTGTTGTTCACGGCGCCGGCCGCGCCCGCGACGGGCCGCGGATCCGCGTTGAAGTACCACTCCAGGGGGCCGATGCCGGAGGTTCCGAGCGTCGCCTCCCGGAAGGTGATCCGATGGAGCCGACCCCATGACCAGCGGCTCGGATCGCCGAGCGCGGCGCGGAGCTCGATGCCGACGTCATCGAAGGCGGCCGAGACGATCCCGTTGGCGCTCTCTCGACCGGCCGTCGTCGTGTCGTCCCACCAGCGGCTGGTCGTCTCGCCGAGCAGGCGCTCCAGGACCTGCCCGGATTCCCCCGAGCCGACCCAGTCGCGCGCCAGCGGCCCGAGTTCGTCGTCGAAGATGCGACGCACGAGCTGCAGCTCGACCGATGCGTACGCCGCGCAGCCGCGCGAGTCGATGTCGCATACGCGGTCCCAGCCGGCGATGCGCTCGAGCAGGAGCCGCCCGTCCGCCGTGTCCGGAGTCGCCAGCTCGAGCAGGCCCGGGACGATCCGGCCGACCCGCAACAGATGGGCGTCGTTCTGGATGGCGGCCATCTCATCCGTCGTGACGCCGCCGCCGTCTCCCGCGGCCACCGCGAGCAGCTCGGCGATCCGTTGCGCCCGGTCGCCGCGGTCCCAGTCGGCGGCGATGTAGTGCGCGTAGTCGGCGTCCACCGCCGCGTTGTTCGCGGTCACGATGAGGCCGGACGGCGGGTCGTACTGCCACGGCAGCTCGTCGAACGGGATCCAGCCGGACCACTCCTGCTCGCCCGAGGCCCCGTCCCGGATCCGGTCGCCGGTCCGGACTCCGTCGCGGATCGGGATCCTGCCCGGCAGCTGGTAGCCGATGTGGCCGTCGACGTCGGCATAGACGAAGTTCTGGGACGGCGCGCCCCACGTCTCGAAGGCCGCCCGGAACTCGGCGAAGTCGCGCGCCACGTTCAACCGGTAGAGCGACTCGAAGGCCCCGTCCGGTTCGACCAGCGTCGTCCAGCGCAGCGAGATCGGCGGACCGTCGGCGAGCCGATCGTCGACGTCGGACAGGACCGGTCCGTGCACGGTCGATCGGACGGTGATCGTGACCGGCTCGCCGCCGGCGACCGCGATCGTCTCCGTCCGTGTCTCGAAGGCGACCGACTCGCCCTGGAACAGGTACGCCCCCGGGTCGGCCGGGTCGACGGTCTCGGCGAACAGGTCCATGACGTCCGGCCCGACGTTCGTCGCGCCCCACGCGATCCGCGCGTTGTGGCCGAGCACGACCGCCGGCGCGCCCGGGAACGACACCCCGACGACGTCGAACGGGCAGGCGTCGCTCACCGTCCGGCAGTGGAGCCCGTTCATGTACCAGACCGACGGCATGTCGAAGCCGAGATGCGGATCGTTCGCCAGCAGCGGCGTGCCGGTGGCCGACAACGAGCCGCCGACGACCCAGTCGTTGCTGCCGATCCCATGGTCGGAGGCGAGACCGCCGCCGCGATCGAGACCGGCGAGCGCGGTGATCCGGGCGCCGATCGACGCGAGGTCGCGCAGCGCCGCCGCGCCGTCACCTGAGAATGTCGCCGTGGTGCCCGAAGCCGCCGTGCCCGGAGCCGCGGTGCCCGAAGCCGCCGTGCCCGGAGCCGTGGTGCCGGGACCGGGCGCTCTCGCGGTCGGGGCGCCGGCGCCCCCGGAGCCCTCGAGCCCGGTCGGCGTGATGACGGGGGCGTCGTTCGGGTAGGTCGGGAACAGCTCGTCGGTGAGCGCAGGGTCGCCGAGCCGCTCATCGGCCAGCGCCCGGAAGATCTCCTGCTCCCAGTTGCCCCCGAGGTTCCACGCCTGCGCCTTCTGCCAGGCCATCGAGTCGAGCGGCGACCACGGCTCGGGTGTGTACCCGGAGAGTCCCTCGCCCAGCCCTGACTGGAGCCCCGTGACGACGAACGCCAGGCCGAGGCTTCCGGCGTGGCCCTCGATGTAGGCGTTCACCCCGTCGGCATAGGCCTGCATCGCCCCCCGGACGTCGTCGGATGCTGCCGCGTAGTCGCGCCCCGCGGAACCGCGCCAGTCGAGGGTCCTGATGAAGCGGTCCGTGTCGACCTGGCTCTCGCCGAACAGCTCGGCCAGCCGCCCGCTGGAGATGTGGCGCCAGACCTCCATCTGCCACAGCCGGTCCTGGGCGTGCACGAAGCCCTGCGCGAAGAAGAGGTCGTGCGGATCGTCTGCGTAGATTCGGGCGATGCCCGCCCGGTCGCGGACGACGGTGACCGTCGAGTGCAACCCGCCGAGGTGGACCTCGCCAGTGACCTGCGGTAGGGCCCGGCCGGTGATGACGCCGAGCACGCCACCGACGGCGAGCACTGGCACCAGGACGAGGATGACCGGGATCGCAACCAGGACGCGGATCACGCGCACGGGCGAGATTGTGCCGCCTCCGGACGGACCCGCGCTCGACGGTCAGCGCGGCAGCGTCAGCCCGAGCCCGAGCTCAGCCGCCCGTCGCGCGATGGCGTCGCCGAAGACGACGTCGGCCAGACCGACGCCGAGGTGGGTGACCAGCACGCGGCCGCCGGGCCGTCCGCGTCCGCCCGGGCGCCCGCGCCCGGCGAGGATCAGCTCGCCGAGCGTCGCCGGCGGGTCGGGGTAGCCGTCGAACTGCCCGGCCAGCCGGTTGGCGAGGAACTGGCCGCGCTCGTCGACGACGAACAGGTCGGCGGCTCGGGCGACCTCCGCCGCGACGTAGGTCGCGTAGTCCACCGCGACGACCGTCGCCGCGGGCGCGAGCCATGCGTTCGACATGACCTGGCGGCGCTCCGGGACGGTGAACGAGGCCGCCGTGACGACGACGTCGGCACCGTCGACGGCCTCGCGCGCCGTTGCGGCCACCCGGACGTCGCCGATGCCGGGCGTCGCGCGGGCGAGCTCGGCGAGGACCTCCGCGCGCTCCGGATGCCGGTCGAACACCCGGACCGCGGGCTCGGACAGAACGGCCGCGAGGATCGGGATGTGGGCACGACCCTGGACGCCGGCGCCGAGCAACGCGACGACCGGCCGCTGACCGCCAGCTGGTCGCGGCGCCAGGAGCCGGATCGCGACGCCCGACACGGCGGCCGTCCGCTGTGCGGTGATCGGCCCGCCGTCGAGGACCGCGGTCGGCAGCCCAGTGGCGGGGTCGTTCAGCACGACGAGGGCGCTGATCGCCGGCAGCCCGAGCGGATGGTTCGTCGCGAATCCGGCGACCCACTTCATTCCGACGAGGTCGCTGGCCGGGTCGTTGGCGCGCAGGTGGGCCGGCATCGCATGGACGAACGAGCCGTCAGCCCGCGGGTGGATCGCGATCTTCGGCGGGAGCTCGGAGCCGCCTGGCGTGGCGAGCGCCACGAGGGTCGACTCCGCGAGTCGCAGCCGCGCCTCGAGCGGCGGCATCGCCGCCTCGACGTCCGCCGAGGACAGCCACCGGAGCGGCGGAGAGGCCTTGCTCGTTCCCACCGGCTGCGAGTCTAGCCGGGCACGTGCCGGCGGGATCCGGGTGGGGCGCGTCGGGGCGCTACGATTCGGTCGTGCCGGTCAGCGACGTCGCCCAGAGCCTGTCGAACCTCGCGCTCGAGCGTGACGCGATCGTGCTGTACGACGCCTTGGCGCGGATCGAGCGGGACGCCCGGCGCGCCGCGGCGTTCCGGATGATCTCCGGCAACGAGCGTCGGCACGCGGAGATCTGGGCCGCCAAGCTGCGCGAACTCGGCGTCGCCGTCCCGCCGGCCGGCCGGGCGAGCCTCCGGGTGCGGGCGATCATCGCCCTCGCCCGGCTGTTCGGGACGCACGCCGTGAAGGACATGGTCCAGGCGCTCGAGGGCCGCGAAGAGGAGATCTACACCGGCCAGGCGACGCCCGAGGTGGAGGCGATCGCCGCCGACGAGCGCGAGCACGCGGCGATCTGGCGTCGGCTGGCCGTAGATCGCGGCGGCTCCGCGGCGGCGGCCGTCTCGGCCGGCGCTGCCGGACATGTCGAGGTCGCCCGTGCGGCGACGGCGCCGACCGACATCGCCCTGTCCGAGCGATGGCACCGCGCCGGTCGGTCCGGCACCCTGCGGGCGGTCATCTTCGGCGTCTCGGATGGCCTTGTCAGCAACCTTGCGCTCGTCATGGGTGTCGCGGGCGCCTCGGCCGGCGACAACGGGTTCGTGCTCCTCGCCGGGATCGCCGGCCTCCTCGCCGGAGCGTTCTCGATGGCTGCCGGCGAGTACATCTCGATGCAGTCGCAGCGGGAGCTGTTCGAGCGCCAGATCGCCCTCGAACGGGCCGAGCTCGAGGCGATGCCCGAGGAGGAGGAAGCGGAGCTGGCGGCCGTCTACCGGGCCAAGGGCTTCATGGCCGACGAGGCGGCGACGATCGCCCGCCGGATGTTCGCCGACCCGCAGCACGCCCTCGACACCCTCGTTCGGGAGGAGCTCGGCCTGGACCCGGACGAGCTCGGCTCGCCATGGGGCGCCGCGGGCGGGTCCTTCGTCGCGTTCGCCGTCGGCGCCGCCATCCCGGTCGTGCCATATCTCATCGCCGTCGGCTCGCCCGCCTTCCTCGGCGCGATCGGCCTGTCGCTCGGAGCGCTGTTCGCCGTCGGCGCCGGGGTCAGCCTGCTCACCGGCCGCGGCGTGCTGTACTCAGGCGGTCGGCAGGTCCTGATCGGCGCTCTCGCTGCGGCGGTGACGTACGCCGTCGGCAGTCTGATCGGCGTATCCGTCGCCGGCTGAGTCGCTTCGGACGCCGCGATGCCGGGTTCAGCGTCAGGCTGATGGGCCCGACCGACCTCGACACGCGGCTGCGATCGGAGGGCCTCCGCTCCGATCGGTGGTCGAACGGTTCGAACGCTCGCTACGCGGCCCACGCTCATCCGTACGACAAGGTCATCGTCTGCGTCGCGGGAGCGATCGTCTTCGGCTTGCCGGACGACAGGGCTCCGATCGGACTGGGCGCCGGAGACCGGCTCGAGCTCCCGGCCGGTACGACGCACGACGCCCTCGTCGGTGACGAGGGCGTGACGTGTCTCGAGGCCCACCTGCCGGCCGGCCGGCTCGCATCGCTGCGGCATCGGCCCACCGGCTCCTGGTGAGCGGCGCGGCGGCTCCTAGAGGAGTGGATCGAGCCAGCTGATGAGCGGATCGTGCGGATCGGCCGTCCGGCGCCGATCCTCGCTGAACAGGATGCTCAGCAGCGAGAACAGCGCCAGGACCCCGAAGCCTGAGGAGATCATGATGGGGCTCCTGTCGCGATGCGGCCTGACCCTTATGGTCGGCCTCTGATGACATGATAGCCTAATGTCGTAAGGCGCACAAGTCGATATGCCTAACCCTGTTCCGACGAAGGGAGGTCGAAGGGTGCCACGGACCGACATCGACCGGATCGACGCCCGCTTGCTCGAGCTGCTCCAGGCGGACGGTCGGCGGGCGTACGCGGACCTCGGTGCCGCGGCGGGCATCAGCGGGCCGGCGGCGCACGAGCGGGTGAAGAAGCTCGAGGCGCGGGGCGTCATCCGGGGCTACCACGCCCACGTCGACCCGGATGCGGTCGGGCTCGGCGTCCTCGCCTTCACCTGGGTGACGCAGGCGCCGGGGACGGTCGACACCGACCTGACGGCCGACTTCGAGGCGGTTCCGGAGATCGAGGAGTGCCACCGCATCGCGGGCGAGGCGGACTACCTGCTCAAGATCCGGGCGCGCGACACGCGCGACCTCGAGCGGGTCGTGCGGCTCATCCAGGCGACGAAGCACGTCTTCCAGAGCGAGACGGACGTCGTCTTCTCGACCGCCTTCGAGTCCCGCCCGCTAACGCTCGGCGACCGCGCCCGCTGACGCCCTCGGCACTCCCGCTCACCCGCGGCCCGCTCACCCGCGGCGGCGCGCAGCCGCCGCCTCCGTGCCGGCGGCGAATCCTGTCAGATGTCCGCCAGGGCGACCTTAAGATGGGATTCGAGGCGCCAAACGGCGGCAGGGGAGCCCAGCGGGGGCCCGACTCACGTTCAGACCGCTGCGTTCGGCGCGCGACGGGGCCCGGTTCAGGACCCAGATGAGTGTCTAACGTCTCGCAGCAAGTCATTTGATAGGAAACCCGGGCGCTGCGCATGCCCGGCGGCCCGTGCCCGGCGGCGCCCGGGCCCCGTCAGCGGGTGGCCGGCGCTCGCGGGTGTCACCCCGGTCGGTGTCGGGGCTCGGTCGATCCGCCTGGCGCGGGCTCGCCCAGCTCGTCGCGGTCGCCGGAAGCGCCCAGCTCGCCGGGGTCGCCGGGGTCGCCGGGATCGCCCGAAGCCGCACGGAACGCCTCGAGGCTCGGCCACTCCGCGCCGCAGTCGAGGCAGCCGAGTGCCGGCGGCGTGACGACCGTCGGCTCGCCCATGCCCATGATCTCGAAGTACGGCTGATAGCCGCCGATGCGCTGCTCCGGGAACTCGACGATCGCGAGGCGGTGCGCGCCGCAGACCGGGCAGGCGAGGCGCGAGCGCTGGCTCACGCGACCGACGGACCGTCGTCCTGTGTCGCGCCCGGTCCCCGGAGCGGCAGGTCGTCCTGTGTCGCACCCGATCCCCGGACCGGGAGGTCATCGTCCGTCGCGGGCTCCGGCGGCGGGAGGGCCAGGTAGGCGCGATGCTCTCGAAGGACCTCGATGGCCGTCGCCGGGTCGACCGTCGCGCCGCGCTCCGCGAGCCGCTCCGCGATCCAGTCCGCTTCGGCGGGCCACTCGAGCTCGTGGACGTCCTCCTCGTGGCGAACGGATTCGGCGACGACGAGATAGACGAGGCCGCCACCCACGACGAGCCCGAGGATGAGCAGCCACCAGTCGAACTCGGCCATGCCGGCCGAGTCTAGGACATCGGACGGCTACACTCTGTCGCCATGCTCGGCCTGATCTCCCTCACCCCCGACCCCATCCTGGTCCAGCTGGGTCCACTGCCCGTCTACTGGTACGGCATCGCCTACGCCGTGGGCCTGCTGGCCTGCTATCGCCTCCTCGTCCGGGGAGCCGTTCGCGCCGGGCAGGACCCTGCGATCGTCGGCAACGGGATCATCATCGTCGCCATCGCCGCGCTGATCGGCGGACGGCTGTACCACGTCATCGACCAGTGGCCGCTGTACAAGGACGACCTGTTCCGGATCGTGCTGCCGCCGTACAGCGGGCTCGGGGTGTACGGCGGACTGGCGACCGGTGTCGTGGCCGCCTGGGCGGTCACCCGCTTCCACAAGGTGTCGTTCCCGGCGTGGGCGGACATCATCGCCCCGGCACTATTCCTGATGCAGGCGATCGGACGCTGGGGCAACTTCTTCAACCAGGAGCTGTACGGCCCGCCGACCTCGCTGCCATGGGGCATCGCCATCGACTGCGCCCACCGCATCACGAGCTACCCGTGTGAGGCGTTCCCTTTGGCGACGACCGGCTTCCAGCCGCTGTTCCTGTACGAGTCGATCTCGGGCCTCATGGGCATGGCCTTCCTGCTGTGGCTCGGCGAGCGACACCGGGCGCGGCTCCGGCCGGGCGACCTCGTCCTCATCTTCTTCATCTGGTACGGCGTCGTGCGCTTCCTGCTCGAGTTCCTGCGGGCCGAGAACTGGACTCTCGGCGGCGTCCCGACGGCGCAGCTCGCGTCGACCATCTTCGCCGTCGGCGCGTTCGTCATCCTCGTCGCCCGGCACGGTCGTCGGCGACCGACGGAGCCGACGCTGGCCTGACAATGGACGACGAGCCACGGCCCGGGACACCGCCGGCGGCGACCGCGCTGAGCCGGCCCCGCCGGCCGCGTGGACGGATCCGGCCGGAGGCGCTCGCCGCAGCCCGGGGCGGCGTCCGAGAGGGACTGGACTGGCTCGGCCGGCCGCCCGAGTCGAGGGGACCCGTGCTGTACCACTTCGTCCGGTTCCTCCTGCGGACGCTGCTGCTCGGCGTCTTCCGGTTCCGGGTCCGCGTGGAGGGTCGAGAGCACCTGCCGACCGGCGGGTACCTCCTGGTCGCTGCTGCCCACCGCGGCTGGATGGACCCGTTCGTCGTGATGGAGGCGCTGCCCGCCGAGCCGCGCGCGTGGTTCCTCGGCAGCGGCCCGTCCACGTTCACGGCACCGTGGCGCGAGTGGATCGCTCGACGCGTCGGTGGCCTGCTCCCGGTCTGGCGTGGCGGGGTCGGCGTCCACCATCACGTCCGGGCCGCCCGCGCCGTGCTCGACGGCGGCGGCGTCTTCGTCCAGATGCCCGAGGGCACGGTGAACGGGCCGCCGGGCCGGCTCGGACCGTTCCGACCGGGCGCGGCGCTCATCGCGTTGCGGACCGGCGCCCCGATCGTGCCACTCGCGATCGCCGGGACGGAGGAGCTGTACCTTGGGCGCCGGATGGCGGCGCAGGTCCTGCCTCCGACGAGCGCCGCCGATCTCCTCGGCGCGAACTGGGACGGCTCGCGGCCCGAGGCGGGCACACGCGCCGAGCTCGCGCTGGCGCGCCGGCTCAGTGATGAGCTGGCCGCGCGCATCGGCCCCGTCGTCGAGGCGATCCACCCCTGGACGCTCGATCCGCCGGAGCGTCCGCGACGTCTCCGCCGCCGCCTGACGTGGCTCCTGCTCGGGCCGGGTCCGCTGGAGCACGCGTGACGGAAGGGCCGTCGCCGCGTCACACGGGCATGGAAGCGGGGGCGCCCGTCCTGCCCGAGGACACGACGGTCTGGAGGAGGCCGCGCGAGACCGGACTCGTGGGCGGTGCGACACCGCGCGCGTCGCTCACCTATCGCCTCGCCAGGTTCGTCGGCGCCGTCGTCATCAAGGGTGTCTTCGGCTTCCGGATCGAAGTCCAGGGCGCCGAACACCTGCCGCGGACCGCGGACGGGCGACCGGTCGGCGGCTGGATCGCGGCCGGGCTGCCGCATCGGACGTGGATCGACCCGTTCGCGGTGCTGCTGTCACTGCCACTCGAACCGCGGCTGGTCTTTTTCGGCGACGGCCGCGCCATGTACCGGTCCGCGTGGCGTCGCTTCTGGGTCCATCGGATCGGCGGCTTGATCCCGGTCTGGGTCCGCAAGTACGCCCCGGGCGTCGAGCGCGAAGACGTCATGGGCACCTACATCGACGCCGTCCGCGAGGCGCTCGCGGCCGGCGCCATCCTGGGACTGATGCCCGAGACCGGCGGGCCGGCGCTGGTCGGCAGCGCCCGACCGCTCGGGCGTGGCATCGCCTACTTCGCTCTCCGGACCGGCGCGCCGATCGTGCCGATCGCCCTGGGCGGGATGCACCATCTGTTCCGCGGGCGCCGGATGATCGTCCGCTTCCTGCCGCCCGTGACGGCGGCCGAGCTGGCCGGCCTCGACCCGTCGGCGCCGCCGCCGGAACCGTGGTCGCGTGAGGAGCGGCTCGCCGCGCGTCGGCTGACCGACGCGCTACACGCGCTGACCGCGCCACACGTGGCGGAAGTCCACGCCGCGGCCGAGCCGCCGCCGGGCACCCGCAAGCGCTGGACCTGGCTGACCCTCCTCTGGCGCTGAGCCGACGGGCAACCTGCGAACGCCCGTTCCAGCATCTCTGAAGTCCTTGACGGGCTTGCGTGGTCGGACGACGATGTACGACCGAGACGCTCTTGGGAATGAGAGGGCCGACCGATGCGTCGCCTCCAGCGCATCGCGCTGAGCATGCTCGTCGCAGCCGTCATCGCGGCTTGCGGTTCGGCCGCCCCAGCCTCGACCGGGCCTTCGGCGTCCCCGACCCCTACGCCGGCGCCCAGCGTCGATATCCCTCCTGGCGCAACGATCGTCCACCTGTTCGTGCCTGATCGCAGGGTCTCAGAATTCCAGATCGATGGAAGGACAGTCGCGTCGATCACGGTCAAATCTGGCGTGCCGTACGCGTTCAGCGTCGCGAATCCGGGGCGATACGACCACAACTTCTTCATCGGTGTCGCCGAGGACCTGGCCGCACGGGAGTACGCCAGACTTGACGGAGTCCAGTTGTGGAGCGCGGGCGAACGCGTCGTCGTCCACACGTTCACGTCGGGCGACCGCCTCCAGTTCGCCTGCACGCTGGCCGGCCACTACGGCACCATGCACGGCGACTTCATCGTCGAACCCTGACGTCCATCGGGATCTGCCGATCCGTTGGCGCCCGAGCCGGCGGCGTCGGCCGGATCCTATACTCGGCCGCAGTGGAATTCGCCGAGTCCATCCTCGACCTGATCGGGAACACGCCGCTCGTCCGGCTGACCCGGGTCACCCGGGACCTGCCCGGCCCAGCAGAGGCGCAGCCGCTCATCCTCGCGAAGCTGGAGGCGCTCAACCCCGGCGGCTCTGTGAAGGACCGCATCGGCCTGCCGATGATCGAGGCCGCCGAGCGGGCGGGCCTTCTCAAGCCGGGCGGGACGATCATCGAGCCCACGTCCGGCAACACCGGCCACGGCCTCGCGATCGCGGCCGCGCTCAAGGGCTATCGCTGCATCTTCGTCATGGCCGACAAGCAGTCGGCCGAGAAGCAGTCGCTCCTGCGGGCGTACGGCGCGGAGGTCGTCCTGTGCCCGACGAACGTCGAGCCGGAGGACCCGGAGAGCTATTACTCGGTCGCCGCCCGACTCGCGCGCGATATCCCCGGCGCCTTCAAGCCGGACCAGTACTGGAACCAGGAGAACCCGATCGCGCACGAGCGGACGACCGGGCCGGAGATCTGGCGCCAGACGGACGGCCGGATCACGCACCTCGTCGTGTCGGTCGGCACCGGCGGCACCGTCACCGGCACCGCGCGTTTCCTCAAGGCCCAGAACCCGGCGATCCGCGTCATCGGGGCGGATCCGGAGGGCAGCGTGCTGTCCGGCGACACGGCCCGACCGTACCTCACCGAGGGTATCGGCGAGGACTTCTTCCCCGGCACCTACGATCCGGCGACGGTCGATCGATGGGTCCGCGTCGGCGACCGCGACGCGTTCGCGATGGCCCGCCGGATCACCCGCGAGGAGGGCATCCTGGCCGGCGAATCGTGCGGCACGGCCGTCATCGCCGCGTTCGACGAGGCGCGCCGCCTGATGGCGGACGACCCGGTCCGCGCCCGCGAGGCGGTCATCGTCGTCATCCTGCCGGACGGCGGCCGCTCGTACATGTCGAAGCTCTACAACGACGAGTGGCTGCGCGCGAACGGCCTGCTGGCGACGACCGGCGCGGCGACGCGCGTCGCGGATCTGCTGGCGGCGCGCCATCGCGGCGTCGAGCTGCCGGACCTTGTCGTCGTCCGGACGACGGAGCGGGCCGGCGACGCGATCGACCGCCTCCAGCAGTACGGCATCAGCCAGATGCCCGTCTCACAGGATGCCCGCGGTGATGCCCTGGCGGGCATCGTCGGCTCGGTCAGCGAGAAGGGCCTGCTCGACCGGGCCTACCGCGACCCGACGATCGTCGAGCGGACGGTCGGCGAGGTGATGGACCGGCCGCTGCCGACGATCGAGGTCGGGGCCTCGCTCGACGAGGCGTTCGGCCTGCTCGCGGCCGGCGCGTCGGCCGTCCTCGCCGTCCGCAGCGGCCGGCCCTCCGGCGTCATCACGAAGCTCGACCTGCTCGAGTACCTCGCGCACCCGGCGTGAGCAGCCGAGTGATGGGCCGAGGCTGCGAGCTCGAGGGCTCGCGGCGGTGGCTCGCCGAGCGCGCCACCGAGTGGGCAGCGGCCTCGTCAGGCCGCCAGCCAAGGCAACCGGATCGGCAGGAACGCGTTGAGCAGCAGACCCAGGATGAGCAGCCCGCCGGCCCGGCGGGTGTGGATGAAGGCGTAGCCGACGAACCACAGCGGCCAGCCGACATAGCTCTGCGGCGGTGACTCGGGCTTGGGCCGGGAGTACGTCCGCAGGACGGCCACCAGCCGCGGCAGGCCCAGCAGGGCGAGCAGCACCCACGGCCCGATCCAGCCGACGAGTGCGGCGCCGATGACGATCGGGTAGAAGGCGACCATCAGGACCTGGGCGACGAGCCGCGCCCGTCGCTCGCCCAGGATGACCGGCATCGTCCGGATGCCGAGCGCGGTGTCCGGCTCGATCTTGTCGATGTGCTTGCCGAACAGGACGGTCGTCACGAGGATCGCGTACGGCAGCGAGGCGATCCAAACCCAGCCCGGGATCTCGCCGGTGGCGACGAAGAACGTGCCGACGACCATGAGCGGGCCCCACACCGCGAACACGCCGGGCTCGCCGAGGCCGATCCGCTTGAGGCTGATCGGCGGCGCGACGTAGAACACCGAGATGAACAGGCCGGCCAGCGCGAAGGCGGCGACGAGCGGACCCCGCGCGGCCATGAGGACGAGCAGGATCGCCAGGTCGATCGCGTTGGCGATCAGGATCGCGACCCCGAGCTGGCGCTTCGTCAGCCAGCCGGACAGGACCGGGTGCGGCGCGTACAGGGCGCGCACGTAGCCCGGCGTGTCCACCCCGCCGGTCATGTCGAAGAAGTCGTTAATCATGTTGTTCGCCGCGTGGGCGACGACGAGCCCGACGACCGCCAGGGCGAGGTAGCCCCATTGGACGGTGACCTCGCCTCTCAACTGCTCGGCGCCGACGGCGAGCAGGCCGCCGATGAGCCCGGACGTGATCGTCATCGTGAAGACCGCGGCGCGGGTGATGACGAGCCACTTGCTGACCGCGTCCGGCGGGACGGTCATGCCCTCGGGCAGGTTGGCGGTGTTGAAGACATAGCGCCAGGTCCTGAGGCGCTGGGCAAACATCGATCGGTTCCCTCCGGGTCCTTGCGGCAGGCTCGGCTGCTGGCTGGTTCCGCTAACGTGCGCCCCGATAGTAGCAAATATCGGGCGGCTGGTCAGAGGGCGCGACCGCTGGCGTCAGGCGCCTTCCGCGGGACCCCCGCGGTCGTCGATCGCGGAGCGGACCTCCTCGCGGACGACGCGGCGGAGCAGCGCCTCCAGCTCGCCCGCCCCGGCGCCGTCGGCCACGGCCGCCACGGGGGCGCCCGCCACGCGGGCGCCCGCCACGGTGGCCTCGACGGGGTGGAGCCGTCGCTCCACGATCCGTTCCAGAGCCTTCTTGAGCGGCACGAATGACGTCGCGAGGACGAGCGTCGTGATGATCGTCGCCGCGTCGGACTCATTGCCCGTGACCGCGACGAACACGGTCTGCAGCAGCTTCTGGAGGGCGGCGAAGAGGCCGGTCAGGATCGCCGTCAGCGCGCCGAAGACGAGCGTCCGGCTGATGACCGCGTCGATCTCGTAGAGCCGATAGCGCAGAACGGCGATCCCGACGGCCACTGGGACCGTGCCGATGGCGAAGATGAAGACGGCGTTCGCCAGAGGATCGGGCACGACCGAGAACCACATCGTGGTCAAGACGAGCACCGCGGCCAGTGCGAGCCACTTGAGCTGCTCGCGCACGACTCCGGTGGCGCGTCGCCAACGAAGGATGAGGCTGCCCACGGCGCCCACGACCGAGATCCCGAAGAGGACGAACGCGACGTACGACGCCTGGTTGAGGACGGCATCGTCGATCGGCAGGCGCACGACGCGCTGGACGAATCGCGGCGTGCTCAGGGCGTCGGGGTAGACGACGATGATCCCGATGAGGGCGACGGCACTGACGGTCATGAGCACGGCGACCGGGCGCAAGCGCCGGGACGGCAGCTTGCCGTCCGGGAAGAGGAGCGGGGTGGCGCCGGCCATGAGTGTCATGCCCGGGACCCAGATGAAGGCGTTGACCAGGGTCACGAGGTTGCTCGCCGGGAGGCTCTCGCGGGCTCCGGCCGCGGCGTACTCGGTGAGGAAGAGCTGTGCCCCGGCCAGCAGCCCGCTGACGGCGAGCACGAGGCCGATCCGGTTGTCGGGGCGGCGGACCATGATGAGCCAGCCGACCGACCCGGAGGCGACAGCGAAGATCGTCGGGAAGCCCCGGAATCCCCAGCCGCCCTGGGGCGGCGTGTCGAGCGTCAGCGCCAGGATGGTGAGGCCGGCGACCGTCAGCAGCGCCGTCGCGCCGGCGAGCGCCCATGCGACGCGGGCTCCGCTCGAGGTAGGCATCGCGACGAAGTGTGCCTTCTGCACGCGCCGCCTTCAAGGTGGCTGCGTCCGGTTGTGATCGGGTCGGTCCTCGATCCGGGCTACCTGCGATGATGCGGCCGATGGCATCCGATCCCGTCGACCCCGCTGCGTCGGAGCTCGCATTCGAAACGCTCGCCGTCCATGCGGGCCAGGAGCCGGATGAGCTGACTGGCGCCGTCGCGCCGCCGATCTACCAGACGAGCACGTACGCCCAGGACGGCGTGAACCGGCCGCGTCTCGGCTACGACTACGCCCGCTCGGTCAACCCGACCCGCGGGCGCTTCGAACGCGCCGTGGCGGCCCTCGAGGGAGGCGGCGAGGGGATCGCCTTCGCCTCTGGATCCGCCGCGACCGCGGCGATCGCCGACCTCGCCGGGCCCGAAGACGAGATCGTCGTCGGGGACGACGTGTACGGTGGCACGTTCCGCTACCTCGAGCAGGTCCGGCGCCGCGCGGGGGTGGAGACACGCTACGTCGACCTGGCGAGCGGCTCCGACGCGCTGTGGGAGGCGTTGACCCAGCGGACGAGGCTCGTCTGGTTCGAGACGCCGACCAACCCGCTGCTCAAGATCGTCGACATCGCGTCGACCGTCGCCACCGTCCGCGAGCGTGCAGCGAGCGGGACGCGACGGCCGCTCGTCGTCGTCGACAACACGTTCGCCTCACCGGCCCTGCAGCGGCCGCTCGATCTCGGCGCCGACATCGCATTCCATTCCGCGACGAAGTACCTCGCCGGCCACAGCGACACGGTCCTCGGGGTCGCCGTGACGCGCGACCCCGAGGTCGCCGAGCGGCTGCGCTTCCTGCAGAACGCGATGGGCGGTGTGCCGGGACCGTTCGACTGCTTCCTGGCGCTGCGCGGCCTGCGGACGCTGGCGCTGCGCGTCCAGCGACACGTCGCGAACGCCGCGGCCGTCGCCGCGTTCCTGGCAGGACGCGCCGACGTGGCCTGGGTGAGCTACCCCGGACTCGCGTCCGGGCCGCACGCGCACGCCGGTGCCTCGGTCGCTGCGCGGCAGATGCGGGGCGGCGGCGGGATGGTCTCGTTCCGTCCGAGCACCGGCGGGCGACAGGGGCGATCCGCCCAGGCGCGCGCCGTCGCGCTCGCCGAGTCGACGCGGGTCTTCATGCTCGCCGAATCGCTTGGCGGCGTCGAGTCGCTCATCGAGGTGCCGGCCGCGATGACGCATGCCTCGGTCGCCGGCTCACCGCTCGAGGTGCCGCCCGACCTGATCCGCCTGTCGGTCGGAATCGAGGCCCAGGCGGACCTGGTCGCGGATCTGGAGCGGGCGCTCGACGAAGCCTGAGGTCGCGGAGCTCGGGGGCAGACGCGTCCCCGACCGCACGGGCCCGATCGGGCGCGAGGATGGATGCCGAACGTTCGCCCCGCGAGCGCCGTGACGATCGCGGGCCCGCCGGCCGTCGACCGATGCCATCGCACGTCGGCCGTGCCCGTGCCACGAGCGCCGAGGGCTCGGAGGACCGCGGCGCGAGCCGGTGCGGACGCGCGTCGGAGCCGCAGCGCCCGTGCGCCTCTCCTGCTCGTCACAGCGCTCGCCCGGCGAGCACGCTCGACGTTCGGACGGTCGGGTCGCGGGTCGCGGCGCGCGGTCGCGGCGCGCGGTCGCGGCGCACCCACGTCGACCCACGCCGACGCGTGGCCGGGATGCCGGGTGGTAGCATGCGCCGCAGCGCGACTGTGGAAGCCGACTCCGCCGAGCGGACGGGCGTGTGGCCCGCCGGCCCGGTGTCACGCGCGGCCGGTCGATCGAAGCCCTGACGGGCTGCACGCCGATGAACGGCGTCGCCGCCCGTCCGCGCAGGAGATCAGGACCGAGATGTCGCCCGCCCCCGCCCCGTCGACTGACGCACTTCGGCCGCTCGAGGCGAGGATCGCCCGCCGCGTCGCCGCGAACCTGTCCGTCGCCGAGCTGTATGAGCGCGCCGTCGCCGCCGGCGAGGGCATCATCGCCGCCGATGGCCCACTCGTCGTCAGGACCGCCCCGCACACCGGCCGTTCGCCGCGCGACAAGTTCATCGTCCGCGAGCCGTCGAGCGAGGCGAAGGTCTGGTGGGGCGACGTCAACCAGCCGATCAGCGAGGCGAACTACCTGCGACTGCGCGGCCGCCTCCTCGAGCACCTCGCGAAGCGCGACCTCTACGCTCAGGACTGCTTCATCGGCGCCGACCCGACGCACAGGCGTTCGCTGCGCGTCTACACCGAGACGGCGTGGGCGAGCATCTTCGCGAAGAACCTGTTCCGCCGCCCATCGCGCGACGAACTCGCGACCTTCGCGCCGAACTTCACGATCCTGAGCGTCCCGTCGTTCGAGGCGGATCCGGAGACCGAGGGCACCCGGACGGGCACAGCGATCCTGGTCCACCTCAAGCGCATGGAGGTCCTCATCGTCGGCACGAAGTACGCCGGCGAGATCAAGAAGTCGGCCTTCACGGTCATGAACTACCTGATGCCCGACGAGGGTGTCCTGCCGATGCACTCGTCGGTCAACGTCGGGAAGTCCGGCGATCCGGTCATCTTCTTCGGTCTCTCGGGCACCGGCAAGACGACCCTCTCCGCGGACCCGGAACGCAGCCTCATCGGCGACGACGAGCACGGCTGGAGCCCCGACGGCCTGTTCAACTTCGAGGGCGGCTGCTATGCCAAGACGATCCGTCTGTCCCCGATGTACGAGCCGGACATCTTCGCCACGACGAGGCGCTTCGGGACGATCCTCGAGAACGTCGACCTGGACCCGCTGACGCGCGAGCTCGATCTGGATTCCGAGCGCTTCACCGAGAACACGCGCGGTGCCTATCCGCTCCACTACATCGGCAACGCGGACCCGACCGGCCGGGCCGGCGTGCCGCGGAACGTCGTCTTCCTGACCGCCGACGCGTTCGGCGTCCTGCCGCCCATCTCGCGCCTGACGCGCGAGCAGGCGGCGTACCACTTCATCAGCGGCTACACGGCGAAGCTCGCCGGGACGGAGATCGGGGTGAAGGAGCCGTCGGCCACCTTCTCGGCCGGCTTCGGGGCGCCGTTCCTGCCGCGCCACCCTGGCGTCTACGCGGAGATGCTCATGGAGCGGCTCGAGCGATTCGATGTCCCGGTCTGGCTGGTGAACACCGGTTGGACGGGCGGGCCTTACGGCGTCGGGTCGCGGATGAACATCGCCCACACGCGGACGATCGTCCGCGCCGCGTTGAACGGCCAGCTCGCCGACGCGGATCTCGTCGAGGATCCGATCTTCCGCGTCGCCGTGCCGACGACCGTGCCCGGTGTGCCGTCCGAGGTGCTTCAGCCGCGGGCGACGTGGGCAGACTCGGCAGCCTACGACCGCGAGGCGGCGAGCCTGGCCCGGATGTTCGCCAGGAACTTCGAGCGATACGCCGACGGCGTGTCGGCAGCGGTCCGGGCGGCCGGGCCGCGGGACGGCGCCGCCGTCGGGGCAGGCGAGCTGAGCCTGTCGAAGCCCGGCGAGGGCTGAGGAAGGAGGCCCGACGGCATGTCGCGGAGAAAGGTCACCGTCATCGGCGCCGGCAACGTCGGCGCGACCGTCGCGCAGCGGATCGCCGAGGCCGGGCTTGCCGACGTCGTCCTGGTCGACATCGTCGAGGGCCTGCCGCAGGGCAAGGGCCTCGACCTCGCCGAGGCGGCGCCGGTCGTCGGTCACGACGCACGCGTCCTCGGAACGGATGACTACGCCGAAACGGCGGACTCGGACGTGGTCGTCGTGACCTCCGGGCTGGCCCGTCAGCCGGGGATGAGCCGGGACGACCTGCTGACCAAGAACGCCGGCATCGTCCGCTCCGTCGTCGAGCAGGCAGCGCCGCGCTCGCCGGGCGCGATCCTGGTCATCGTTACGAATCCGCTCGACGCGATGTGCCACGTCGCGATGCGCGCCTCGGGCTTCCCGCGGGAGCGTGTCCTGGGCATGGCCGGGGTCCTCGACTCAGCCCGCTTCCGGACGTTCATCGCCCGTGAGCTCGGCGTGTCGGTCGAGGACACTCATGCGTTCGTCCTCGGCGGCCATGGCGACACGATGGTGCCCCTGCCGCGGTACTCGACCGTCGCGGGCATCCCGATCATCGAGCTCATGACCGCGGAACGCGTCGCCGCGCTCGTCGAGCGCACGGCGAACGGCGGTGCCGAGATCGTCGGCCTGCTCAAGACCGGCTCGGCCTTCTACGCGCCGGCCGCCTCGACGTTCGAGATGGTCGACGCGATCCTGCGCGACCGGAAGCGGGTCCTGCCGTGCGCGACATTGCTGCGTGGCGAGTACGGTGTCGACGGCCTGTTCGTCGGCGTCCCGGTCGTCCTCGGCGCCGGCGGGATGGAGCGCGTCATCGAGATCCGGCTCTCCCCGGACGAACAGGCCGCGTTCGACCGTTCGGCGGCCGCGGTCCGGGAGCTCGTCGAGAAGCTGCCGGCCTGAGGCGACCCGGCGGGGCTCCACCCGGCGTCCGGCGGATCCGGTGCATCGGTGCACCGGATGACCGCCTCGGGATCGTTCCCGGATGACGGATCCGTATTAGGCTGTCCGTCCGGCCCGCCCCGAACGGGCGACATCGCGGGGACGCACTCGGAGGAGAGTCATCGTGCGACATCTCAGGATCGCCATCGTCCTTGCCGCGGTCGTGGCACTCGCATTCGGCGGCCCGGTCTCGGCCGCCTCTCGCAGCTCGAGCGGCAACCTCACGGACGGATCGAAGACGGTGCGTGCGACCGTCGACCGCGGGTATGCCCTCGTCCAGCTGAGGGGCGAACCGCTCGCCACCTACGTGAAGACGAAGCCACCGCAGGGCAAGAAGATCGACTTCAACTCGGCGACCGTCAAGGCGTACCGCGCCCAGCTGTCGGCGCTGCGGAACGAATTCAAGCAGTGGCTCCAGGCGAACGCGCCGAAGGCGCGGATCACCGGCGCGTGGGACATCTCGCTCAACGCCGTCGGCGTGAAGCTGAACGGCACGACCCTCGCCACGCTGCGGACGGCGCCGCAGGTCGCTCGCGCGGAATACGAGGGCCTGTACTACAAGTCGATCGATGACCCGGACCTCGCGCTCATCGACGCCGAGGCGGCCTGGGCGGCCATCGGCGGGGCGGCCAATGCCGGCGCCGGGGTGAAGGTCGCGATCGTCGATTCGGGGATCGACCAGACCCACCCGTGCTTCGACGACACCGGCTACACGGCCCCGTCTGGCTTCCCGAAGGGCCAGCAGCAATACACGAACGACAAGGTCATCGTCGCCAAGGTGTTCAACAACAAGGGCAACCTGAACGGTTTCGATGCCAGGGCGGTGGATTCGCACGGCACGCATGTCGCGGGCACCGTGGCCTGCAACCATCAGACGTCGGCGGTCGTGGACGGGGTCGCCATCCCGTACGCTCCGTCGGGCGTCGCGCCGCGCGCCTTCGTCGGCAACTACAATGTCTTTCCGGGCAACGTCGAGAACGCGCGCTCGGAAGACATCCTCAACGCCCTCGACGCCGCGTACGCCGATGGCATGGACGTCGCCAACATGAGCCTCGGCGGCGGTTCGCGGGGCATCCAGGACCTGCTCACGATCGCGGTCGACAACCTCGACCGGGCGAACATGGTCGTCGCCGTCGCCGCCGGCAACGAGGGTCCGGGTCACTTCACCGTCTCCTCTCCCGGCTCCGCGGCGCGGGCGCTGACCGCCGGCGCCAGCGCGGTCGGCCACTTCGTCGGCGCGCCGGTGTCCGCCGGTGGGTTCACCGCCAAGGGCCTCGGGGGCGACTTTTCGACCGTCTCGAGCCCGCTGAGCGGCGAGCTCGAAGTGCTCACGGCGGCGCCCGTCAACGCCGTCAACGGCCTCTCGACCGTCTGCTCGGCCCTTCCCGCCGGCAGCCTAACGGGCAAGGTCGCGCTCATCGGCCGCGGCACCTGCGACTTCAGCGCGAAGATCCGCCTCGCCGAGCTGGCCGGCGCCGTCGCCGTCGTCATGGTCAACCGGCTGCCGGGCGATCCGTTCGCGATGGGTGCCGGGGCCTCGCCCGACGGCGTGCAACCGACGATCCCCGCCTACATGGTCGGCCTGGCCGACGGGAACAGCCTGAAGCCGAAGGACGGACTCACCGCCACGCTCGGCAGCCACGTCTACTTCTCGACGCCGTACAGCGACGTCCAGATGGACTTCAGCAGCCAGGGTCCGACGGACGTCGACTTCCGGGTCAAGCCGGACGTCATGGCGCCCGGCGGCAACGTCCTGAGCTCGGTGCCCGGGGATTGCGGGGCGCCGGGCTGCTGGGCGTTCTTCGGGGGCACTTCGATGGCGACACCGCATCTGGCCGGCGCGGCAGCCGTGCTGCGCGGCGCCCACCCGACGTGGAGTGCCGCCGAGATCCGCTCGGCGATCGTGAACACCGCGGACCTCGGCCAGATCAAGTCGTTCAGCGATCTGTCGACCGTGACCGACGTCCAGGTCCAGGGAGCCGGCCAGCTCAACCTCGCCGCCGCGAACGCGGCGGTGGCGTCGATCGGGCCGGTGAGCACGAGCTTCGGGGCGGTCCCGGCGATCTCCGGCCAGACGCGTACGGCCAACGTGACGATCCGAAACCTGACCGCCTCATCGAAGACCTGGTCGGTGTCGATCTCCGGCACCACCGGCACGGGCATCTCGTTCAGCGTCGGATCGTCGTCGATCACGCTGGCGGCCGGCGCTTCGACCACCGTCGTCGTGACGATGTCGGCCGCCAAGGGCGCCGGCTTCGGCGACCACCAGGCCTGGCTATGGGTCAAGAGCGGCTCCACGCCCGTTGCGCACAGCGCGCTCTACGCCCTCGTGAAGTGACCTCGGCGGCCGGCTCGGCCGACCGCGCCATCGCTCGCAGGATCGAGGCCCCGGGCATCGCCCGGGGCCTCGGCGAATCACGGAGAGCCGCGCCCGCGCCTTCGGATCGCGATACCACCGGTGCCAGCCCGCACCACGAGAGCGGCCCAAAACCGCTCGCGCGTTTGACCCTCGGGCGCCGACGGGGTAGGGTCCGGTAACTGCGCGACGGCACCCCCGAATGCCCGCGCGAATCGCTTCGACGGAGCCCCCGATGCCCCCGCATCGTTCTCGTTCGCGGTCGCATCCGGGTCGCTCCGTCGCTCATCGAGGAGGTCAGGCGATCGCCTGAAATGAGGAGGCAGATGAACCGGAAGGCATTCACGGCCGCCATGGCGGCGGTCCTGCTCATCGTGGCCGCGCTGCCCCCGGCGACGCTCGCCGCCGGCGACACGGGTTCCGCCAAGGCGCACTTCACGAAGGGCGGCGTCTACATCGTCCAGCTCGCGGACCTGCCCGTCGTCGTCTATGACGGCAGCGTGAAGGGCTACAAGGCCACCGCGCCGAACGCCGGCAAGAAGATCGACCCGAATGCGACGGACGTGGTCCGCTATGCGGGCTACCTCACCGGCAAGCATGACGCGGCGCTCAAGTCGGTCGGCGGCGCCACCAAGCTGTACTCCTACGTCTACGCCTACAACGGCTTCGCCGCGAAGCTCACCGCGGGGCAGGCGAACAAGCTCGCCGCAGCGGACGGTGTGGTCGCGATCGCGCCGGATCAGCTTCGCGAGGTCGACACCTCGTCGACCCCGACGTTCCTGGGTCTCGACGCGACGGACGGCCTGTGGGACATGCTCGGCGGCGTCGATCGCGCCGGCGAGGGGATCATCATCGGCGTCGTCGACTCGGGCATCTGGCCGGAGTCCCTGAGCTTCTCGGATCGCACCGGCCTGAACGGCAACGCGACCAAGGACGGCAAGCTGTCCTTCCAGCAGATCCCGGGCTGGCACGGCAAGTGCACCCCCGGTGAGGGCTGGAACGCCTCCAACTGCAACCAGAAGCTCATCGGCGCCCAGTACTTCAATGCCTCGTGGGGCGGCAGCGCGGCGGTCGAGGCGGAGCGACCGTGGGAGTTCCAGTCCACACGCGACTACAACGGCCACGGCACGCACACGTCGTCGACCGCCGGCGGCAACCACGGTGTCACGGCGACCGGCCCGGCGGCCGTGTTCGGGACGATCAGCGGCATGGCGCCGCGCGCCCGAGTCGCGATGTACAAGGCGCTCTGGTCGACGCAGGACGCGTCGACCGCGAGCGGCTTCACCGGCGACCTCGTCGCGGCGATCGACACCGCCGTCCATGACGGCGTCGACGTCATCAACTACTCGATCAGCGGCTCGCGGACGAGCTTCCTCGACGCGGCCGAGGTGTCGTTCCTGTTCGCGGCGGCGGCCGGCGTGTTCGTCGCCGCCTCGGCCGGCAACAGCGGGCCGACGACCGCGACCGTCGCCCACCCGTCGCCGTGGATCACCACGGTCGCGGCGGGCACCCACAACCGGAGCGGCCAGGGTTCGGCGACCCTCGGCAACGGGACGACGTACTTCGGTGCTTCGCTCGCGACCGCCGTTGGACCGGTCCCGCTCGTCGACTCGACGACAGCCGGCCTGGCCGGCGCCCCTCAGGCAGAGGTCGACCTCTGCTACCCGGGCAGGCTCGACCCGGCCGACGTCGCCGGCAAGATCGTCGTCTGCGATCGCGGCGTCATCGCCCGCGTCGACAAGAGCCTCGCGGTGGCGATTGCTGGCGGTGTCGGGATGATCCTCCTGAACACCAGCGTCAGCTCGCTCAACGCCGACTTCCACTTCGTGCCGACGGTCCACCTGCAGGACACCGATAAGGCGGCGGTGGACGCGTATGCCGCGACAGCGGGCGCCACCGCCACGATCAATGCGGCCACAATCACGTTCGCGGACCCGGCGCCGTTCACGGCGGCGTTCTCGTCGCGCGGCCCGCTTCAGGCCGGCGGCGGCGACCTGCTCAAGCCCGACGTCATCGCCCCCGGGCAGGACATCCTCGCCGCCGTCGCGCCGCCGGGCAGCGCCGGCCGTGACTTCAATCTCTTCAGCGGCACGTCGATGTCGAGCCCGCACGTGGCCGGCCTCGCCGCCCTGCTCAAGGACCTGCACCCGAACTGGTCGCCGGCGGCCATCAAGTCGGCTCTCATGACGACCGGCTTCGATGTCCTCGACTCGAGCGGGGCGAGCAGGATCTTCCGCCAGGGCGCGGGGCACGTCGCCCCGAACTGGGCGGCGGATCCCGGCCTCGTCTTCCCGGCCGGCTTCAACGATTGGCGCGGCTTCCTCCGCAGCCAGAAGCTTTGCACGTTCTGCTTCGGCTCGAGCCCGGCGCCGGTGTTCGACCCGAGCGACCTCAACGGCGCCTCGATCGCCATCGGCGATCTGGCCGGCGTGCAGACCGTGACCCGGCGGGTCACGAATGTCGGCGGCGGTCCGGCGACCTACGACGCATCCGTCAGCGGGATGAGCGGGATCACGACGGTCGTGAGCCCGGCATCGTTCAGCATCAACCCCGGTGAGACGAAGTCGTTCACCGTGACGTTCACCGCGGCCGGCGCCGCGCTGAACGCGTACACCGGCGGCCAGCTCACCTGGTCCGACGGTTCGCACAGCGTCCGGGTCCCGATGGTCGTCCGGCCGGTCGCCCTCGCGGCGCCGGCGTCCGTGTCGGGCACGGGCGGCCAGATCGACTACAGCGTCACGTTCGGCTACACGGGCGCCTTCAGCGCGACGGCTCGCGGCCTCGTGCCGGCGGCGACCGAGAGCCGAACGGTCGTCGACGATCAGACCGACGGGGCGTGCAGCCTCACGACGCCGAATGCGCAGCTGCACTCGGTGGTCGTCCCGGCCGGCTCGACGTACGCCCGCTTCTCGCTGTTCGACGCCTTCACCGACGGCAACGACGACCTCGACCTGTGCGTTTTCCTCGGGGCCGCGAACAAGGGTTCGAGCGGAAGTGGCACCTCCGCGGAGGAGGTCAACCTCGTCAACCCGGACCCCGGCACCTACACCGTGGTCGTCCAGGGCTGGGGGACCGACGGTCCCGAT
>Ga0247727_10005810_pt1 | contig 24679 bp, 29 predicted proteins | sample WisWelCaveWW1625_FD_202498 | JGI IMG/M metagenome (GOLD analysis project Ga0247727, IMG submission 202498) | Biofilm microbial communities from Wishing Well Cave, Virginia, United States - WW16-25 | ecosystem: Environmental > Aquatic > Deep subsurface > Groundwater > Cave microbial mat | place... | reverse complement strand
TCGCTGCGGTGCGCCGCGTCCGGCGACTCATCGTGCAGGAGGGCGTGGACATTGTGAACACGCACAGCAGCAAAGACGCCTGGGTGTCCGGGCTCGCTGCTCTCGGCACGCGCGCGAAAGTCGTGCGCACGCGACATCTGTCGATTCCGGTCAAGCCGAGCGTGCGCAATCGCATGCTCTACACGAAGCTGACGCATCGCATCGTGACGACGGGGGAAGCGTTGCGCGCACAACTCGTGCGCGAAAACGGATTCCCACCGGAACACATCGTCTCCGTGCCCACCGGCGTAGACTTGTGTGTCTTTGATCCTGCCACGGTTGCGCGCGCACCGTTGCGTGCAGAGTACGCCTTGCCCTCCGAATCGCGGCTGGTCGGCGTCGTTGCCATGTTGCGCGCGATGAAAGGACACGCCGTCCTGATCGAAGCCATGCCGCGCATCGTCGCGGAGATCCCGAGTGCGCGCTTTCTATTCTTCGGCGAGGCGCCACCGGAGAGTCCGCTGCCGGCTCAATGGAACGCGCGAGCCATTGAGCTTGGCGTGCAGGACCGCATCCAGTTCTGCGGTTATCGCGACGACGTTCCGAACGTGCTGGCCGCACTCGATTGCGTTGTGCTCCCCTCGACGCGCGACGAGGGCGTGCCGCAATCGATGAGCCAGGCGCTCGCGATGCTACGCCCGGTCGTCGCCACCGACGTCGGCGCGACCGGAGAAGTTGTGCGCAACGAAGAGACTGGACTGCTCGTGCCTCCGACCGATGCAACTGCGCTCGGCGATGCGATTATTCGCGTGCTTCGTTATCCCGACGAAGCCGCGGCGCGGGCGCGCGCCGGCCGCACCCTGATTGAAAACGAATGCTCCGCCTCGCGCATGGCCGAGCGCATGGAAGCAGTCTACGCCGACGTGCTGGGAGTTGCGCGTGTCGCAGCCTGAAGAACGCGAAATAGTCGCCAACTACTTTCTTGCATTGCCACCGGGCCGCCTCCTCGACATTCCTTCCGGTAACCTCTGGCTAAGCACGGCCCTCGTCGAACGCGGCTTCGAATGTCACTGCGCCGACCTGTATGTCGCCGCACCCGAGCGACCGGGCTTGCATTTCAGCGCCGCCAACATGAACGAGCGCCTGCCGTACGATGATGGTTACTTCGATTACGTCGCCTCCGTCGAAGGCATCGAACACATGGAGAGCACACACCACTTGCTGCGCGAATTCGCGCGCGTCTTGCGGCCCGGTGGGAGGCTGTTCATCACGACGCCGAACGTGCTCAATTTCAAATCGCGCCTCCGCGTGTTGCTTCGCGGCACGCCGTTCGGCTTTCCTCACTACGCCACGCCGAAGCAGCCCGGCGATCACGTGCACGCCAACCCCGTGACCCTGTCGCAACTCAACTTCGCCGCCCTGACGAACGGACTGCGGCTCGAGCGCGTGCATCCCTTTCCGTTGCGCTCGAAGAACGTCGTGTACATTCCCGGTGCGCTGCTCTTGTGGCTCTTCACCCACCTCGGTCTGTGGCTCAAGCGCCGCGACGATGAGCTTTCGAAGTTGCACCGGCTGATGATGACAAAGACGATGCTGCTCAGCGATGTGCTGATGGTAAGCTTCACCAAGCCCTGATGTCAACGTTCGCCGCCGCTACACCGCGCAAGAAGTCGGCGCTCCGATCGTTCGGCCGCCGCTGGCGCGACGTGTGGATTCGGGCGTTTCCACTGGAACTTCGAACGCAGCAGGGCTGGATTGTGCCGGTGCGCAACCGCTCGGAGTTGAGCGTGTATCACCACATGTTCGTCGAGCGCGCATATCCGCTCGAGCGGTTCGAGGAGACGGTCGCCGGGCTGGACGAGATCATTGTCTTCGACGTTGGCGCCAACGTTGGCCAGTTCGCCGCGGTCGTCTTCGATCACTGGCGCAATGCGCGCGTGCACGCCTTCGAGCCGCAAGGGAATCTCGTCCCGCGCATCCGCGAGTTGGCACGCGTCAACGGCTGGGACGACCGCGTCACTGCCAACTGGACGGCGGTCGGCGCGACGAATGGCGAGGCCGAGTTCTTCGTCGGTAGCAGTCCACTCGGCGCGTCGCTCATGCGCGATAAAGTGGCAGCGCGTGCAGTGCGTCGCACGACGCGCGTGTCCCTCACGACGCTTGACGGCTACGCAGCCTCTCGCAGTCTCGACGCGGTCCACGTCGTCAAGCTCGACGTCGAAGGCGCCGAGCTCGACGTGTTGCGTGGCGCACAGCGCGTGCTCGCGACCACGCGACTGCTCTTCGTCGAGTTGCATCAAGGCTTCAGCACCTTCGGCGAGGTCGCCGCGCTCGTCGAACCCCACGGACTCGTCTCGCTCGCTCCGCCACCGCTCGCCGATGCGCCGTGGGCGCACGTGACGTTTGTGCGGCGATGAGAATAGCCATCGTGCTCCCCAACTTTCATGACGAGGGCGGCGTGGAGCGACGTACGTCGGAACTGGTCAAGGGTCTACTGGGCGAGGGACACGACATGCACGTCTTTGCCAACCGCTGGAAGGACGAATTGGTGCGCGCGACAGTTGGCGAGTCGCGCGTGCACCACGTTTCGATGACGAAAGCCGGCGCCGCCGTGAAGCAATTGACGTTTGCGCTCAATGCACGGCGCGCGACGGCGCGTGGAGGCTTCGACCTCGTACACAGTCAGGCGCGCACAATGGGCGAAGACGTCGTCACCGCCGGCGGCGGTTCGCACCGCGCGTGGCTCGAGGTGTGGCGCCGCGAGTCGTCGTCGGCCGTGGAGCGGGCGCGCCTGCGAATGTCAGCGTACCATCGACTCACCCTCGCGATGGAGCGCGCGCAGTACCGACGCTGCCGCGCGCTTATCGCCAACTCGCAGTTCAGTCGCGACTGCTTCATCCGCTGCAACCGCGTACCCGAATCCAAACTGCACGTCGTTCACAACGGCGTCGACTGCGCTCAGTTTTCGCCGGCGAACCGCGCGAAGTGGCGCGACCCGGTGCGCGCCGAGCTTGGGCTGGCTGACGATGAGGTTTCGGTGCTCCACATGGGCGCGGGCTTTTTCCGCAAGGGACTGCGCGAGCTGATCGACGCGGTGGCGCTTGCGCGCGCGAACGGGATGAAGCACCTGCGATTGATCATCGTTGGTGGCGGCGACCGCACGGAGTACGAAAAGCACGCGGCCTTTCAAGGGTTGCCTCACTCGGTGCGTTTTATCGGCGCGAGGCCAAACGCAGAGCGATATTACGCGGCAGCCGACATCTTTGCACTGCTCTCGCGCTTCGACCCGTTCGCGAACTCGACGATGGAGGCGCTCGCCTCTGGACTTCCCGTCATCACCACCGCGACGAATGGCGTCAGCGAGATTCTCGAAGATGGCGTCACGGGCTTCGTCGTCCCGACGGTGCGCGATATCAAACTTGTCGCCGATCACCTTTGTGCCTTCGTCGACTCGGAACTGCGAGCCACGATGGGAGCCGCCGGCCGCGCGCTGGTCGAGGCGCGGTTTCCGTGGAGCGAGACGACGCGCAAGACGATTGACGTTTATGCGAAAGTGAAATCGTAGGTCGGGCATCCTGCCCGACGTCTTATGCTCTCCGTCACCATCATCACCAAGAACGAAGCCGCCAACCTCGAAGATTGCCTGCGTTCGGTGGCGTTCGCCGACGAGATCCTCGTGCTCGATTCCGGGAGCACCGACAACACGGTTGAAATCGCGCGCCAGTTCACCGACAAAGTGTTCGTCGAGGAATGGCGCGGCTACGGCAAGCAGAAGAACCGCGCGTCCGAATTGGCGACAGGTGATTGGATTCTGAATATCGACGCCGACGAGCGCGTGACCGACGAGCTGCGCGAGGAGATTCTGGGCATTGTCGCTCGGCAGGAGCCTCGCCCTCCCGGCGAATCAAAGGATGCGGGAGGGCGAGGCTCCCGCCGAGCCACCGCAGACTGCGATGCCTACCGCATGCCCCGTCGCAACTTCGTTTGCGGCCAATGGCTACGGCATGGAGGTTGGTGGCCCGATCATCAGATTCGGCTGTGGCGGCGCGGCCGCGCGCGCTGGTCGGAAGTCGAAGTGCACGAGAAACTGCAAGTGGATGGAGACCCGGGCACGCTGCAAGCGCCGCTCGACCACCACACGTACCGCACGCTCGGCGAGTACGTCGAGCGGCAGGCGCGCTACGCGCAACTCGCCGCCGCCGAGCGCTTCGCCGCCGGGCATCGCGTTCGTCCGGCGTCGCTGCCGGTCAAGTTTTTCGGCAAGCTTTTCAATCTGTACGTGCTCAAGCAGGGCTATCGCGATGGTTCGCTGGGACTGGTGATGGCTTGCCTCGGCGCGGCGAGCGGCGTCGCCCGGGATGCGCTGATTTGGGAAATGCAGAGTCAAGTCTCCCCATGAAGCTCATCGCTTTTCACATGTCAACGCTGGGCGACCTGCTCTTTTCGTTGCCGGCGCTCGAAGCGCTGCGAACGTTGCCCGACGTTCACCTCACCAGCGTCGTCCCCGCGCACTACGTCGAACTACTGGCGACGACGAGGCTGGCCGATTCAATCGTGCCGCGCGCGATGCAGGGCGGATGGAAAGAGGCGACAAGTCTCTTCGGACGCTTGCGCAATGCGCACTACGATACCGCCGTCTGCTTCTCGCAGTCACGCGGCACTGCCATCCAGGCCGTCGGTTGCGGTGCCACCCGGCGCGTGGGATTTGCGAATTCGCGGTGGGCGTTGTTGCTGACCGAGCGGGTTCGACGCGAAGGTCCACCTTCGCTGGCGAACGATCTGCGACTCGTCGAGCATCTTGGCTGCACTCCGCGGCAACGCGACTACCTGGGGTTCATTCAATCCACCTCCCAGCACAAAGATCAAGCCGGCATGCTGCTGCGCAAGGTTGGGATTGCCGAGGCGCCGTTTGCCGTGATCGCAACCGGGGCCTCCGCCAAGCGCAGTCTGAAAGAGTGGACCCTCGAGGGGTTCGCGGAGGTGATTCGACACCTTACGGAGGACCGGGGTCTGCGTTGTGTGACCGTCGGCACCGAACCGCCGACTGAATTGCTGGAACGATCGCAGGGCGTGCTGGCAGATCTGTGCGGCCAGACCAGCCTGGTGCAACTCGCCGCGCTGCTGCAATTGGCGGCGCTCTTCGTCGGCATCGATTCCGGGGTGATGCACCTCGCCGCCGCGATGGGCACTCCGGTGGTTGGTATTTTCGGCCCCACCAGTCCGGTGCACACCGGGCCGCTGGGCGAACGCAGTCGAGTGGTCCGGCGCGAACTCCTGTGCAGTCCCTGCATGAGTTCCTGGTGTAGAATTAGAACCCGGGAGTGTCTGGAGCAACTGGCGGGGGCGGAGGTCATTGCCGCACTCAACGACGCGCATCGCAACTGACTACATTTATGGCCTGCGCATTTTTCTTGCCTCGAAGTCATGACGGCCGCACATGCGTCAAACCGCGCGGAGCAATGCCATGCTGATCATTCATGGACGCCATCGGTTTCGACCGAACAGGATTGCCTATCGCAATGATTACTGCTTATCCTGTGAAAGCGAAACGATCGCTGAGCAATGGCGCAGTTTCGACTTCATTCATGTGTTCTGGATTCCATTGATTCCGTTGGGACATCGGCTCCGCTGGACTTGTGTGGTATGCGGAAATGACCCACGTGAACGCGTGAAAACCTCCAAGTTCATACTCTTCGTCGCCGCCGGGCTGCTGGCATTTTTTGCGGTCGTGTTCCTCTTGCTGCCAACAGAATCGAACGATGAGGCAGTCGGGCGATACATCGTAGTCGGCATTATGGCGTTGGCATTTCTATGGCTTGTGAGAATGATTGTCAGATATTCTCCGCCCCCTGATCCGCGCTCCGAATTGTCGCGGATACAGCCGTGGACAGATACCAACTGTCTATACTGTAATGGACGGCTCTGGCATGATGGCGTTGCTTGGCGTTGTCAGAAGTGCCGTGTGTGTCGATTCGAAAGCATCGATCAGCTTCGAAACCCGTGACCTCGAAACATTCGCGCCTCGATCAATCTACCGCCCGCACCATCTCGATTGCGTCGCGGCAGAACAAGGTCGAGTTGGAGGCATTCGGTCGGCCACATCGTCCGGGCGGTTCCTTCGCCGACTACTTCGATGCGCTGCCGGACCTTCTCGCGGGGAAAGAGGTGCGCGAAGTCGTCGCCGCCATCGTCGCCGCGCGACGGGACGGCAAGCCCGTCATCGTGGCGTTGGGCGCGCACGTCATCAAGGTCGGACTGTCTCCGATTCTCATCGACCTGCTGGAGCGCAGCGTCATCACTGCGTTGGCGACGAACGGCGCGGGCGCGATTCATGACACGGAGGTCGCACTGTTCGGCGTGACGAGCGAGGACGTGAGCGCCGGCATCGCCAGCGGTGAGTTCGGGATGGTGAAGGAATCGTGCGCGTTCATCAACACCGCGACGAAGGAGGCGGCGACGAGCGACTGTGGTCTCGGCGAAATGCTGGGCCGCAAACTCTTCGACGCAACCGCGCCGAACGCGCACTTGAGCTTGCTGGCGGCGGCACATCACCTCGGCGTGCCGATGACTGTCCACGTCGCCATCGGCAGCGACATCAACCACATGCATCCCGACTTCGACGGCGCGGCGGCGGGCGCGGCCAGCCAGACCGACTTTCAAATCTTCGCCGCGCAGGTGGCGCAACTCGTGAACGGCGGCGTGCTGATGAACATCGGCTCCTCGGTCGTCCTGCCGACCGTCATCGAGAAGTCGATCGCGCTCTCGCGCAACCTCGGCCATGAGGTCGGCGGCTTCGTCGGAGTGAATCTCGATTTCATCAAGCACTACCGCAGCGGCTGGAACCCCGTGCGCCGCGCGGAGGAGTTGGGTGGCAAAGGCTACACGCTGGTCGGCCATCACGAATTGCTGGTGCCGCTGATCGCGGCGGCGGTGGTGGAGAGACTAACGGATTGAAGAACCCAACTGTCCAACTTCGCTCTTGCGTTGCACTCGCGCGTGAGCCTTGTCCGCGTCTCAAGCGTGTGATAGCCTCGCGACGGTGGTGAACGACGAATGGCGACGGTGACTTTGGCACAACACATCACATGGGATGCCCGCGGTCGGGCGTGCGTCAGCGGCACAGGTGTCCGGGTCTCGGAAATCGTCCTTGACAAGCTGGCGTATGGATGGAGTCCGGAGGAGACGCATCGTCAGCATTCGCACCTGTCGTTGGCGGAGATCCATGCGGCCCTCGCGTACTACTATGACCATCAGCGCGAGCTCGAAGAAGAGATCGAGACCGACCTCGAATATGCCGAACGCCTCACCGCCCATGCGGAAGAAACTCCGCTCCACAAACGGTTGCGCCAGCGTCCACGACCTTGAACTGGTCGCGCAAGTTGGCGAACAGGACGACGTGGTGAATCAGATTATCTATCTCCCGCTTCGATGAATGCCACCTCGATGCTTCGAAGGCTTGCAGGCCGGCGACTCCTCGTACTCGGCGACCTGATGCTGGACGAGTACCTGTGGGGCGTGGCCGAGCGCATTTCGCCGGAAGCGCCGGTGCCGGTGGTGCGCGCGGAGCGGAAGTCGTACGCGCCGGGCGGCGCGGCCAACGTGGTCGCCAACGTACAGTCGTTGGGCGGGAGCGCGATGGTCTTCGGTGTCGTCGGTGACGATGGCGCGGGGCAGCAGCTCATCGCGGAATTGCAGGCGCGCGGCGCCGACACCTCTGGTGTCGTCGTCGAGTCACACCGCTGGACGACTTTGAAAACGCGCGTGATCGCGCAGCGGCAGCAGATGCTGCGACTCGACCACGAGACCAGCGCGCCGATTGCCGAAGCAACCGCGAAGGAGTTGCTGCGCCACGCGCGCGCCGCGCTTGGCGAATGCGACGCCGTGGTGCTGTCGGACTACGGCAAAGGCGCGCTGCGCCGCAGCGTGGTGACGCACGTCATCGAAGCAGCGGCGAAGTTGAAGAAGCCGGTGCTGGCCGGACCGAAACCGGAATCGCTATCGCGTTTTGCCGGTGCGACGTTTTTGTCGTTCAATCGCACCGAGGCCGCGCGCGCGGTGCACGCGACGTTGCTAAGCAATGACGAAGTTGAAGCGGCCGGCGCACGATTGCTCAATGAGTTGAGCGCGCGCGCACTCGCCATCACGCTCAGCGCCGACGGTGTTGCGCTGTTTGAGCGCGGCAAGAAACAGCGGAGATTCCCGGCGCGCACGATCGAGGTCTTCGACGTCGCCGGCGCCGGCGACACGTTTCTTTCGGCGGTTGCGCTCGCCATCGCCGCCAAGGCAAAGTTCGCCGACGCGGTGCAGTTCGGTAACCTGGCGGCCGCGGCGGCGGTGCGGAAGGTCGGTGTCGTGGCAGTAACGTCGCACGATATCGAAGCGCTGAGTGACAAATAACCACGAAGACACCAAGACACTGAGTTGCGCATGGTGCCTTGGTGTCTTGGCGGTCAAATGACGATGGACAAAGCAAAATCCAGAACCGAGATCGCCTCCCTCGCCGCGCAACTGCGCGACGAGGGAAAGCGCGTCGTTTTCACCAACGGCTGCTTCGACGTGCTGCACGTGGGCCACGTGCGCTGCTTGCAAGCAGCGAGATCGCACGGCGACGTGCTCGTCGTCGGCCTCAACAGCGACGCGTCGGTCAAGCGCTTGAAGGGCGACTCACGTCCGCTCAACTCGCAGGACGCGCGCGCGGAGATGCTGGCCGTGCTCGATTGCGTTGACCATGTCGTCGTCTTCGACGAAGACACCCCCATCGAACTGCTGAAGGCAATTCGCCCGCACGTCCACGTCAAGGGCGGCGATTACGAGGCCGAAGCTCTGCCCGAAACCCCCGTCGTGAAATCGTGGGGCGGAGAGGTTGTCATCGTGCCAACCGTCGAAGGCTACTCAACGTCAAGTTTGCTACAAAGTCATCCCTCATCCCTCATCCCTCATCCCTCATCTTCCATCGTCGTCGCCCTCATCCCCGCGCGCTTCGGCTCTTCGCGCCTGCCCGGCAAGGCGCTCGCCGACATCAACGGCAAACCGATGATCCAGCATGTGTACGAGCGCGCGCAGGAAGCCACGCTCGTCGATCACGTCATCATCGCCACCGACGACCGCCGCATTGTCGAAGCGGTGCGCGCATTCGGCGGCGAAGTGGTGATGACCTCGCCGCACTGTCGCACCGGCACCGACCGTATTGCCGAGGCAGTGCGCCTGCTCGAATGCGATCTCGTGGTCAACGTGCAGGGCGACGAGCCGATGATTGATCCCGCCGCCATCGACGCCGCCATCGAGCCGTTAAAGAACGATGCGCGTATCGTCATGGGCACCATCGGCTGTCCGATGGGCGACGAGGAGGAGTGGACCAATGCCAACGCGGTGAAGGTCGTGGTCGACCGCGAGGGGTTTGCGCTGTACTTTTCGCGCAGCAGCATCCCGCGAGTGCGCGACGCCACCGTCGCGCCGCCAACGTGGCTCAAGCACATCGGCCTGTACGTGTATCGCAAAGCCTTCCTGCTCAAGTACGCCGCGTTGCCGACCGGTGCGCTGGAGCAGGTCGAGCGGCTCGAGCAGTTGCGCGCGCTCGAGCACGGTTATCGCATCCGCGTCGTAGTGCGCGACTACACCAGCGTCGGCGTCGACACGCCCGACGACCTGGAGCGCGTGCGGGCGTTGATGAGGGATTGATCGTGCCTCAGGTCATTCGAAAAAATTGCATCATGACCTCCTTCGAACGCGACCTGCCGGACTTCGTTGACCTCGTCGTGACCGGCTCGGAGTCCGGCCTCGGCATCGACGCGGCGCTGGTGGAAGCGGCGACGCATCTGCCCGGCCCGCTGGCGGAGGCGGTGAACGAGGCCCAGCGTGAGATCTTCAACGGACGTCCGCGGCGCGAGGCCTTAATGGGCTTGGCCGCGCGTGCGAACCTGCCGGAACTGGGCACGTTCGTCACCCAGCTCATTCAGGCCGACGCAATGGGAACGACCATGGGCGGCGCGCTGCGCACCCTGGCCGACGACTGCCGCCACCGTCAGTTCATGCGCGCGAAGGAGCGCGCGGCCAAACTGCCGACGCAGATGACGGTGGTCAACGTGCTGTTCATTCCCGCGCTGCTGATGACGCTGCTCGGCGCGATGGCTTCGGGCAAGCTGCTCGGCTTCGTCATTCTCGGATTCGCGTTGTGCCGGTTGCTGCCGTCGTTCGCGGCGCCGCCCGGCGTCAAGCGTCAACGAGCGTTGGAAGGCGAGTTGGCCAATGCGTTGATGTCATTGGCCGGCGCGCTACGCACCGGCCATTCGTTTCCCGCGGCGGCCGACAGCATCGCCCCGATGACGCCCGCGCCGCTCGGTCCGCAGCTGCAGCGCCTGGCCGACGCCGCACGGACGGGTGCCAACCTGGAGGGCGCCTTGCGCGCGTTTGCCGACGAGACCGGCAGCCGCGACGTGCGACAGTTCGCGGCAGCGGTGCTGGTGCAGCGACGCACGGGGAGCAATCTCGCCGACCTGCTGCTCAACCTGTCGCGCACGATCAGCGAGCGCGTGCGCCTGCGCCGCGAACTCGATGCGCTAATCGCCCAGCCGAAGTTCACCGCCGCGCTGCTCACGGCGCTGCCGCTCGTTCTCGGCCTGATGATGCTCATCGTCCGCACGCTGGTCAGTCTGTTCGACGGGCTGTTCGGTTTCGTCGGCCCGAAGTGGGGCGCCCTGCTGCTGGCCGCGGCGGTGGGCGTGCAATGGCTCATCCTGTGGGTCACACGGAAACTCACCGCCAGCGTGGAAGCGGGTATGGGATGAAACCGGTTCAGGTCGGGGACCTCACGATTGGCGACGGCGGGCTGGTCCTCATCGCCGGCCCATGCGTCATCGAGTCGGAAGAGGGCTGCCTACGCATCGCGCGCGCGACGAAGCGCATCGCCGACGAAGTGGGGATGCCGCTCATCTTTAAGGCCAGTTACGACAAAGCGAATCGCACGTCGGTGGGTTCGTACCGCGGGCCAGGCCTGCATGACGGGTTGCGCATTCTGCAACGAGTGAAGGACGAGCTCGGTGTGCCGGTGCTGACGGATGTGCATGAACCGTCGCAGGCTGACACGGTCGCCGAAGTCGTCGACGTGCTGCAGATTCCGGCCTTCTTGTGTCGGCAAACCGATCTGCTGCTGGCGGCCGGCCGCACGGGTAAGGTCGTCAATATCAAGAAGGCCCAGTTCCTGTCGCCGCACGACATGAGACACGTCATCGCGAAGATCGAGTCTACCGGCAACAAGCAGATTCTGCTCACTGAGCGCGGCACCTCTTTCGGCTACAACAACCTCGTCGTCGACATGCGCTCGCTCCCCATCATGCGCAGCTTCGGCTATCCCGTCGTCTTCGACGCGACGCATAGCGTGCAACTGCCCGGGGGCGCCGACGGCAAGTCCGGCGGCCAGCGCGAGTTTGTGCCGGTGCTCACCCGCGCGGCGGTGGCGGTCGGCGTGGACGCGCTGTTTCTCGAAGTCCACGACGATCCCGACGCGGCGCTAAGCGACGGGCCGAACATGGTGAGACTGGGCGAGCTTGGCGAGTTGCTCAAGTGCGCCCTTCACGTCCATCAGGCAACGCGATCGGGGTGAGCGCTGAGCACATGGACATCCACACGATCCGCGAACTGGTCTTCGCCAAGCAGATTCGCTTCACCGAGCATGCGCTCGACGAAAGTGGAGCCGCGCGACTTAGCCAATCGGAAGTGGAGGAGTCGCTGTTATCGGGTGACATAATAGAAGTCGAGTCGGACGCGAGAGGCACGAAGTATCGCGTTCAAGGCTGGACGTTCTACACGCGTCGGGTGGTGGAGTCGATCGTAGCCGTTAGGCACGATGACAACGCCGATCACGATTTCGCCAACGTGATTACTGTATTCGAGCGCAAGTCCAAGCCACGAGGAGGACGATAGCAAATGAAATTCACTTGTGATTTCTGCGAAGGCACAGTCCGCACCGAACTTGCGCGTCGGGAGTACCGATGGGGCGATCAGTTGATCGCCACTTTCGTGGGCGTTCCCTGCGGCATCTGCGACCGCTGTGGGGAGCACTACTTCGATAGTGACGTTGCGCGTGAAATGGACCTGCTCGCGCAGCCATTGGTTTTACAGCTCGACGACGGCCCTTCCACCGACGCTCCACTGATCGATTACTCCGCGCATCGCCACGCGTTGCAAGCGGCCAGCGCACACACCGCGTAGTTGGGCATGCCTCTCGCCTCCGCCCGCGAAACCATCGACCTCGCCATCGCCGCGATTGAAGCGCTGAAGTCGCGCCTCGGCGCGGACTTCGAGCGCGCGGTGGAACTTATCCTGAATTGCCAGGGGCGCCTGGTCGTTACCGGGATGGGCAAGTCGGGCAAGATTGCCGACAAGATTGCGGCCACGTTCGCCAGCACCGGCACGCCAGCGTTGTTCCTGCACGCAGCCGAGGGCCTGCACGGGGACCTCGGCATGGTGAAGGCGGGCGACGTGCTGCTGGCGTTCAGCTACAGTGGCCGCACCGAGGAGCTGATCAACATCCTGCCGGTGGTCAAGGACATGGGTGTGCCCATCGTCGCCATCACCGGCAACACGAGTTCCCTGCTGGCGATGAGCGCCGATGCGGTGCTCGACGTGTCGGTCGAGCGCGAGGCCTGCCCGCTGAACCTGGCGCCGACGACGAGCACGCTCGCCGAGCACGCGATGGGCGACGCGCTCGCGCTGGCGGTGATGCGCGGGCGCGCGTTCACGCGCGAGGACTTCGCGCGCTTTCACCCCGGCGGCGCGCTCGGCAAGCAGGTGCGGCTGAAAGTCGACGACCTGATGCGCCGCGACAATCGCCTCGCCAAGGTCGGGCTTGACGCGCGCGTGCACGATGTGCTGTTCGCCATCACCCGGGCGCAAGCCGGAGCGGCCGTGGTCGTCGACGGCGACGGCAAGCTCGCCGGCCTCGTCACCGATGGCGACGTGCGGCGGCACCTCATCCACGACGGTGTCGGCGTGCTGGAGCATCCGGCCACCTCGATCATGACGCGAACACCAGTAACAACTACGCCGGACCGCCTGGCGATCGAAGCTCTGCGCCTCATGCAGGAGCGCGTTATCGACGACTTGCCCGTAGTCGACAGCGACGGCCTTGCCGTGGGGATGCTGGATGTGCAGGAACTGCTGCGGGCTGGATTGCTGTAGTCGTTGGCTAGGTTAACTTAGAACGCGACCCGCATGATCTTGCGCTGGCGGTCGGTAAAGTAGTCCGGGTCGCCCCAGATGAAGATGCGTACCACCTGGTTGTTGCGAATGGTAAACATCACGTTGTAAGTGTCGCGATAGTCGAGTTGGTACGTGGTGAATGCGGTGCCGCCGATGCCAGCGGTACCGCCGCCGACCGCTCCCCCGCCGGCCCCGCCGTCACCAAAACCGCCTGAGGATCCGCCGCCCGGCCCCGCGGCCCCGCCGCCGGGTCCCATGGCTCCGCCACCCAGGCCAGAGGCCCCCGGCCCCATGGCTCCGCCGCCCATTGCCATCGCTCCGCCAAACGCGGACATGCGCACCTCCAGGGAAGCTGGGGGCAGTGGTGGCACTTCCGAATTGCGCCCGGGTTTGAACCGCGCCGATGACTGGGTGGTCACGTTCGCCAAACGTGAGGCCAGCAACTCAACATCGCGTTGCTGCCTCTGGTTGGGCGCGCGCACATAACTCGGTCCTTGTAATATTCCGCTGAGCGCGCCGGCGCCGCCGCCGCCATCTCCAGCGCCGCCCGCGCCGCCGCCGGCACCAGCGCCGGATTCTCCGAACAAAGTAAGGATATCGGGATAGCCGTAACGCCACAGCACTTTGCGGAAGTCGTCGCCCAACTGGACTTTGTGATACGGATCGCCCATCTGCGTCGCCGCAATGGGACAATCGTCGCCCGCCACGGTAATCGCGGTGACGAAACCAAGGGGATCAATAACGTAGCCCATGGCGAAGCCATCCCGACGGTACAACCACATGATGTGTCCGCCGGGAATGCTGATGTTGACGGCCGACATCCATGGCGCATTGGGAGTCGTTTCCAGCACCGGCGCTCCGCTGCCCGGTGGCGCCTGGGCGGCGCTCACCACACCGGTTCCCGCCGAAACCACCGCCGTCGGATTGCCGTGGACGAAGAACAGCGAGTAGCGGTCAATCTTGTTGGCCGGATCCCGGTCAACGCCACGAGTGCCTAGCGCAATGCCGCACAACTGAAACTCGAACGGATAGCGCACCCAGTGCGGGACCACTCTGCCATCCCGAATGACCTTATGTGCCTCGGTGGTGACCGTCATCCCGAGCAGGACCACACCGAGGACCGGCACGAACAGGCTGCGTAGTTTCATCGCTGACTCCATGTTGGTCTCGCCGACACCGTACCCTTAGAACTCGATCTCCACACGCTGCGTCGTGGCGGGCCAGCGGAACGACTGCTCCGCCGCCAACTTCGTTCGCACGCCGGAGGGGCTGACGGCGGTCATCGACCGTGGCGAGTCCGCCAGCTCCAGTTCTGCACCCGAAACCTCGCAATGAAGATACCACGCCCGCCCGCGCATGGCAAGTTCCAGCGTGCCGCCGCTTGGGCGAATCTTCATGAGCGGCCGGTCGCCGTGCGAGAGCGACAGCCAGTTGTCGGCGAGGCGACCCGAGGTCAGAATCGGCAGCGCGCCCGGCCAGACCAACTGCCAGCGATTCGTTTCGGCTATGAGTTTCTGGCCGGTGTTGACACATTCGGTGGTCAAAACTATGAGCCATTCGCGCGCGGTGCCAGATGAGTTTGAGCGAAGTGCCAGCGCGGCGAATGCCCCGGTCTCCGGCAAGCCGGTTACCGTGAATGGCCCGAGCACCGAATCTCCCCGATTCAGATTGCCGGCGCGAGCGACGATAGTTGGCGCGTTAACTTGCAGGAAGCCGAGGTCCGGGTAGCGAATGATTTCACCGGTGGCCGACGCGATCAGCGGCCCGTTAGGGGGCAGCGGCAGCACACTGCCGGCCGGTCCAAACCAGTTTTCTACGCGCTGGCTCCAGGCTGCCGCGGTAAGACGCTTGGAGGCGGTCAGGGTCCGAAACACCTCGGCCGGTGAATGCGAGATGGTGGTAATTGGCTTGGCTGGTGCGAGCGCCCTGCGCAAGAACACCTGCGCCGCCAGCGGCACCAACCGCCAACGCGCCGGGTCGAGCGCCACATCGAAGTAGCCGAGGCCGTTGCCGGCGGCGCGATAATCGAACAGAACCAGAGCGTCGAAGTCGTGGAGCGACGCGTAAGCAGCAGCCTCAATCATACCAGCCGCGCGGAAACGGTTGGGCCAGCAATAGTTCCACTCCCGCACTACCAGGGGCTTGCCGCGCACGCGACTCAGGCACAATTGTGGGGCGAACGACCGGTCGAGCGGCTCCTCCAGGCTCAGCGGGTTGGTGTTGCGGAAATAGGAGGGCAACGTCCAGTCATTGCCCCGCGACCAGAACGGATGGTCCCAGTAGAAGTTGACGCCGATGAAATCGAGTTCTTCGGCGACGGTCTGGAGATCGGCCAGCTCTTCATACCGACCGACTGCAGTCATCGGCACCCGCACGCCCAGAGAACGCAGATGCTCGCGCAACATGCGGAAGTGCTTCGTATGAAGCTGAGCGGCAAATCGCAGGGCCTCGCCGAGCAGCGAGGACTTCTCGTCGCCGAGATTCGGCAGCGCTGCGGGCCGGCGACCGCGCGCGCGGAGCCAGGCATGCCAGCGGGTTAGTAACTCGGTGCGGTACGGTTCGGGCAATGCGTTCCATTCGCGACGGCGGAAGAGGCCGTTCTCGTCGAAGAGTTCGATCATCACAATCGCCGGCTCGTCGGCGTAGCGCAGTCCGGTCAAGCGGTTGACGCGGCCGAGCAGTTGCGTCGCGTACTCTTGTTGCAGCTGAATCAACCGGGCATCGAAGAGCGCCATCGGCTTTGCGCCGCGACCGAGCACCGCCGCGTTGCGCACGCCATCGGCCGGACGGAAGGTGCGATAGTCGAGCAGGTCGAGATAGCTGTACAGTCCGCGCGCTTTAAGCTGGGCAATCCAGTAGTCGAGCAGTTCGAGCCGGTCCACCCGGAGCGTTCGCGTGTCCGGGCGCTCGTAGTCAATTAGGCCGTCGCGCTCGTCGATGTGATGGAAGCGAACCAAGTTCAGGCCCGCGCGCGCGAAGGTATCGACCATGCGGTCGATGTCGTCCCTGGATCGGAACACGCTGTCGTGCGCGACGTTAATGCCGAAGAATCGTACCGGCGTACCATCGTCAAAGGCGAAGTGGCCGTCCGCCGTGGCCCGCAGGAATCCGTGTCGGCCCGCGGGCGACTCGAGGGTGGAGGAGAAGTCGACCAGCGAGCTGGGCGGGGTGAAAACGGTCTGGCCCGCCCGCCCGCCGACCAGCAGACACAGGGCGACCAGCGTCCCCCATCGCAACACTACGCGCGCGCCTTCACGACCGCGTCAGCAACTGCCCCATCGGCACGCAGCGAAAGCCGCGGGCTTGCAGAATGTCGAGCAGCTTCGGCAGCACGAACACGGTCTGGTCCTGACCGTTGTGCAGGAGAATAATTCCGCCGCTCTGCACCCTGTCCGCCATTTTCTGGGCAATTTCGTTGGGCGGGCGCTCCGCCCAGGAGGTGATGTTCGAGGTCCAGAAGATTGTCGAATAACCGAGGTTGCCGAGTGCCTGTTTCAACTCGGGTCCGTAACGCCCACCCGGTGGACGGAAGGTGTTCACGCGTTGACCGGTCGCGTGGAAAATCGCGCGCTCACAACGCAACACCTCCTGCTCGCATTCGAGCACGCTCAGCTTCTCCATGTTGTCATGATTGAAGCTGTGGTTGGCCAACTCGTGTCCGTCGGCGATAATGTCGCGCGCGAACTGCGGATACGTTTCCACCATCTTGCCGACCAGGAAGAACGTAGCGCGCAGCTTGCGCTGACGCAGCGTTTCCAGAATGCGCTGCGTGTAGGGCGGACGCGGCCCGTCATCGAAGGTTAGGCCGACGATTTTGTCCGTGCGGTTGACGCTGCGCACTTCGGGGAGCGCCCCGGCGCGGTAGGTCGGTTGCAGTTGCGCGCGCAGCGCCAGAAACCGCTTGCGCGCGTCGAGGTAGCTCGGTTGCTCGAGGAAGATCGCCGCCAGTTCCTCGGCTGCAAACTCGGCCTTGCCGCTGCCTTCGTACGCCTGCGCCAGCAGGTAGCGCACCCGCAGCACGTCAGTCTGGAATTCAACCAGCCGCTCGAACCGAGGGCCGAGGGTATCTTCAAACGAAGTCGCGTTTGAGGTCGCGCCAGGGTCAAGCTGCCGTGTCACCTCGGTGGGCGGGACTGGTTCGGACGCGGGCGGCGGCGCCTCCGCGGCGTTGTGGATTTCGACGGACCGTACATTGGTAAGTAGCAATTCATTGGCGTCGCCATGCACCTGGACGACGAGCTTGTGGGGACCGTCCGCGTCCTGCGTGGTGTCCCACATCCAACGAAACGGTTCGAGGCTCGCGCGGCCCCGCGGTTTGCCATCGACCAGGAACGTGACCAGCCGCACCCGTTCGGATTCGGGAAACGTCAGCACAATGGGCACGATGCCCCGCAGCGGCTTGGGTTTGGCGGGCTCGGCGGCGTTCGCCGCTTCGATCCGCAGAATTGCCAGCCCCATGCTTGGGTCGGCACGGGCGATGGCACTGGTATTCTCAGCGCGCTGAACCCCTCCCCTCCCAGTCTCGTCGCTACGCGCGATTGCGGCCTGTTCGACCTGCCGGGTAATGGCGGACGCTTCCGGCAGCGTAGTCCGGCCGGCCGACAGCGGTTCGGCTAGCACTCGCTTGAAACACTCAATGGCGCGCTGGTGGTCGCCGCGTAGCAGCCAGGACAGCCCGCGTACTTCGTCGGGCAAGGAACCAGTCGGACCGTTGGGCTGCAGGCGCGCAGCGACCTCGCACTCAACGGCCGCTCGCTCGGGTTGGCCCGCCAGACACAATGCACTCGCCAGCATGAAGCGCGGGTTCGCCGAGGGCGACCGACGGGCCGCGAGTTCAAGCTGCGCCACGGCCTCGGCGACCTTGCCTTGATTGAGCAATGCCGCGCCGAGTGCGGCGTACGCCACGGGCGGCGCGGCGGTGCCCGCGGTCAATTCTTCAAGCGAATGAGCGGCAGCGGAAAAGTCACGCTGCTGCAACGAACAAACTGCGAGCGCCACGCGCGTCCAGCTGTGGTTCGGTTCGCGCTCGCGCAGTTGAGCGAAAAGGGACTGCGCAATTCTTGCCTCGCCGCGTTCCAGCGCGCTCAGGCCGCGTTCGAACGCCTGCAGGAACTCGGCGCTGACCGGCTGCGGATTCGGATTCACCGCTCGTCGGACGACAGCGCCATTCTGGCCGAACGCCAGCGAAGTTAGCAGCGCGATCGTCAGCGGCCCGGCGGCGGTTCGCCAGCGATTCACGGCGCGTCGGGGTTCGACTTCGACGGGCCGGTCGCGGCGAACAACTGTGCGCCCTTGGTCGCCACCGATGAGGCCAGATAACCGAGCACGAACAGCAATCCCGCCCGCAGCGCCTGCGCGCCGAACGCGGGAATGTAGTCGGTCAGCGCGGGCTCCTGGCCCGGCGTCGCGGGAAGCTTTAACCACTGTTGATTGGCCCGGGCCAGCGATTCAAACCAGTCCTTAGTCCAGAAGAAAACCGCGAGCAGCATGCCGACTCCCAACGCAAACACAAACATGGCGACAGCCTTCGCCATGCGGTCGTCCGGACGCGCGGCCTGCACTGCAATCTCCTCCCGTCCTCTTGCAACGGCTGCGATGTTGGCGGCTTCGGTCATGCAAGTCACCTCGGTGTTGCTCGGATTGTAATCGAACGGCGGGGGGGTGTCAACCACCGTTGCCCCCCGGCGTCTCAGTCGTTAACCTGTTGAGTCACTGACCGCTGGGTGTGCCGGCCGTGGCCGGCTGAGATCCCGTTGGACGGGAAAGCCCGGGACCTGATCCGGTTAATACCGGCGTGGGAAAGCGGTGACGCCCCCCCCTCAGCCCAGCGGTTGCGAAGGAGTCAACACGCATGGGCATCAACGGTAACGGCCACAACGGCAAATCGAACAGCAAGCTTCAGCTCGATCGCCTCCATGACGGTAACCCGGACGGCAACCTGAACGGCGACTATCGCTTTCCATCGTCGACGAAAGTCTATGAGGCCGGCACCTTGCACGCCGACGTGCGCGTGCCGATGCGCGAGATTGCGCTGACCAACGGCAATCCGCCGCTGCGCCTCTACGACACCAGCGGCCCGTACACCGACCCCGAGGCTCGCATCGACGTTCGCGAAGGTTTACCCAAGCTGCGCGAGCCGTGGATTCGCGCTCGTCGTGGCTCCGGCCTCGTCACGCAACTTCAACTGGCCCGCGCCGGCGTCATCACACCGGAGATGGAGTTCATCGCGCTGCGCGAGAACTTCGCGCGCGCGAACGCGCCGCATCGCCAGCGCAGCGTCGGCGGGCATTCGTTCGGTGCGAGCATTCCCGGCGAGATCACGCCCGAGTTTGTCCGCGACGAGGTCGCGCGCGGTCGCGCGATCATCCCGGCCAACATCAATCATCCCGAATCCGAACCGATGATCATCGGCCGCAACTTCCTGACGAAGATCAACGCCAACATCGGCAACAGCGCGGTCACGTCGAGCATCGAGGAAGAAGTCGAGAAGCTGGTGTGGGCCACGCGCTGGGGCGCCGACACGGTGATGGACTTGTCGACCGGCAAGAACATCCACGAGACGCGCGAGTGGATCATCCGCAACTCGCCGGTGCCGATCGGCACCGTGCCCATCTACCAGGCGCTGGAGAAAGTCGGCGGCAAGGCCGAGGAACTCACGTGGGAGGCCTACCGCGACACGCTCATCGAGCAGTGCGAGCAGGGCGTCGACTACTTCACCGTCCACGCCGGCGTGCTGCTGCGCTACGTGCCGCTCACCGCGAACCGCGTCACCGGCATCGTGTCACGTGGCGGGAGCATCATGGCGAAGTGGTGCCTCGCGCATCACAAGGAATCGTTCCTGTACACGCACTTCCGCGAGATCTGCGAGATCATGGCGGCGTACGACGTGTCGTTCTCGCTCGGCGACGGGCTGCGGCCCGGTTGCATCGCCGACGCCAACGACGAGGCGCAGTTCGCCGAGCTGATGACGCAGGGCGAACTGAATCGCATCGCGTGGGCGCACGGTTGCCAGGTGATGAACGAGGGCCCCGGCCACATTCCGATGCACATGATCAAGGAGAACATGGACAAGCAGCTTGAGTGGTGCGGCGAAGCGCCGTTCTACACCCTGGGCCCGCTGACCACCGACATCGCACCCGGCTACGACCACATCACCAGCGCGATCGGCGCGGCGATGATCGGCTGGTACGGCTGCGCGATGTTGTGCTATGTGACGCCGAAGGAACACCTCGGCCTGCCCGATCGCGACGACGTGAAAGCCGGCGTCATCGCCTACAAAATAGCCGCGCACGCCGCCGACCTCGCGAAAGGCCACCCCGCCGCGCAGGCCTGGGACGACGCGCTCAGCAAAGCGCGCTTCGAGTTCCGCTGGGAGGACCAGTTCAATCTTGCGCTCGACCCCGAAACCGCGCGCGAGTTCCATGACGAAACGCTCCCCGCCGAAGGCGCGAAGGTCGCGCACTTCTGCTCGATGTGCGGCCCGCACTTCTGCTCGATGAAGATCACGCAGGACGTGCGCGACTACGCCGCGCAGCAGGGCGTGGATGAACGCGAGGCCGTGATCATTGGGCTGGAGGAGAAGGCCAAGGAGTTCCGGGAGAGAGGCGGGGAGGTGTATATTCCGGTTGACGGAATCGCCTGATCGATGGACAACGATGCCAACAGTCTCTCAGTTCTACGGAATCAGCATTCGCATGTTCTACAACGATCATGTGCCGCCACACTTTCACGCGGTCTATGCCGAGCACGAATTGATCGTGGGCATTAACCCGATCGCAATTCTGGAAGGAAGCGCGCCGTCGCGCGTTCGCTCGATGGCGCTCGAATGGGCGGCGCTGCACCAACAGGAATTGCAGGACGACTGGGACCGTTGTCGCCGGGCGGAAGCGCCGATTCCGATTGCACCGCTGGATTAGGAGTGGATCTCATGCATCGCATTGTTGACGCTGTCGCCGAGGGGCCCGACAAACTACGCTTGACCTATGCGGACGAGGGAGCTGTCCTTGTGGACTTCGCCCCAATAATCGCGCGCGGCGGCGTGTTCGCTCAACTGGCCGACCCTCGCTTCTTCGCGCAAGTTGGCATCGGAGAGGGCGGTCGCTTTGTCGAGTGGCCAGGCGAGATTGATTTCTGCGCAGATGCCCTCTGGCTGGAAGCAAGCAAGCCACCGCTGGAGGAACGTGAGACGGTGGCAGTAGAATGAGGTCTGTGTGCATGGCGTCTCGGGAGAAGAGCAGCGACGTGTATGTTGCGGCGGACATTCAGCGAGGAGAGATTGCGATGGAAGGAACGGTGTGTTGCCCCAAGTGCCGGTCGTCTAAAGTCGTGGCCGAGAAACGTGGATTCAACGCTGTGAAGGCCACGGCCGGCGGTCTGATTGGAAGCATTCTCGGTCCCTTTGGCACATTGGCCGGTGCTGCGCTCGCCGGTACCGCGGATCAGAATCAGATCTACATGACATGCGCGAGCTGCGGCCATCAGTTTGCCGTTGGCGAAGGTGTCGCGGAATCGCCCCCATATGGCGACACACAACCGCAAGACGCAACTGCACCGCCGAGGAAGCGGACAACGATCGATTGGTGAGAGGTGACGGCACATGGCGCTGTCTGAAGATGATGCGCGGAGAATCGTCAATGCACTGCAGGCCGAGGCGGTCCGAGTGGAGCAGTACGTGAACGAATGCAATATCGACTCGCGTGCGAAGGCGGACGAGTTCTTAAAAAGGGGATGGCGGTTTGAAGCGAATGCTCATACTACAGTTTACCCGGCTTGGTACTCGGCGGATCTTTCGATAAGCGTAGCTCTTTCTCTTGTTTTTGAGGGACTTGTCTGGATTACCTGCGGCCAGAGAGGCCGCGGAGTTGGTACTTTCGAATCCGGTGCGTCGACGCTGGGCAAGTGGAGTGCGGCTTGGAGTTCGAATCTGGTACAGTACGACCGTGTCTCCGACTCCGACTATCCGGATTTCTACAACAAGGATCCCGGCGTTGTATGTCGCGCCATCACCGAAGTTGGTCAAGCTGCCTCATTGTTGAAGGCGCGGAAGCCAGTTTCATTGGTCGATCAACTGGAGGTTCTTGTCGATAGTTACCATATATGGGCTTTCTGGTCCTCCGGCGGACCGCGGAACTTATGGCACCTCTTGTCGCGGGTTAAGTACGACGTAGAGGAAGCTCTTAGCAAGCCCGCCGCGACTGATGCGTCACTAGTCGGAGCGAAGTTGTGCTCCGAGTGCGGTCACTCGCTTCGAGAGAGCGCAAAGTTCTGCGACAACTGTGGTGGAAGAGTTTAGCGGAGACATGAATGCATGCGCCATTCTGGAACTGGGTGAGTTGGACTTGGCCATCCAGCGAGAGAGGACGCTGAGCGAAAGTGAAGGGGCCCGCGGTGGAAGTTGGGAGAAAGAGTGTGAGGTGATAGTAATGCCCAAGGCGACAGTTGCATCAACGAGCACAGCGGTAGCGTCTACAACTGTCGGCGCGAATGGACACATACGCCGTCGAGTGGTCGGAGCAACGCACCCGGCCAAGTCCGTCGGCAAGTCAGACGCGCACGTCGAGTATCTGGCGCGAATGAACGCGTTCCTGGACGCGACCGACGACGACCAACCTGCTCCGGCCGTCTCACTGGAGCAGATCGTCAAAGCGGCTCGTCCAACGCACAGCAAACAGGGGATAAAGGGGAACTCGAAATGATCGGTGTTCGCATCCCTCGCCAAAGCGAGGACGCGTTATTCCAACTCAACGAACTGGGGCCGGTGCGTTGCCTGCGCGACAACGTCTTCCTGCTGACGGCGAAGCAGTTGGAAGCCCTCAAGGGCATGAAGATTCCGTTTGAGCGCGTGAACAGCAATGAGCTGCAAGAGAAAATGAAGGGCGTCGTGCTGGCGTAAGTCATGGCCATTGCGCGTCGGTACGAAATGTACCTGCCTCTGACCTACAACACGGGTCGCGCGATGGAGCGCAGCAAGTTTGAACAGACGCGGCAGGAGTTGCTTGTCGAATTTGGCGGCCTGACGCGCATGAAGGCCGACACGGGAATCGCTCTGGCAGGAGACTGGGTAACAGGCGACCGTCACTTTTCGGATGACATTCTCACTTACGTAATCTACACGCTCGACGTGAATCGAGGCGACGCTTTCATGCGATCGTACAAACCGAAACTCAAGAAGAGGTTTCGGCAAGCGGAGATTCTCATTGTCGCGCAGATTGTGGAGTTGTTCTGACGATGAAGACACTGGCTATTGAGAACTGCCACCTGATCTTGACTGATGTTGCCGACACGGATGAGCCAATTGTTCTCACGAGAGCTGGCGAGCCAGTAGCGGCGGTGTTTCCGTTCTCAAAGGATGATCTGGATTCGATAGCTCTTTCGTCGAACCCTCATTTCTTGCGGCTGCTGGAGAAGTCTATGAAACGCGGCGAGACGGAAGGCTGGGTACCGCTGGCCGAAGTGCGGCGAAGGCTGGGAGTTTGACGATGTTTCGTTGTCACGTATGGGGATCAACTGAAGCTCGCGAGGAGATCGTCAGCGAGTTCTTCCAAATTGACGACAGGCCTGTGCAAGTCGACCACATTCCCGCCACGGTCTGCGGGCGTTGCGGTGAGGCGACGTTCAGCGGCGGAACGACCGAGCGAATTCGACATATGGTTCACGGCGATCGGTGAATTATGCTGTCACTGTGAGGTAAGGAGATGTTTGACATGACCATCGAACAGCAAATCCAAGAAAAAGCTGCAGCTCTGCCGCCCGACAAGCGTCAGGAGTTGCTGGACTTCGCCGAGTTCCTGCAGCAGAAAGTATCTTCACAAACCAAGCGTCCGTGGAAGTCGTTGATGGGCGCGCTCGCACGGCCCGGCTTGGACATCACCGAGGAAGACATTGCCGAAGCGCGGCGTGAAATGTGGGGCAACTTCCCGAGGGACATTGATTAATGGCCGCGGTTGTTGCAGACACTCACGCGCTGCTCTGGTACCTGCTTCAACCCGAGCGTCTTTCAGCGGCGGCTAAGTCTGCTTTTGTGGACGCGGCGCAGGACGGTGACCCCGTCTACCTGTCCGCAATCTCGCTGGTGGAAATCCGCTATTTGATCGAAAAGGCGAAGTTGGTTGAAGCCGACCTACAGTTTCTCATCAATGCGTTGAACAACCCGGTGCATCAACTTGTCGTTGCCCGGGTTGACTACGCCATCGCTCTGGAGGTCGGTCGCGTTCCGCGTCACATCGTTCCCGATATGCCAGACCGGATCATCGCGGCCACTGCCTTGTCTTTGGACGTGCCGCTCGTCACACGCGACCAACGCATTCGGCAAGCACTTGCGAAGACAATCTGGTAGCTATCACGAAGATGACCTCCGACAGTCCGTTCTACGGAATCAGAAGTTGTCCCTCGCGCAGTTGAAAGTTGAAAAGAGACGGCGGCTCTCCCAAACCCCATCGGTTAGAATGGGGATGCGCAATTCAACAGAAAAGGAGAGTCGCCGTGAAGAAAGCATGCCCGAAGA
>Ga0247727_10005809_pt1 | contig 24684 bp, 23 predicted proteins | sample WisWelCaveWW1625_FD_202498 | JGI IMG/M metagenome (GOLD analysis project Ga0247727, IMG submission 202498) | Biofilm microbial communities from Wishing Well Cave, Virginia, United States - WW16-25 | ecosystem: Environmental > Aquatic > Deep subsurface > Groundwater > Cave microbial mat | place... | reverse complement strand
CTCCCACCGCAGTTCGACGGGAGAACTACAAGTACGATGCCAGTGGGCTGGACAACATCACGCTCGAGAACATCGAAGTCCGGCATTGTCCCAAGTGCGGCGAGCGTCAGGCCTTGATCCCCACGCTCGGAGAACTGCACAAGTCCATCGCCATGGCGCTCGCTGAAAAGCGTGAGCGCCTTCTGCCAAAGGAAATCCGTTTCCTCCGGAAGTACCTTGGGCTCTCGGGCACTGACTTCGCTGCGAAGATGGGCGTGGATCCCGCAACGGCGTCTCGATACGAGCGCACGAGCGATCCACAGCCGATGGGGAAGCAGACCGAGAGGTTGCTTCGGCTGATGGTCATTGTGGAGAGACCGGTCCAGAGCTACCCGCTCGAGGAGTTCGGGACCGAGGAACCGAGGTCCGTGCGCATGACCTTGGCTCCACGAAAAGGGGGATGGGCTCGGCACGTGGATGCAACTCGATGAGGGTTGATGAAGCTGCAATCTCGACAGCTCGCTGGTCAACAAAGTGGTTAGCCGCAAGCCGCGAGCAGGTCCGCCACCAGCGCCTCCACGCTCGGTAGGTCCTCACCTAGCTCCGCCCACAGCTCGGCCGCGGTGGGCCGACCGCCCCGGCTCCATAGGCCCTGCAGCGGATCCAGCGCACGCGGGTTTCGCCACCAGTCCTCGTCGAAACGCTCGCGGAGCGAGGCGCGCATGCGCGCCGCCAGCGCCAGGCCCCGCAGCTCCGCCCAGGGCGCCAGCCAGGGATCGACAGAGGCCAAGGCGAGCCCCGCCGGCAGGTCGGCGCCGGTGGCGCGCAGGAACAGCTCGCGGGCCGCGGCCTCGGCGCGCGACGACAGCCCACCGAGCCGGTGCGCTTCCAGCGAGGCCAGGGTGGCGGCGGCGGCGATGCGCGCATCCAGCACCGCGGCGCAGGCCAGCGCGCGCTCGTCGTCACGACCCAGGTCGGCCTTGGCCACGCGGCGCAGCCAACCGGGATCGCGCGCCAGCCCGCCGAGCAGCGCCGCGCTCGCTGCCGGCACGGCGCCGTCGCCGAACCAGAGATCCTCGGCGGGAGCGTCCTCGGGGGGGCCGGCGCGCAGCAGGGCCTCGCCCAGCGCGCCCAGGAGCGACGCCAGCGCCCGCGGCCCCTCGGCGGGGAAGAACGCGACGCGGACATCGGAGGGGGGATCGAGCGCCACCGCGCGCGCGCCTGGCGGCTTACCGGGCCGCTCCTCGTCGTCGATGCGAACGCCGCCCAGGTCGAGCCGCAGGGCGTCCGCCCATCGCCGCACGGTGCGCTGGTGCTCGCCGCGGGGAAACGCGGAGGCGAACCGCGGCGACCAGAGGAAGTGCAGCACGTCGTGGCGCTCGATCGACCCGGGGCGGGCGCCGGTGTGCCGCTCCAACAGCCACGTCCCCAGATCGCCCGCGACCGCGTCGGTGCCGCCGAGGAGCTTGCCGGCCGCCTCGGCCGCGCCCTCCTTCTCGTTCCAACCCCGCGTGTGCAGACCCACGGCGTCGATGCGCGCCTCGGCGAGCGCCGCCTGTGCCGCTTCGAAGGCCGCGCCCAGGGGTCCCGCCGGCGCCCCTGCCAGCGCCCGCTCCAACTCGGCGCGCTCGGCGCGGACGCGGGCGAACGGCAGCTCCCGCTCCACCTCCAAGGGCGGCCGCGCGCCGTGCAGCCCCGCGTCCCCGGCGATGCGCACCGAGGGCCGCAGCGGAAGATCGTGCAGCTCCTGCGCCGCGCCGGGATCGAGCGCGACCGCCCGGGCGCGCAGGCAGAAGTCGCGCAGCGCACAGAGCCGCGCGAAACGGGCCGGGCGCGCAGGGTCGAGCGATTCGCGGAGCTGCGCCAGCGCGTCGGCCGACGAGGCCAGCCGGTGCGCCTCCACGGCCGCGCCCGGCGTGCCTTGCGCGGGCAGCCCCGCCGCCCGCCGCCAGTCGAGCGCAGCCAGGTCGCGCGCCAGGGCTGCCGCGTCCTCGCGCAGCTCGCTCAGCTCCTTCGACATGCGCGGCTCTATAGCGCGCCGGCACCAGGGACGCTAAGGTGCGCGCCGCGCGAGAGCGCCCGCGTCGAGGGAGGAACATGGACCCCAGGATGCACGAGTGGCTGAATGCCGCCTTCCGCTGGCTGCACGTCATCGCCGGCGTGATGTGGATCGGCCATCTCTGGTTCTTCAACTTCGTCAACGCGCAGCTCGCCAAGACCTACGACGCCGATTCCAAGAAGAAGGTGGTGCCCGAACTGATGCCGCGCGCCCTCTACTTCTTCCGCTGGGGCGCGGCGTATACGCTCATCACCGGCATCATCCTCTTCGGCCTGGTCTACTCGATGGGCGGCATCCTGGCCGCCAGCCCGCACGGCGCCGGGGGCGGCACGGCGCTCGTCCTCGTGGTCTGGGTGGTGGGCTTCCTCGTCTACGACCTGCTCTGGAAGGCGATGGCCAAGAGCGAGACCGCCGGCGCCGCCGTCTCCTTCGCGCTCTTCACCGCGGCGGCCTTCGGGCTCTCGCGCACCCTCGACGGCCGCACGGTCTACATCACGCTGGGCGGGCTCTTGGGCACCATCATGGCCTCCAACGTCTGGATGCGCATCTGGCCTTCGCAGCGGAAGATCATCGCCGGCATCAAGGGCACCGCGCCCGCCGCGCCTCCCGAGGTGGCGGCGCTGGCCGGCCTGCGCTCCAAGCACAACACGTACATGTCGATGCCGCTCATGTTCTTCATGGTGGCCAATCACTTCCCGACCATCTACGGCAACGACTACGGCTGGGCCATCTCGGCGGGCTTCGTGGCCGCGGGCTTCGGCATCGCGAAGTTCCTCTACGACAAGTCGGCCGCCGCGGCGCCGGCGCAGTTCTGAGGGACGCCGTGCAGAGCCTCAACCTCATCGCCGACGCGCGTTTCACCGAGGACAAGCCCAACGTCGTCCACGCGGTGAAGACCGACCAGGTGCAGGTCGACGGTGTCTACCTGCTCCCCGGGCAGCGCACGGGCTGGCGCAAACAGCCCGACGCCGACCGCGCCTTCCTCTGCGTCGAGGGCCAAGGCGAGCTGGTGCTGGAGACGAGCGCCGCGGGTGGCGAGCTGCGCATCCCGCTCTCGGCCGGCGCGGTGGCGCTGGCGCCGCGCGGCGTGTTCCACGACCTGGTGGCGGGCACGGCGCGGATGGTGTGCAGCGCGCTGTCGAAGTTCCCCGTCCGCGTCGTGGAGAAGGGCTGATTCGAAGGCCGCCGTCGCGCCTGAAGCTGGTGGCCGCGGCCGGCGACGCGGGGATGACCCTTCTCCGCTTCGTCGCCGAGCGCGGAGGCGTCTCCGAGGACGAGGCGCTCGCGGCCATCGAGCGGGGCGGCGCCTTCGTGGCCGGCCGGCGCGTGCGCGACGCGGGCGCCACGGTGCGCGGCGGCGCTCGCGTCGAGATCGATCTGCGCGCCCCGCCACCCGCGACCGCGCCTACCGTGCTGCATCTCGATCGCGACGTGGTGGCGGTCGACAAGCCGGCCGGCGTGCTGGCGCAGGAGGGCCGCGCCGGCGGGCCGTCGCTGCCCGACCTGGTGGCCGCCATCATCGGCGGGCCCGCCCTGCTCGTGCACAGGCTCGATCGCGGAACCACCGGCGTGACGCTGCTGGCCCGGACGCGCGCCGCGCAAGCCGCGCTGCTGGAACGGTTCCGCAGGGGCGAGGTGGAGAAGGAGTACCGCGCGCTGGTCGCGGGCGCGCCGGAACGGGACGAGGGCGTGATCGATCTCGCTCTCGGCAGTGACCCGTCGGCCCCGGGCCGCCGCCGCCCCGACGCGCGCGGCGAGCCGGCGAGCACCCGCTATCGCGTCCTGGAGCGGTTTGTCGGCGCCGCGCTCGTCGCCTGCTTCCCCGAGACCGGGCGCACGCACCAGATCCGCGCGCACCTCGCGGCGCTCGGCCATCCGCTGCTGGGCGATGCGCGCTACGGCGGGCCGCGGGCGCTGACGCTTGCGGACGGGACGCGCCTTTCCGCCGCGCGGCCGCTCCTGCACGCGCTCCGGCTGCGCGTCGGCGGGCTGGAGGTGCGCGCGCCCGAGCCGGCGGACCTGCTCGACGCGCTGGCCTTGTTGCGGCGCGGCTGACCTTGGGCTAGGACCCGCCCCGAACCCGGAGGAACCCATGGCCGACGAGAAGGCAACGCCGCCCGCCGCAGAGCCCGCCAAGAAGGAGCGCGACCTCCTCATCGTGCAGAGCAAGGTGCGCGAGATCATCCGCTCCAAGGAGAAGCGCGCCTCGGACGATTTCATCACCGCGCTCTCCGACCTCGTGCAGCGCAGCATCGAGAAGGCCATCGAGCGGGCCGTCGCCAACGGCCGCAGCACGCTGCGCGACGCCGACCTGTGAGCGGCCCGCGCCCGGCGATGCGCCCGCGGCCGGCATGAGGTCGGAGCCGCTCGCGCTGGCCTTGCTCCGCCTCGTCGCCGAGCGCGGCGCGCGCACCGGGTTCATCGACACCCCCGCGGGGCCGATGCGCTTCGCCGTGCGCGGCCCGGAGGGGGCGCGGCCGCTGCTGGTGCTCCACGGCCTCTCCGATTCCATCCCCGGCTGGGCGAGGGCCGCCTCGGAACTGGCGCGCAGCCACCGCGTCCACCTCCTCGACCTGCCGGGCCACGGCCTCTCCGGCGACCCGCCCGACTGGCGGCTGGGCACGCTGCTCTCCGCCGTGGAGAGCTACGCGCTCACCCTGGACCGGCCGCTCGTCGTCGGCCATTCGCTGGGCGGGTGGCTGGCGCTCAAGCTCCTGGCGCGGCGCCCCCGCCTCGCCAGCGGGCTCGTGGTCATCAACCCGGCGGGCGCGACGGTGCCGGCCGAGGAGCTGCAGGACTTCCTCGGCGTGCTCTCGCCCGCCACCCGCGCCGACGTGCGCCGCTACCTCTCGCTGGCCTTCCGGCGGCCGCCGCTGGCGCTCCGCCTCGCGCCGGGAGAGGTGATCAAGGCCATGCACGCGAAGAACGCGCGGGGCTTCTTGACGTCGCTGGAGGCCGACGACTTCCTCGCCGCCGGCGAGCTGCGCGCGCTCGACCTGCCGCTGCGGCTGGTCTGGGGCCGCCACGATCGCTTCCTGCCCGCGGCCTCGCTTCCGTTCTTTCGCGAACACCTGCGCGGCGCCGAGCTGGTCCTGCTGGAGCGCGCCGGCCACTGCCCCCACCTCGAGGCGCCGGCCGATCTGGCCCGCGCCATCGCCGCGCCGTTCCGCGATTGATACGTTAGGTCGATGCGCCACCGCCTCCCCAGCGGGCTCACCGTCCTCGTCGAGGAGAACCACGCCGCGCCGGTGGTGGCCTTGCAGGCCTGGGTGCGCGCGGGCAGCGCCGACGAGCGCCCCGACGAGGCCGGCATCGCCCACGTCCACGAGCACATGCTCTTCAAGGGCACCGCGCGCCGCGGACCCGGGCAGATCGCGCGCGAGATCGAGGCGGCCGGCGGCGAGATCAACGCCTGGACCAGCTTCGATCAGACCGTCTACCACGTGGTCCTGGCCAGCAAGTTCTTCGAGCAGGGCCTGGACGTGCTCGCCGACGCGCTCACCGGCGCCACCTTCGACCCCGAGGAGCTGGAGCGCGAGATCGAGGTGGTGTGCGAGGAGATCAAGCGCAGCTACGATTCGCCTTCGCGGCGCCTCTCGCGCGAGCTGTTCGCCACCGCCTACCGGCAGCACCCCTACGGGAAGCCGGTGATCGGCACCGAAGAGAGCGTGCGCGGGTTCACCCGCGACGGCATCCTCCGCTTCTACCGGCGCCACTACCGGCCCGACGCGTGCACGCTGGTGGCGGTCGGCGATTTCGAGCCGAAGGCGCTCTTGGCGGCGGCGGCGCGCCTCTTCCGCTGGCCCCGCCATCCCGGCGACACCTCACTGCCGCGCTCCGCCGAGCCGCCGCGAGCGGAGCCCGTGGGACGCGTCCTGCGCGCCCCCATCCGCGAAGCGTACGTGGGCATCGCCTGGCCGGCGCCGGCGCTGCGCGATCCCGACGCGCCGGCCATGGATGCGCTCTCCATCGTGTTGGGCCACGGCGAGGCGTCGCGGCTGCACCGGGCGCTCAAGCGCGAGCGGCTGCTCTGCAACGAGGTGCAGGCGAGCTGCTACACGCCCAACGATCCGGGGCTGACCATCGTCGGCCTCACGCTGCAGGCGCCGCAGGTCGCCGAGGCCGTGCCCGAGGCGCTGCGGCAGGCCTACCGGCTCCGCTCGGCCGAGGTCTCGGACGACGAGCTGGAGCTGGCCTGCCGGCTGCTCGAATCGGACGCGGTCTACCAGCGCGAGACGGTGCAGGGGCAAGCGCGCAAGCTGGGCTACTTCGAGGTCTCGGCCGGCGGCGTCGAGTTCGAGGAGGAGTACTACCGGCGCATCGGCGAGCTGACGCCGGCGCGGCTGCGGGCGGTGGCCGAGCGGCGGCTCGATCCGCGCGCGGCGGTGGCGGTGGCGCTCCTGCCCGACGACGCCGAGCCGCCGTTCGACGACGCGGCGCTGCGGGCGATGCTGATCGATGCGGCCGAGCGCGAGCCGAAGAGCGGGCCGGCCAAGGCGTCGCCGGCGGCGGCGGGGCGGCCCAAGGTGCGCGTGGCCGGCTCGGCGAAGACCGGGCCGCTCTTGCGCGAGGCGCTCCCCGGCGGCGGCGTGCTGCTCATCAAGGAAGAGCGCGCGGTGCCGCTGGTGGCGCTGCGCGCCGTCTGGGCCGGCGGCCTGCGCGCCGAGGACGAGGCCACGGCGGGCACCAACTCGCTGCTCGCGCGGCTGGTGACCAAGGGCACCGAGCGGCGCGGCGCGGAGGAGCTGGCGCGCGCCATGGAAGCGATGGGCGGGGCGCTGGGCGGCAATTCGGGGCGCAACTCGTTCGGCCTGCGCGCCGAGCTGCTCTCCAAGCACCTGGCGCCGGGGCTGGAGCTGTTCTGCGAGGCCATCGCGCAGCCCGCATTCCAGCCCGCCGAGGTGGAGCGCGAGCTCTTGCTGCAGCGCCAGGAGCTGCGGACCCGCGACGACAATCCCGCCGGCGTCGCCTTCCAGCTCTTCGGCGAGACGCTCTACCGATCGCACCCGTACCGGCTCGATGTGCTGGGGACGGAGAAGTCGCTGTCGGCGATGACGCCGGCGACGCTGGCCGCGTATCGATCGCGGTACTACCCGGCGCACGCTCCGGTGCTGGCGGTGGTGGGCGACGTCGATCCCGACGAGGTGCGCGCCCGCCTCTGGGTCCTGCTCAGCAAGAGCCCCGGAGAGGCGCCGCCCTTGCTCGAGCCGCCGCAGGAATCGCCGCGGGCCGAGCCGCGCCAGGCGGTGCGCCGGCTGGAGAAGGCGCAGGCGCACCTGGTGGTCGGCTTCCCCGGGCTCCGGCTGCGCGACGGCGGCCGCTGGGCGCTGGAGGTGCTGAGCGCCGTGCTCTCCGGCCAGGGCGGCCGCCTCTTCGTCGAGCTGCGCGACAAGAAGAGCCTGGCGTATTCGGTCACCAGCTTCTCCATCGAGGGCGTCGACCCCGGCTACTTCGCGGTCTACATCGCCTGCAGCCCGCACAAGACCGCCGAGGCGCTGGCCGGCATCCGCGCCGAGTTGGAGCGCTGCCGGCGCGAGCCGCCCTCCGAGGAGGAGGTGTCGCGCGCGCGCACCAACCTGGTGGGCACGCACGCCATCGGTTTGCAGCGCAACTCGGCGCGCGCGGCGATGGTCGCCTTCGACGAGTGCTACGGCCTGGGAGCCGACGCCTCGGCGCGCTACGCGGAGCGCATCGAGGCCGTCACCGCCCTGGACGTGATCGCCGCCGCGCAGCGCGTGCTCGATCCCGCGGCCGAGGTGGTGGCGCTGGTCGCGCCCGCGGGCGTGGAGCTGCCGTGAGCTGGGCGCTGGCGCTCAGCGCCGCGGAGGACGTCCTCGAGATCGCCGCCGCCGAGCTGTTCGAGCTGCAGGCGCTGGGCGTCGAGATCGAGGATCGCGACACGCTGCCGGCCGGGCCTTCGCGCTGCGTCGCGCATTTCACCGAGCGTGAAGATGCTTTCGCGGCCGCGTCCGCCTTGCGCGCGGCCTTCCCTGCGCTGGAGGTGCCGGCGCCGTTGGAGATCCCGGCGCAGGACTGGAGCACCGCCTGGCGCCGCTTCCACCGCCCGGTCCGGGTCGGGGCGCGATCGTGGGTCCACCCGCCCTGGGAGCCGCCCGAGGCCGCGCCCGGAGACGTGCTCGTGTCCATCGATCCGGGCATGGCCTTCGGCACCGGCAGCCACCCCACCACCGCGCTCTGCCTGGAGCGCATCGACGAGCTTCTGCGGCCCGGCCTCTCGGTGCTGGACGTGGGCACCGGCTCGGGGATCATCGCCATCCTCGCCTCGCGCCTGGGCGCGGCGCGCGTCGTCGGCACCGAAAACGACCCGGTGGCGCTGGCGGTGGCGGCCGAGAACGCGCGCATCAATCGGGCCACGGTCGACTTCCGCCTCTGCGATCCGGAGGCGATCGACGGGGTATTCGACGTGGTCGTCGCCAATATCCTCCTGAACACGCTGGTCGCGCTGGCGCCGCAGGTCGCGCGCAAGGTGGCGCCCGGGGGCCGCCTGGTGCTGTCCGGCCTCTTGCCCCTGCAAGGAGGGCTCGCGGAAGCCGCCTACGAGCCACACGGCCTGTGCCCCGCCGGCCGCCGCGAGCGCGACGGGTGGCTGCGCGTCGAGCTATCGCGATAAAAGGGGTCGCATATGCGGTATCGAAAGCTCGGCGCGAGCGAGCTGCAGGTCTCCGAGATCTCCCTCGGCTCCTGGCTGACGTTCGGGGCGGGCGTCGAGCGCGGCGCCGGCGTGGCGTGCGTGCGCGCCGCCTTTGACGCCGGGATCAACTTCCTCGACACCGCCAACGTCTACGGCCGCGGCGCCGCCGAGTCGTTCCTGGGCGAGGCGCTGCAGGGCGTGCCGCGCGACGGGTACATCCTCGCCACCAAGCTCTACTTTCCCATGGGCCCGCGCGACAGCGGGCTCTCCGCCGCGCAGATCAAGAAGCAGCTCGATGCGTCCCTTGCCCGGCTGCGCACCGACCACGTCGATCTGTACCAGTGCCACCGCTACGACCCGGAGGTGCCGCTGGAGGAGACGATGCTCGCGCTCACCGACGCCGTGCGCGCGGGGAAGGCGCGCTACATCGGATTCAGCGAATGGTCGCCGGCGCAGATCCGGCGCGCGCTGGCCATGGCCGACGTCACGCGGTTCGTCTCCAGCCAGCCGCAGTACTCGATGCTCGTGCGCAAGTACGAGGCGGAGGTGTTCCCGCTCTGCGCCGCCAATGGCATCGGCCAGATCGTCTGGTCGCCGCTGGCGCAGGGACAGCTCACCGGCAAATACCTCCCCGGCCGGCCGCCGCCGCCCGATTCACGCGCGGCCGCCGATTCAATGGGCGACTTCCTCCGCGACCGGCTCGACGATCGCGTGCTGGCCGGCGTGCAGCGCCTGCGGCCCATCGCCGCCGAGCTGGGATTGACGATGGCGCAGCTCGCGCTCGCCTGGGTGCTGCGACGGCCGGAGGTCAGCTCGGCGATCATCGGCGCGACGCGGCCGGAGCAGGTGGCGGAGAACGCCAAGGCCAGCGGCGTGGCGCTGGGCGAGGAGGCTCTCCGGCGCATCGAGGAGGCGCTGGCGTGAAGCGCCTCTACGTCAACCCGGCGCAGCTCGGCGCCATCATCCGCCTCGGCGGCGCCCAGGCCCGCTACCTCACCGCCGTCCTCCGCCTCGTGCCCGGCGACTCCATCGAGCTGTTCGACGGGCTGGGCAGCCGCTGGCCGGCGGAGGTCATCGCCACCGCCGCCACCGTCGTCGAGCTGCGCGTGGGCCAGAAGCTGCCCGACGAGCCGCACGGCGCCGCCGACGTCTGGCTGGCGCAGGCGCTGGCCAAGGCCGACAAGCTCGACTTCGTGGTGCAGAAGGCCACCGAGCTGGGCGCGCGGCGCATCGTGCCGCTGTTCACCGAGCGCGCCGTGGTCAAGCTCGACGCCGAGCGGGGCGCGGCCAGGGCCGAGCGCTGGCGCCGCATCGCCCAGGAAGCGGCGCGGCAGTGCGGCCGGGCCGACGTGCCGCGAGTGGATGCGCCGCGCACCTGGGACGAGCTGTTCCCGCTGCTCCACGAGGAGCCTGACCGGCACGGCATCCTCCTCGACCCGGGCGCCGAGAAGCGCCTCTCCGCCGCGGCCCGCGGAACGGCGCGCATCCTGCTGGCCGTCGGTCCCGAGGGGGGCTTCTCGCCCGAGGAGCGCGAGCGCGCGCAGCGGCAGGGTTTCGCCGCGGCCGCGCTGGGCCCGCGCGTGCTGCGGACCGAAACCGTGGCGCTGGCCGCGCTGGCCGTGCTCATGCACGTCCAGGGCGAGCTGGGGTGAAGAATGTCCCGCGCGACCGTGCTGCTGCTGTCTCCGCCCGTCCTCTACGCTCCCACGTGGTGGTCCAGCAAGGTGGCCTCCAAGCCGCACCTGCACAGCCTGGCCGGGTTCATCCGCGACATCGCGGATTCGCGCATCGTCGAGCTCGACGTCCTCATGGGCCCGCCTCCCGGAGAGGTGGCGACCTTCCTCGCCGAAGTCGACGCGCTGGTTTCCCTCGACGGGATCGATCTGGTCGGCATCTCCTGCTGGACCAGCTTGCACTATCTCGGCGCGCTGGCTGTGGCACGCAAGATCCGGGCGCGCCGTCCCGACCTGCCGATCGTCGTCGGTGGCCACCATCCCACGGCCGTCCCCTCGGACTTCGTCGACCAGGAGCACCTCTTCGATTTCGTCGTGTGCGGCGACGGCGAGCACGAGCTCCGCCGTCTCTGCCAGGCACCGTGCCAGCGGCCGCAACGAACCGAAGTGGTGCGCGCGGCCCCCTATCAGATGTCGGATCCGACCCGGATCGACTGGACCCGCTATCCGTGGCACGACGCCAAGGACAAGGTCCTGTGGCTGGGCCTCTCCAGAGGCTGTCCCTTCAAGTGCGCCTATTGCGCCGAACCGCAGCGCGGCACCGCCTGGAACCACTATCGGGTCGAGGACGCGCTGCACATCCTGGAGCAGCTCCAGCGCACGCACGAGCCGCGCGTGATCTGCTTTTCCGATCCGCTCTTCGGCGCCCGGCGGCAGTGGACCGAGGCGCTTCTCGACGGCATCGCCCGGCTGGGGCTCACCAACATGTTCTGGTGCGAGACGCGCGCCGACCTCATGTCACCCGCGCTCCTCGACAAGCTTCACGCCTGTCGCTTCAAGGTCGATTTCGGGCTCGATACCGGGAGCGAGACGATGGCCCGCCTCATGGTGAAGAGCCCGTCACCGGGAGCGTATCTGCGCAAGGCCCGCGAGATCATCGACCACGCCAACTCGATCGACCTGTTCCACGACACCTACGTGCTGTTCAATTTCCCCGGTGAGACGCCGCAGACGGCGCGTGAGACCATGGACTTCGTCGAGCAACTCGGGGGCAGCGAGGGCCCTGCGAGCGGTTGGGTGTCGAGCCAGAGCTTCTTCATCCTCCCCGGCACCGAGACCTACGCCCGCATGAACGAGTATCGGGAGATCCATGGCACGGAGATCCGCCACCCGACCTGGTGGCGCGAGACCGGCGACCACAACGCCCTCGCCACCGACGTCCTGCCCAGCCACGCCTGGCGCGGCCGCGAGAGTGAGCTGCGCGATTTCAAGAAGTGGCAGGACAACGTCAACGTCGGGCGGGTCAAGCGGCAATCCCAACGCCTCTCGTCCTTCATGAAGGCCTTCTACAGCCTCTGAACGTCATCTCCTGGGCGATAGCGATAGGTCACCGACACCCGCAACCGATCGGCGGTGACATTCGGCAGCGCGCGGTGCACGGTCAGCGCCGAGAAGGCGATGACGTCGCCCGCTTCCAGATCGAGGCTGCACCATGGCGCGGGTTCGGGGACGGCGATGCCGCCGCCTCCGGGTGCAAGCGGCGCGTGCGGGCGCATCCCACCGGTGTGAGAGCCGGCGAGCAACGCCAGGGGGCCAAGCGCGCGCGGGCAGGGGCCGAGCGGAATCCACGCGGTCCATGCGTCGCTCGCGTCCGGGAGGTAGGCCACGTCCTGGTGCGGCGGCGTCGTCAGATCCACGGCGCCGGGAGACACCAGCCGGCAGACGTCGCCGGCGTAGAACCGGGGCTCGGCCTGGAGGATGTGGCGGACGGCGTCGAGGATCTCCGGCGCCGCGGCCAGCGCCCGGTACTCCTTCGTCGGAGCCAACTCCCGGTGAAACGCGATCCCCCGCGGATCGTCCCAACCTCCCAGCCGCAACGAGGGATCGGTCCGGCCGTCCACGACCCATCCGCGCGCTGTCAACGCCGCGTCGACGACCTTGCGCAGCGGCGAGAGCCGACCCTCGGGAAGGAGGCGTGGCAGGTAGACGAAGCCGTCCTCACGCGCACGCCGGCGGAGCGCCGCAGCATCAGTCGGTGCGGCGACGAACGGCGTCATGGCCGGGGCACGTTCAGTGTGCCCTCGCGTGCTCCAGGCAGTAGTCGGTGGCCTTCCCCCCGCACTTCTCGCAGTCGCAAACGCGGAACTCGAGGCGCGGATCGTCCGCCTCGCTCTTCCCGCAGCGGGCGCAGATCCGCGGCTTGCGCGCCGGCGCCGACATCGCGCGGAAGCGATCCATCTGCGAGCGCCGGCCTGCCACCCTCGCCTTGCCGCGCACCACCTCGACCAGGTGGGCGGCGAAGAAGAGCAGGTAGTTCAAGACCGCCATGATGATGGCCGCGCGCACCGCGGGACCGCCGGCGACGAACTGCCAGGCCAGGAACGCGCCGTCGATGAGCGCCAGCCACTTCATCTTCACCGGCAGGACGAAGAAGAGGAGGATCTCGTAATCGGGGAAGACGGTGCCGAAAGCGATCAGCAGCGAGAGGTTCAGCCAGGCGTTGGTGGCGCTGCCGGTGATGAAGGCCCCGGCGATCGTGCCCAGCGCGCCGAGCAGGTAATAGAACCAGAAGCGCACCGGGCCCCATTCCGATTCGAGCGAGGTCACCACCGTGTAGAAGAACATGAGGACGAAGATGGCGATGATGGGCCCGAGGATGCCGCCGCCCAGCGACGGCGGGACGAGCAGGAAGGTGAGGGCGCGCCAGACCTCGCCGCGCAGGAGCGCCGAGCGATCGAGCGTGAACGCCCAGCCCAGCTCCGGCTTGAAGAAGAGCACGGCGTAGGCGAACGCCCAGGCGCCGACCAGGTAGACGGCCATGCCCGAGGGGATGCGCCGCCCGAGCCGGCGATCGAGCCAGTTCAGGAACCGCTCCATGCAGCGCGCCTCCTTATCATGCCTCTGCTACGCTGCGCGCCCATGGACGATCCGCTCGCCCGGTTCGCGGCGCTGCTCGAGCGCGCGCGGTCGCATCCGCAGATCATCGAGGCCAGCGCCATGACCCTGGCCTCGGTGGGCGCCGACGGCCGGCCCTCGGCGCGCGTCTGCCTGGTCAAAGGCGCCGACGCGCGGGGCGTGGTCTTCTACACGAACATGGAGTCGCGCAAGGGCATCGAGATCCTGGCGCGGCCCGACGTGGCGCTGGCGTTCTGGTGGGCCCCGCTCGAGTCGCAGGTGCGCATCGAGGGGCGAGCCACCCGCGTCCCCGACGCCGAGGCCGACGCCTATTTCGCCACCCGGCCGCGCGGCAGCCAACTGGGCGCCTGGGCCTCCGACCAGTCGAGGCCGCTGCGCTCGCGGGCCGAGCTGGAGGCGCGGCTGGCCGAGGCCGGGAAGCGCTTCGAGGGCAAGGAGGTGCCGCGGCCGACGCACTGGTCGGGCTTCCTCATGGTCCCCTCCTCGATCGAGTTCTGGAAGAACCGCCCCGACCGGCTCCACGAGCGCGAGCTGTACGAGCGCGGCTCGCCCGCGGCTCCCTGGCGCATGACTCTTCTCTGCCCGTAGACTCCGACCCGATGCGCAGGATCGTCCTCGCGGCCGCCATCGCCGGCGCGGCCTTCGCCCAGGAGGATCGCTCGCTCGCCGGGTCCTGGCGGCTGGAGGCCGACCCCCGCCTGGTCCTCTCGCTGGAGCGCGACGGCACCGGCAAGCTCGGCGAGGAGGACATCCGCTGGGCCGCGGGGCGCGGCACGCTCATGACCACCGGGCGCCACGGGGCCGCGGCCGCCACGTATTCGCAGGTCGGCGACAAGCTGGTGGTCGGCATCGGCGGCGTCTTCACCCGCTGGACCCGCGTCCCACCGCCGGAACCGGAGGCGAAGAAGGAGCCGCCCCCGGCGCCCCCCGAGCCCGAGAAGCCGCGCGTCACGCCTTGCGTGCACCGCGAGCCGATGGAGCCGCCCAAGGCGCGGGAGCCGCCGCACGCCGATTCGCGCGACGCCCTCCTCTCGGCCCACTGGTGCGCGACGCCGGGCTTGCCGGGCGCGGGGCCGCAGCAGATCACCGCCTTCGCCGACGGGACGCTCGACGTCACCAGCGACGGCGAGTGCAAGGTGCAGCGCTACAAGCTCGAGGGGCGGCGGCTGCTGCTCGATCAGGGCGAGGGCTTCCGCGAGGTGCCGTTCCAGCTCGGCACGCGCGACGGCGAGCCGGCGCTGCGCTTCGGGGCGCGGGAGTATCGCCGCTGCCGGTGAACCAGGGCTAATTTAGCCCTTCGCCCTTGTCGGCCCCACCATGTCCTCCGGCCGCACCCAGGCGTCGAACTGCTCGGCGGTGACGTACCCCAGCGCCAGCGCGGCCTGCTTGAGCGTCGTCCCTTCCTTGTGCGCCTTCTTCGCGATCTGCGCCGCCTTGTCGTAGCCGATGTGCGGGTTCAGGGCGGTCACCAGCATCAGCGACTTGCGGAGCAGCTCGTCGATGCGGGCCGGGTCGGCCTCGATGCCCGCAGCGCAGTGCTCGTCGAAGCTCTTCGCGCCGTCGCCCAGGAGCCGCACCGACATGAGGAAGCAGTGGATGACGAGCGGCTTGAACACGTTGAGCTCGAAGTTGCCCAGCGCGCCGCCCAGGTTCACGGCCACGTCGTTGGCCATGACCTGGCAGCACGCCATCGTCAGCGCCTCGGACTGCGTGGGGTTCACCTTGCCCGGCATGATCGAGCTGCCGGGCTCGTTCTCGGGGATGCGGATCTCGCCGATGCCGCAGCGCGGACCGGAGGCCAGCCAGCGCACGTCGTTGGCGATCTTCATCAGCGAGGCGGCCAGCGTCTTCAAGGCGCCGTGGGCGAAGACCAGCGCGTCGTGGGCAGCCAGCGCCTCGAACTTGTTGGGCGCGGAGGCGAAGGGATGGCCGGTGAGCCGCGCCAGCTCGTGCGCCACCTCGTCGCCGAAGCGCGGGTGCGCGTTGAGGCCGGTGCCCACCGCGGTGCCGCCCAGCGCCAGCTCGCGCAGGTGCGGGAGCGCCGCCTCGACGTGGCGCAGCCCGTGATCGAGCTGCGCGACGTAGCCGCTGAACTCCTGGCCCAAGGTCAGCGGCGTGGCGTCCTGCAAGTGGGTCCGGCCGATCTTGACGATGGCGGAGAACACGGCCGCCTTCTTCTGCAGCGTGTCGCGCAGCCGGCTGATAGCGGGGATGAGCTGGTCGACGACCGCCACCGTCGCCGCCACGCTCATCGCGGTGGGAAAGACGTCGTTCGACGACTGCCCCCGGTTGACGTCGTCGTTGGGATGGACGAGCCGCTTCTCGCCCCGCTCGCCGCCGAGCAGCTCCGAGGCGCGGTTGGCGAGCACCTCGTTCATGTTCATGTTCGTCTGCGTGCCGCTGCCCGTCTGCCAGACCGCCAGCGGGAACTCGGCGTCGTGCTGGCCGGCGATGACCTCGTCGGCCGCGCGGATGACGGCGTCGGCCTTCTTCGAATCGAGTTGCTTCAGCTCGACGTTGACGGCGGCCGCCGCGCGCTTCACCTGCGCCAGCGCGCGGATCAGGGCGGGCGGCATCTTCTCGGTGGAGATGGCGAAGTTCAAGAGCGAGCGCTGCGTCTGCGCGCCCCACAGGCGCCCGGCCGGGACCTCGATGGGGCCGAAGGTGTCCTTCTCGATGCGGGTGGCCATGCCGGCCTCCTTCCCAGCGGCCTACTAACACATGGAGTAGCCTTGCGCCGCGATGCTGTGCGTGCGCTGCTCGCATCCGTTGGCACCCGGGGCGGACCGCTGCGGGCGTTGCTTCGCGCTCAACCCGCGCCACCAGGCCGTGCGGCCGCTGAAGACGCCGCCGCCCGAGCCGGGGCCGGAGATCACCGACGAGTTCCTCAAGCCTCCCATCGGCCCGTCGATCGCTTCCGATCCGCCGCCGCTCCTGGCCGCCAGCTTCGACTCCGATCCACCGCTCGACTTCCACCTGGAGGCGCCGCGGACGCCGCCTCCGCGCGACCCGGCGCTCGCCGCGCCCCAGGAGCAGGACCTGGGCGACATCGACATCGCGCAGCTCGACCTGAGCAGCGAGGCGCCGACGCGCGTCGGGGAGCCGAACGCCCTGCAGGTGGCGGAGGCCCAGACCGACCTGGCCGAGCTGAAGCCGGTCGACCTGGGCGGCGCGGGGCGGGGCGACGCCCCCGTCGAGCTGGACGAGTCCTGGCGCGTCGAATCGGACCCGCCGCCGGCCCGGGGCGTCCTCGCCCGGGAACTGGACATCGAGGCGCCCGCGCAGCGCCCTCGATCGCCGTGGGCGCCGCCGGGAGCGCGCCTCTTCGCCTGGGCGCTGGACGCGATGGTGCTCGCGGCCTGCTCTTCGCTCCTGATCGTGGCCGCGGCGGAGATCGTCGGCACCGAGCGGCTCGCGCCGGCGGGCTCCGGATCGTTCGACTACTGGCTCGACCTGGTGGCTTCGCGGCGGCGGCTGCCGCTCTGGGGCGCGCTCTTCGCCCTCTTGGCCGTGGCGTATTCGTGGCTCTTCGGGGCGCTGGGAGGACGGACGCCGGGGATGGCCGCGCTCGGGCTGCGCCTGGTCGAGCTGGAGTCGCGCCGGCCGCCCCAGCCGCGGGTGGCGCTGGGCCGCGCGGCGCTCAGCCTGGTCTCGGCCGCGCCGGCCCTCTTCGGTTTCTTCCTCGCGCTCTTCGATCCGCGCGGCCAGTCGCTGCACGACCGCGCCTTCGGCACCGCGGTGATCGTGGACGACGGCGCACCCCTCCGCTAACGTGCCCGGCCCGATGGAGCCGAAGCAGTACGTCCTCCCCATGCCGCAGAAGCGCGGCGTCTACTACTTCGCGGTGGCGAACCTGTTCGCCTTCCTGCTCTGCGGCGCTGTGTTCGCGCTGGTCTGGTTCGGCGACTTCTTCACCGCCGGCGCGTCGGCGGTGTGGGGCTTCTTGGCGCGCAATTCGGCCTGGAGCGTGGGGGCCGCGCTCTCTCCGCTCTTCGCCGCGCTGGTCCTCGGCTACGGCTACATGCGCCGCGCGATGGCCCGCAGGGCGCGCGAGAAGGCAGAGGCGCTGACTGCCGCGGCCAGCGCCGCCGGCACGCAACTGCGGTGATCGCGCTCCTGGTCGCGGCAGGCGCGGCGCAGCTCGTCCCCGCGCACGTCGATGTCGCGCTCCTGCTCGAGAACCGCGCCGCGCTCCAGGGGGTGCGCGCTTTCCTGGCGTCGGCGGGCCGGCACGCGCCGGCGCTGGCCCCGGAGCCGCTGGGGCGCGCGCTGGCGGCGGCGGTGGGCGTGGACCTCCTCGACGGCCGCGACCTCGGCGCCGAGGAACGCGACCCGCTCGACCCAACGGCGGCGAGGCGGCGCCCCTGGGGGCTGGCCGACGGGCCGCGCGCGGTCATGCGCCTGGGCCGGAGCGTCGGCCTCTCCGCGCCGCTGGAGGATCCGGCCGATGCGCGCGCCGCGCTCGATGCCTGGGTTTCGCAAGCGGGCCGCGTGCGCATCGAGTCGGCGCGCGGTGCGCAGATCCGCATCGCCGGCCGCGGGCGCCGCACCAGGGCGGGCGCGGTGCTGCGGGCCGATCGCGTGGTCGTCGCCTCGGGCGAGCTGGCGCGCCTGCTCGTCACGACGCTGCTCCGGCAATCCAAGCCGCTGGAGGTGCCCGTCTCCGGTCCCGCCGTCCTCTACCTCAGGGGCTGGTCGACGCTGATCGGCGTCGCTGCCGTGCTCGCGGGGAACCCCCAGGGGCTCTCGGCCGACGGGGTGGCGCTGGCGAAGCGCCCGTTGCTCTCGGGCCCGCCCGCGGCCGAGGGGGGCTGCGCGGCCGCGCTCTTCTGCGCCCGGGCCGGCCTCGGCGCCGGAGGAAAGGAGTTGCTGGCGGCCGGCGCGCGCGAGTGGATCGGCCTCGCGCTCCGGGGCGGCGAGCGCGACGGGCTCGACAAGGCGGCGCAACAGATCATCGCCGCGCTGCCTGGCCCCGTGCTCTTCCGCCTCGAGGCGCTGCACCTGGACTCGTCCGATCCGCTCTGGATCCCTTCCTTCACCGCCGCCGCTCCGCAGCGTGGCCAGGAGCCGCGCGAGCTGCGGTTCGAGGCGGTGCGGCCGCTCTGCCTCCGCGTCGACGCCCGGGCCGCATCGCTCTCGGACGTGTGCGATCGCGTGCAAACGGTCGAGCCCGGCGAGGGGGACGCACAGGCCACGCTCGATTCCGCCGCGCTGGCCGCGTCGCTGCGCCGCGCCACTCCTCTGGAGTTGGGCGCCTATGCCGCGCGGCTGCTCTTCGCACCGCTCCTCGACGCCAGCGGACCCATCACGCTCCGGGCGCGGCCCGAAGGCGCCGGCGCGCGCATCGAGCTGCGCTGGCCGCTTCCGCGCTGAGCCGGGCGGCTGTACCCTGCGCGCCGCCATGGCTGACGACACCAAGCTCCCGCCCGAGGCCCCCGGCGGCCTCTCCTCCCTCGCCCGCGCCGAGCGGCTGGCCGGCCTCGACCCGCGCCAGCGGCTGGCCGCGCTCGATGAGCAGGCCGGGCTGGGCGGCGGCCGGGAGCGCATCGACAAGCAGCACGCCGAGGGCAAGCTCACCGCCCGCGAGCGCATCGAGATGCTGCTGGACCCCGGCAGCTTCATCGAGCTGGACCGGTTCAAGACCCACCGCTGCGACGATTTCGGGATGGAGAGGAAGAAGATCCTGGGCGACGGCGTCGTCACCGGCTACGGCACCGTCGAGGGCCGCCAGGTCTTCGTCTTCGCGCAGGACTTCACCGTCTTCGGCGGATCGCTCTCGGGCGCCTACGCGGAGAAGATCTGCAAGGTGATGGACCTCGCGGTCAGCACCGGTTGCCCGGTGGTGGGCCTCAATGATTCCGGCGGCGCGCGCATTCAAGAGGGGGTGGTATCGCTCGCCGGATACGCCGATATCTTCTATCGGAACGTATCGTCGTCGGGCGTGGTGCCGCAGCTCTCGGCCATCCTCGGCCCCTGCGCCGGCGGCGCCGTCTATTCGCCGGCCATGACCGATTTCATCGTCATGGCCAAGAAGACCAGCTACATGTTCATCACCGGGCCCGACGTCATCCGCACCGTGACGCACGAAGAGGTCAGCAAGGAGGACCTGGGCGGCGCGCAGGCGCACAACGCGAAGAGCGGCGTGGCGCACTTCGCCGCCGAGGACGAGGCCGGCGCGATCCGGATATTGCGCGAGCTGCTCAGCTATTTGCCTTCCAACAACCTCGACGACCCGCCGCAGGTCCCCACGCAAGACCCGCCGGACCGCCGCGACGAATCGTTGAAGACCGCTGTGCCCCCGAATCCCAACAAGCCGTACGACATGAAGGAGATCGTCCGCGCCGTCGTCGACGATCGCCATTTCCTCGAGGTCAGCGAGCACTACGCCCGGAACATCGTCACCGGATTCGCGCGGCTGGCGGGACATAGCGTGGGTATCGTGGCCAATCAGCCTTCGATACTCGCCGGCGTGCTCGATATCGACGCCTCGCGGAAGGCGGCCCGCTTCGTCCGCACCTGCGACGCCTTCAACATCCCGCTGGTCACCTTCGTCGACGTCCCGGGCTTCCTTCCCGGGACGGCCCAGGAGTGGGGCGGCATCATCACCCACGGCGCGAAGCTGCTCTACGCGTTTGCCGAGGCCACCGTGCCCAAGCTCACCGTCATCACGCGCAAGGCCTACGGCGGGGCCTACGACGTGATGTCGTCCAAGCACATCAAGGCCGACGTCAACCTCGCCTTCCCCACCGCGGAGATCGCGGTGATGGGCCCCGAGGGCGCGGTCAACATCGTCTTCCGCCGGGAGCTGGACGGCGCGCCAGATGCCGAGGCCGCCCGCAAGGAGTTGGTGCAGAAGTATCGCGATACCTTCGCCAATCCCTATAAAGCGGCGGAATTGGGATATATCGACGAGGTCATCCTCCCCGAGGACACGCGGCCGCGCCTCTGCCGCGCCCTGAACATGCTGGCCAAGAAGCGCGCGGACGTGCCCAAGCGCAAGCACGGGAACATCCCGCTGTGAGCCATGTTACGGGGCTGCGCCCCGCCCCATCGGGCAAAGCCCTCTGGGGCCCCACCCTGCTACGGATGCGGCCGCGGCCGGCGGCCGATCCTATGGCCAGGGCAACTCCTCGACCGTGAACTGGATGCGGAACACGTCCTCGCGCGAGCGCGTGACCGGCGCCACGTCGTCCCGGGCCGGGTCGGCCAGCCCGTAGCTCTCCATCACCATCGGCTGCCCGCGCCGGACGCGATCGACGTTCACCCACCACTCGATCTCGCCGATCGGGTCGTCGACGCCGCCGTGGTACAGGTAGTCCTTCGCCAGATCGCCGAATCGCGAGCTGGTGCGCCGGTCGCACTTGGGGACGATCTCCTCGATCTGGCCCATGGTGCGGTTGGTGCCGTCGCTCTCCCAGCCGCCGGCGTGGATGCGGATGCTGCCGCCCGCCGGGGCCAGGACCAGCGCGCTCGCGCCCACCAGCGGATACGTCTTCTTCTTGGCGTTGCCCAGCCCGCCGCTCAGCACGTCGGCGCCGGAGACGAACTCGTTGAGGAACATCCAGTGTCCGCCCACGTCGGCGAAGATGCGCATCTCCGCCCGGTCCCAGCGCATCGACTCCTGCGTCTTGTTGACCTTGACCTTGTCGATGGTGACGCGGAAGAGGCGCGCCTTGAAGTCGCTCGACACGCCGCGCGCCGCCGCGTCGTCCCAGAAGAGCCGCAGCGTGCGGCCGAACACGGCGCGATCGCCGATGCCCGCCGACTTCCACGGGATGGTCACCTTCACCCACGGCTGGTTGAACGGCGCCGGCTCGATGCGCGGCTCGGCGCCGAAGGTGTCGCCCGGGCGCTTCTCCACCGCCCAGCGCAGGGTCGGGTTCCCGGCCGGCCGCGGCAACAGGTGCGTGACGGTGAACGAGTAGTCCTTCTCGCCCATCCGCACCGGCCGCGCCGATACCTTTTGTCTGCGGTTGCTGAAGTAGCCGCTGCCGTCGCCGGAGGCGAAGACGTCGGCGCGGGTGGCCACCATGTTGCGGCCGCCGTGCGCATGCAGATCGGGCAGCTTGCGCTGCACGGCCACCAGGCGCGGCGGGTGGATCTCGGTCTTGGCCGGCGGATGGCCGCGGTCCCACACCCAGACTCCCTCGACGTGGACGCGATCGCCCGCGCTGGGCCAGGCCCAGAACCGCTCGCGCCGCTTGTGCCCGGCGGAATAGAAGCCGCAGCTCTCGCCGCGCAGGTTGTTGCGCGCGCAGGGGTTGATGGAGTTGGACGCCCCCACCCCCGACTCCCACTCGATCTCCATCACCTGCTGTTTCTTCCAGCCGGCGCTCGAGGTGCAGGCCGCCGTCGCCAGCTTCGCGCGCAACTGATCGGCCACCTTCTTGAGCGTGCTGGCATCGAAGCCGATGCGCTCGAAGCGCGAGGTCATGTGCAGCGCGGCGGCGAGGCTCTTCCGCTCCTTGGGGCAGGGGTCGATGTCCTGGATGCCGAGGAGGTTCTCGTACGCCTTGTCCGGTTTCACGAAGAAGTTGAGGTCGTGCGTGTAGTGCGACGACGGCATGTCCTCGAAGGTCACGTGCGGCCCGCGGCCGCGGCGGCCCCAGCCGGCCACCTCGCCCTCCAGCACCACGTTGCTGGCGGGGGTCTCGTCCTCCACGCCGTAGTCGGGCAGCGGCTTGCCCACCTCGAGCCAGGCGGGGAAGAGCTTGTCGCCCCAGTCGCGGCTGTCCTTCTTCATGCCCCAGGCCACCGAGACGGTGAGCACGCAAGCGTCGCGCTTGGGGAGCTGCGCCTCGCTGCTCTTGTGGGCGGTATGGACCGGAGGAGTGAAGGCCAGGATCGCCAGGAGCGGCAGCATCAGTTCACCGCCCTGGCGCCGGCAGGTGCAGTGCGGGAGGCGGGCTGGGCGCGCGACATGGCATCTCCTTCGGGAGCGAAACGCGCCTAGGATAGCCCAGCATGCGCGGAGTCGAGCAGATCCCCTGGGCGTACGACGCGCTCTGCGCCGTTCTGGAGGCCACCGGGCTCGCGCGCTGGCGGGCGTGGCTGGTGTCGGGGGCGCGGGGCCGGACGCTCGATTTGGGCTGCGGAACGGGCCGCAACCTGGCGCTGCTCTTTGTTGACGCAGTGGGGATCGACCCGTCCCGCCATTCGTTGCGGCGGGCGCGGCGGCGCGCGCCTTCGATCCCGCTGGTGCGGGCAAGCGCCGAGGCGCTTCCGTTCCGCGCCGGCGCCTTCGACACCGTGCTCAGCGCGCTGGTCTTCTGCAGCGTGCCGCGGCCGGCGCTGGGCCTCGCCGAGGTGCGGCGCGTGCTCGCGCCCGGAGGGTCCTTGCGGATGCTGGAGCACGTGCGGTCGACGTCCCGCTGGAAGGCCTGGGTGCAGGACAAGCTGCAGCCCGCGTGGACGTGGATCGCCGGCGGCTGCCATCCCAACCGCGAGACCGAGGCGGCGGTGGAGCGCGCGGGGTTCGTGCTCGAGGAACGCAGGGCGAGGAGCAACATGCGGCGGTTCACGGCGGCGGTGAAGTAGCGTGGACCCCCACGGCCGCTTCTTCGCCTTCTGGTCGCGTTTCTACGAGGCCACGCCCATCCTCGCCCCGCTCTTGCGGCGGCAGCAGGATCTGGCCATCGAGCGGCTGGCGGCGCGCCCGGGCGATCGCGTGCTCGACCTGAGCTGCGGCCCCGGGCGCGGGCTGGAACGGCTCGCGGCCAGCGGCGCCCGCCCGGTGGGCCTAGACTTCTCCGACGGGATGCTCGACCACGCCGCCCGGCGCGGCCCCGCGGTGCGCGGCGACGCCCTGCGCCTGCCCTTTCGCGACCGCGCCTTCGCCGGGCTGCTCTGCACCAATGCCTTCCACCACTATCCCGAACCGGTGCACGCATTGGCCGAGATGCGCCGCGTGCTCGCGCCCGGCGGCCGCGCCGTGCTGGTCGATCCCAGCCTCGACTCGTGGCTGGCGCGGCTCACCATCTATGGCGGCGAGGCGCTGGCGTTCGGGATGTCGGTCCACCTCCACGCCCCCGCCGACTGGCTCTCCATGTGCCGCCAGGCGGGCTTCGACGGCTCGACGGTGGAGCACATCGGGTCGATGGGTCCGATGCCCAGGACGTCGGTGTTGATCGTGGCGCGGCGCCCTTGACCGGACCGCGCCTTGCCTTTGCGGCGTCGGCCCCCTAGCTTGCCGCGGCATGCGCAAGGTCCTCATCGCCAACCGCGGCGAGATCGCCGTCCGCGTCGCCCGCACCTGCCGCGAGATGGGCCTTGCCACCGTCGCCGTCTTCAGCGACGCCGACCGCGCCGCGCTGCACGTGCGCGCCTGCGACCAGGCCGAGCGCATCGGTCCGGCGCCGAGCCGCGAGAGCTACCTGGCGATCGAGTCCGTGATCGCCGCGGCCAGGCGCTCCGGAGCGGACGCGGTCCACCCCGGTTACGGCTTCCTCTCCGAGAACCCGGCCTTCGCGCGGGCCTGCAAGGACGCGGGCCTGGTCTTCATCGGCCCGCCGGCCGAGGCGATGGAAGAGATGGGCGAGAAGACGCGCGCGCGCCGCAAGGCCGTTGCGGCCGGCGTGCCGGTGGTGCCGGGACTTCAAGAACCCTTGCCTGACGGAGACGCCGGCCTGCAGCAGGGGCGCGCGCACGCGCAGCAGATCGGCTACCCGATCATGCTCAAGGCCGCGGCCGGCGGCGGCGGCAAGGGCATGCGCCTGGTCGCCGAAGCCAGGGAGTTCGATGCCGCCCTGGCCACCGCGCGGCGCGAGGCGCTCAACGCCTTCGGCGACGGCCGCGTCTACATCGAGAAAGCCATCTCGCGCCCGCGCCACGTCGAGATCCAGGTGTTTGCCGATACGCACGGCTGCTGCATCCACTTGAACGAGCGCGAGTGCAGCGTACAGCGGCGCCATCAGAAGGTCATCGAGGAGACGCCCAGCGCCATCGTCGACGCCGACCTGCGGGCCCGCATGGGCGAAGTGGCTTGCAAGGCCGCTCTGGCCGTCGGCTACGTCGGCGCCGGCACCGTCGAGTTCCTGGTCGACGGCGATACCCGCGGATTCTATTTCCTGGAGATGAATACGCGGCTGCAGGTCGAACATCCGGTGACCGAGCTCGTCACCGGAACGGACCTGGTGCGCTGGCAGATCGACGTCGCCTCGGGCAAGCCGCTGCCCTGGACGCAGGAGGACGTGGCCCGCCATTCCCGCGGCCACGCCATCGAGGCGCGCCTCTACGCCGAGGATCCGGCGAAGAACTTCATGCCTGCCCCGGGGCAGATCATCGAGCTGAAGCTGGCCGGCGGCCCGGGCGTGCGCAACGACTTCGGCGTGGAATCGGGCAGCGAAGTGCCGCGCCATTACGATCCGATGATCGGAAAGCTCGCGGTATGGGCGGAATCGCGGCAC
>Ga0247727_10005808_pt1 | contig 24684 bp, 25 predicted proteins | sample WisWelCaveWW1625_FD_202498 | JGI IMG/M metagenome (GOLD analysis project Ga0247727, IMG submission 202498) | Biofilm microbial communities from Wishing Well Cave, Virginia, United States - WW16-25 | ecosystem: Environmental > Aquatic > Deep subsurface > Groundwater > Cave microbial mat | place... | reverse complement strand
TGACTGGACAGACTATGTGAAACACTAACAAACTTTTGTTATGTCTCTTAAATACGTGGTCTACCATTTACTAAGTGTATGTGGTTATGTACCCCACCGCAAGCGGTGAGGAATGTTTCGATTCAAGGACGAGTCTTGAGGCCGTTTACGGTAAGCCTGTCGAACCGTGGTACCACCTTGCTTATCCTTCATAGCTTTATGCGAAGAAGGACTTCTCATTTACTGGGTTCTACTCCCTAGAAGGTTTCTTCCCAAAGCTCTGGAGTGATCGCTCCTTCAACGCTTATAGAAAAACTATACCATAAATCACATTTTTTCCAAAACCGGAATACCTAAAATATTCAGACCATTTTTCATTACTATGAAAAAGGCGTGGCTTAACGCCACCTTGTACGGCGATGAAGCATCTTTCGCGTCTATAATTTGATTGTTACCGTAAAAACTATTATAGGTCCGAGCGAGCTCTGTTAAGTAGCTTACAATATAATGCGGAGCGAATTCTTGTCCGGCTCTAAGCACCACTTCCGGAAACCTATACAGTAATTTTTCCAATTCAGTCGTCTGCCAATCTTGCAGAAGTCGAACTTCTGCAGAAATCTTTTTCTCTTTGGCTTTTTCCAAAATAGAATTGGCACGCGCGTAAGAGTATTGAAGATATACTCCGGAGTCGCCTTCGGTAGAAACCGATTTCTCAATATCAAAAATTATATTCCCCCCGATTGCCTGACGCAAAATCATATATCTTATTGCCCCGATAGCCACTCCTTCATCCCCTTTTACTTTTTCTTTTACCATGTCAATCAAACTTTCAGCTGTAATTACATCACCCGTGCGCGAACTCATCTTGCCTGTAGGCAAGCGAAGCATGCCATGGGAAAAATGCAAAGTTTTTTCGGCAAGCTCGGGGAAAATCTGCTTTATCGCGCAAAGTAAAACTTTGAAATAGTCGTTTATTTCATTGCCGGTGATAACGATCGACTTATCATATTTATATCTATCATATTTTTCCTTGGCTAAACCAAGTTCCTTCGCTTCGTAGGTCGGCAATCCTTCCGAATTCACAAAAACTCTGGTGTGCAGACTTTTATCAAAATTTTCCGCTCTGAATATAATCGCTCCTTTTTCTCCTTTTTCAAAAACCTGCCTGCCGGCAGGCAGGCTTTCCCCTAAATTTTCTTCGACGATTTTTTTACCTATTCCCGCCACCTCAGACTCAAAGAAAAAATAATCAAAACGGGTTCCGAGCCTTTTATACACGGAATCAAAATACCCCAGACTCTCTTGCCTTCCCGAATTATAAAATTTGTTTATCTTTTCGTCTGACTTATCATATATCTTTTTGTTTATTTCTTGAATTTCTTTCTTCACATCCTCATCTTCCTCGAATGCCTTAGAACCCGAAGCATAGGCGATTTTAATATCAAAACCCTTTCGCATTGCCCATATGGCTTTCGCAACATGCATCCCCACATCACCTTGATAACAAGCCTCTTTCACTTCAGCGCCGTTCCAAGACAATACTCGCGCAACAGTTGAACCAATAACGTTCGGCATTAAATGTCCGATGTGAAATTCTTTAAAAGGATTCGGGTCGGTGTGTTCAACCATTATCTTCTTACCTTTCAAGCTTTCGTTCCAGCCAAAATCTTTATTTTTTAAAACCTCTTTCACACTGTTTTGAAAAAAATCTTTAGCTAAATAAAAATTAATGAAGCCATTTTTTTCTTCAATTTTCTCTACTTCCGCTAGGTCCGCTAGGTCTTGCCTAGCGGAAATTTCTTTAATGATTTTTTCCGCAAGCTCTCTTGGGTTGGTTTTCAGGTTTCTGGCCAAAACCATAGCAACATTACTAGAGTAATCGCCGTTTTTTAAATCTTCCGGATGCTCTACGGTAAAATCTATCATCTCGCTTATCTCGAGATCTTTTAACACATCTCGTACTATTTCTTTTATTTTCCCCTGCATATTACTCTCCTATATTACAATATATGAGATTATCAATAATACTTTACAGTTACCCTTCCCCATCAAACTATGATTTTAGTATACCTCCTTTTGATAACAATCCCTACAATAAACCAATTCCACCCGGTTTGGAGCATACATGGTTTGAAAATTGTTCTGGCACTTTCCCTGGTGACCATGACTCGTCAAATCACACATACATTCTCTATGATAAAAACGAAAGGGGTTCTTCCAAACCAAACGAGCATAATAGCGACAATTTGGACAATATCTAGGTAAGGGTAAATTCATTTGCCTGTAGAATGTAAGCTCGTCGGGTAAAATTTTGAAGGCTTTGGTACACTGTGTTTCAATCTGACCATGATTTGGGCACTCAATAATTTCGTTACATATGTTATCCAGTATATCTTTTATGTCATCTGCCATTTCTTCTTGAAGTAAAGTTGGGTTGTATGATTTGGGTTTCTGATCTTTCCATCTATAACCAGAAGAAATCACCTGCTCCTTAGAAAGAGGGTTCTCTTCAAATGCAGTAGTCTCGTTGTAAGCAAAAGGGGAAAGTTCGGTCGGAAAAAATTCACCGAAACTGTACGTATGACCCATCTTATCTATGTAGGGCATGGCACTCATATGTGTTTTTATCTTAGCGACCATCTCTTTATACTCCTCCTTGGAATATTGTTTATTCAAAATACAATACTGTTTTTTTAGAAGGCCAACACAACCAAAACAATCTTTGCAGCCTCGACAACCATCACAATAAAAAATATTCTGACATCCTCCTCCACAACTAACGGACAAAACCAACCTACTACCACCACCACCGCCTGAGGTAAATTCGTAACACTCTTCGAGTTTACCGACAAATATGAGATCTTGGGAATCCCGGACTGGACGCACAGAGACAAAAATATTCTTTACGTTTTCGGCATCAACCAGACCATACGAATTAGAAACATTCTTTGAATTTTCTATAAAATCTCCTCCGATTATGTGTACAGAATTCTTTATACGCGCATACTGATGAATTGATCCTAGAGCGAACTTCATAAATTCTGCTTTAACACGCGACTGCCCCGAGAAAGTATTAAGTCGGAGAGCAAGAATAAAGTCTTTATATTCATCTTTGGAAAGCTGTTTATTCCTAAACACGTAACTTTTATTTCTGAGATTAGAAGATAGACAACAATTTACACAATTAGAGCAATCGTACAGAAAGTGAGATTCAACACATTGATTGGATTCTATCAGAAAAGAAGAATTGTAGTTTGAATTTGCCTGCACGAGCTCGTACCCTCGATCATTTCCTTTTATGGTAAGGGAATCGAGGCAGTTTTTATTGTTTCCAAATACATATCTCGAATACTTAATGTTTTCCGAATAGACAGTCTGGAAAGAGAGATATACATTCTTACTATTGAAGCAGTAGTTTGAGTATTCGCACCCTTGACCGTTTTTCTCATTCTGATCGAGAGCTCGGTGCGGAACAGAGTATTTTAAGTCTTTAAACTGTTCAAAAAAATTCCGAGAAAAATCGTAATCCCTTCCATAATTACGCGCATCCCAAACATCACTGATGTGACATTTTATACACCAAGCAGAAAATGGTGTGTCTTCATCATACATAGAGATAATCGGAGTGTTACAATAACCACAAATTCTCTTATAAAGCATACGCTCATTTATAAATGTCATTTTGCGGATGAAACGACAATACGGACACCATAAAGGTGCCGGCACGCTAAATTTAGCGTAAAGTTCAAAATCCTCTGGTTGAACAATGAAGTCTTTTGTGCAATTTTGACACACTCTGATTTCACTTTCCATAAATATGGTTAAAATCGAGATTAATCAAAAAATAGGCCCCGTACGAGGACATCTCTGTATTATCTCTGAGTTTTTTAACTTTAATTTTCATTTTATTTCATCCTGCTCATTCACAATTGGGATTCTCATATTTTCTTTATTATATAACTTACCATCCTAAAAACAAACCTTAGCATTAGTAAGCGACCGCTTATTAATGCTATAATGAAGAAATGAAACACAACACGCCAAGAATAGGAACCGTGAAAAAGAAAATAGTTTTGTTGTTGCAGGCAGGGCTTGTATTAAGTTTAACCAGATCGCCCAAAAAACATTGGTGGATTCTAAAACAAGTACCAAAAGAGTGGGCAAAAGTAAACAAACAAGCCCTGGAGAGGGCAATTAATTCTTTATATATTTCCCATCTTGTGGAAGAAAAAAATAACAAGGATGGCACGACAACTCTTACGTTAAGTGAAAATGGCAAGCAAAGAGCATTGAAATTCAATATAGATAAAATGGAAATAGAAAAACCAACCACATGGGATAAAAAATGGAGGATAGTCATGTTTGACATTCCGGAAAAATTAAAAAAGTTGCGCGACTCTTTACGTCTACATTTTAAGGAAATAGGTATGATCGAACTTCAGAAATCAGTATTCGTATTCCCTTACCCATGTAGTAAAGAAATCGAATTTATTTTAGAGCTTTATGATGCTAGAAAGTATGTAAGATTCATTCTAGCTGAAAGAATAGATAACCAACTACACCTCGCGAAGAAATTTGATTTACGTTGATTTAGCATTAGTAAGCGACCGCTTTTTAATGCTAAATAATTTTTAAATTAGAGTTTTATGTTTTGATAATTTTTTTGACTTTTTCATAAATCTTTTCGTGAACTTCTTCGCGAGATAAAATTCCTTTCCCGTTTGAGCATTCTATTTTCACAAAGTTAGGAATTTGTTTGGCAAGCCAGAGAGCACTTTTTCTGGAGTTTATCAGGTGGTTAACATCTGCTTCGTGGACATCTTTTTTCTTTTTCAAGTAAGCTCTCTTCATTTTACTACTGTCACGTTTTTTCAAAAGCTCCAGAACGATCTTTATCGGCAAAGATAGATATAGAGTAATGTCCGGCCTGGGAATTTTAAAAATTCCGTACTCCATTTTATCCAGCCACTTGATAAACGCATTTCTTTTCTTTGTGTTTTTGATTTTCCCTCCTTGATGAATCTGATTTGCAGAAACATATCTGTTCGCTATCACGACATAGCCGCCTTGAAGCCACCCTCTTATCTTTTCGCCCGATTCCCATCTGTCGGCGGCATACAAAACAGAAGCAATCTTCGGATGCACGTGCAGAAATTTGTAATACTGTCCGGAAAGACAATGCCCAATGAAAGCGCCAAAAAAATTTTTGTAGTATTCCGGAAAATCTACAATCTTTACTGTCCTGCCCTCACTTTTTAATTTTTTAGCTAAAAGTTCTACCTGTGTCGCTTTCCCGCTGCCGTCCGTACCGTCTATAACTATGAGTTTGCCTTTTTTTGCCATGGGTAAAGTATAACAAAAAAATTAATTAAGAATACTAAAGCAAAGATCACGACATTTCCAATTATATTAATCTTCACATATTCCCTACGGACAGCATCTACAGATGGTTCTCCTTTTTCTTGATACCGTGGATTGTTCACTACATAGCCAGCTATAAATTTTTCATTTAAATCACTAAAAGTGTGGTAAACTGTAGTTTTCCCTACGTAAAAACCAACTGGAACCACCATTTGTTTAACATCAACCGGAACAAAAAAATAAAAGACGTTCATGACTCCAAGTAAAATGATAGAAAACAGTAAGTATTTTAAAAATCGTGATTTCAATGTTTTGATTCTATAATTAAAAATTTTTCTAAAATTTCCTTCAAATAAATATCCAAGGAATCCAGTCTGGAAATTTCTTCCAAACTCAGCCACTTGTATTCTTCATTCTCTTCATCGAGGAATACTTCACCTGTAGCATCGCCAATATAAGTCAACCTAACGACGTGTCTTCCTTTTATCCTAAAAATATCTTGGGCCGCCATCAATGTCGGTTCACCGATAATTTCAAGAGCTGTTTCTTCTTTGATTTCTCTTTTAAAATTTTCAACTAAAGAAACCCCAGGGATTATCCTGCCGCCTGGTATGTCCCACCTGCCTTTGACTTCCGGATATTTTTCTACCGAACGGCAGATCACCAGATACTTCCCGTCTTTATTCTTCAGCAAAATTTTTACCCCGACTTGTAGTTCCATGGAATTTATTTTTGTGTTCTTATCCTACTTTAGTCAAATAAAGTAGTTAGTATCAGTGTTTCGGTCAATAAGTTCATGAGCTTTTTTCATCTCATCTGGAGTGTTGATGTAAATAATTTTAAATTTACCGGAAGTAGTTCTTTTTAAATAATCAAATTTGACTTCAACTATATGGCACAAACCCCAATAGATCCACTTATCGTCTCTACTTTCAACCAAAAAATTCCTTACTGGTGGAATTTTATAAAACCTGATTTCCGGTTTATCCCTAAACTCGAAAATCTTATCCGGAAAATCTTCCACCTCGTATGGATTAATCAGGTGTTTTTCCAAATTTAATTCTTTTGGAAAGCCCTGCTCAGAAGTAATCCTTAATGTATCGTTGATTTCAATAAATGATCCCATATAATTTTACACAAACTTCTTAGGTATCGGAAATTTTTTGGCTAATTTTTTAATTTCTTTATGCACGGACTCTTTTATTTTTTTATCATCCTTGTTTTTCAAAACTTTTATCATGAGTTCAGCGACATATTTACATTCTTTTTCCTTAAAACCTCTAGTAGTGATAGCCGGAGTGCCAAACCTGATACCCGATGGATCGAGAGGCTTTCTCTGATCATCGGCAATCACATTCATGTTGAGGGTAATACCAACTTCGTCGAGTACTGTTTGCGCTTCTTTACCAGAGACACCAAGAGAACCAAAAACATCAGCCAAAATGAGGTGGTTACTGGTACCTCCACTTATCATTCTGATCTTGTGCTTGCGAAAAACATCTTCCATTGCTTCGGCATTTTTCAAAATTTGTTTGACATATTTTTTAAACTTCGGAGTCATTGCCTCTCCGAAAGCCACAGCCTTGGCCGCGATGGTATGCATATGCGGACCGCCTTGAATTCCTGGGAAAACAGCTTTATCTATTTTTTTAGCAATCTCTTCATTTTCGCGAGTGAGAATAATTCCCCCGCGCGGACCACGCAGAGTTTTGTGAGTAGTGGAAGTAATAATATCAAAACCAAAATCGAAAGGATTCTTTACCACCTTGCCGACAATGAGTCCGGCAATGTGCGCCATATCAGCCATCGTAACAGCGCCAACTTCGCGAGCAATATCTGCGAATTTTTTATAATCAAGCTCGCGAGAATATGCCGAAAAACCGGCAAGAATTATTTTTGGTCTTTTCTCTAAAGCCACTCTGCGCAAGTCTTCATAATCTATCTCTCCAGTTTCCGAATTTTTCATTTTATACCTAATAAATTTGTAAATCTTAGCTGGAAAAGTCATTGGATGTCCGTGAGTCAAGTGTCCTCCATGCGACAAATCCATGCCGAGCACCGTATCCCCCGGCTCAAGTAAAGCCGAATACACGGCAAGGTTAGCTGGCGCGCCGGAATGTGGCTGAACGTTCGCGAACTTGCACTTGAAAAGTTTGCAAGCGCGTTCTATCGCCAAACTCTCTAACTGATCGGTAAATTCTTGTCCGCCATAATAACGTCTGCCGGGATAACCTTCAGAATATTTATTGGTTAAAATAGAGCCATTGGCTTCCAAAACATCCTGCGATACATAGTTCTCCGATGGGATCAGTTCCAACCCCTCTGCCTGTCTTTTTTCTTCTCCTCTTATTAATTTTTCAACTTTTTTATCGCGCATTTTGAAATTGTACCACATTTAAAAACTAAAGTTCCATTTATATCTGTTCTTAAAATCTTCGCACCAAATTGCTCCAAGGTTTCCAAAGTTTCTATGTGCGGATGACCGTATTTGTTGTCTTTGCCGTCCGAAATAAGTGCATAAGAGGGAGACACTGTTTCAACAAATTCCTTGGATGTTGAAGTACGCGAGCCATGGTGTCCTACTTTTAGAATCGTACTATCTATTTTTTCCTTATCGTTTCGCGTTAGAATTATTTTTTCTGTTTTAGCAGTACTGTCACCGGTCAGCATAATGGAAGTATCACCGTAAGACAGTCGCGCCACGATCGACCCGTCATTTACATCAAAATTCGAAACATCGCGGTCTGGAAATAAAATATCAACGATCACTCCGCCACCCATATCTAGCTTCATACCTTTTCTTGCTAAAATATCGGGAATATTCTTCTTTTTTATTTCGTCTTTCAGGTTTTGATACACTTTCGAATCGTTGAGGGTACCGGGCTCAAAAACTATGTCCACCTTGTAAATTTTTAAAACATCCAAAAAACCAGCAATGTGATCTTGATCTGGATTGGTAACAATGAACGCATCTATATTTCTGTCAAAAGGAGACATAACATGAGAAAGTTGACTTAATATTTTTCTTGGAGGGCCGCCGTCTATCAGTATCTGCGTCCCAGTCGGAGATTCGACGAACAGAGCATCACCTTGTCCGACGTCCAGCATCGCAAAAGTAAGGCCTCGGTGAGAATCTCGCCAAGTTATATAAAAAATAAAAATATTCAATATCAAGAGGGCGAGCACAAGCAGCAACGGCCAGTATTTTTTACAGTTAACAAACATGCTATAATGTTAACATTAACAGCCAGAAAAACTAATTAAAATATATGAAAAAATTTGAAGAAAAAAAGTTTAATATCGGGGAGTTAAAAGGAATATCGGCGAAAAATATTGAGGAACATCTGAAACTCTACGCGGGTTATGTAAAACATGCGAATCTCATATTGGAAAAGATAGATGAAATGGCGAAAGACGCGGAAAAAAACGCGTATGCCCTAGGAGAAGTCCAGAGAAGATTTGGCTTTGAGTATAACGGCATGAGGAACCATGAGGTTTATTTCGAATCCCTTACTGGCGGAGCTCAACCTCTCCTACTAGATAGTAAAATACAAAAAGCTGTGGAAGAAGAATGGGAATCTTTCAACTTATGGCTTAATCGTTTCAAGTCCATAGCTCTCACTCGCGGCATCGGCTGGGCAATGCTTTATTATGATAGAAAAGAAAAAAGGCTTTTATCAACTTGGGTAGACGAACAACATTTGGGACAACTCCAAGACTGCGCGCTTATCTTGGGCATTGATATGTGGGAACATGCATATGTCTATGATTACCCGACTTCTGAAAAGAAAAAATATGTAGAAGCATTTTTTGCTAATCTCAACTGGGAAACAATTGAGGAAAATTTCAAAAAGGTTCAAAAAAATTAGAATAATAAAACTTTTCTGGCGGACAACAGAGCGCAGTGCCCGCAGGCGAAAAGTTTTATTATTCTAATTTTTAAATTCAGTAAAGAAACTTTTTATACTCTTTCCGAAAAGTCTATATATAAAATAGGCGTAAATTAAAAGCGTCAAAATTAAAGGAAAATCAGGAATAGTAAGTGATGCAAAGGGAATGTTTGAAAAAAAGTTTATAATAAAAAGTTCGTAATGAAGCAACAGATACGAAACATAACCAAATGGGACAGAGAATATATACCAAATTACTCCAGCAAGGCCGGTCAAAAAACCAAAAGCCATCGTAAAAGGAACAAGTGGCAGAATTAAAATGTTGGCGGGCAGAGCTACCAGAGAAAGATTGCCAATTTTGTACAGAACAAAAGGTAAAACAAAAATATAAGTAGCGCTCGTAACTGCGAAAATATCTCTAAACCCAAAACGAGGTGTAACCCACAAAAAATATTTCTCGATTTTAGGAGTGAAGAATATAACGGCCACAGTCGCAATAAAGGAAAGCTGAAAAGACACGTCGAAGGCAAGTATAAACGGGTTTACCAAAACCATAGTCACCCCGGCCAAAGCTAGGGCCCTCCCAACATCATAATTTTTACCTACCAAGCGGGCAAACAAAGCAAGGGCTGCCATTATGCCTGCTCGCACGGCCGTTGACGATCCTCCGCTCATCAAGACAAATAGAAAAATAATAAAGATCCCGGCTCCGATACCAATATTTTTAGGAAAAGAAGAGAAAACTTTCATCACCCACTCAGCGACTATCGTTACATTGTATCCGGATAGAGCTACGATATGTATCGTGCCTGTGTCTATGAAACTTTTCCGTAAAGACTCGTCGAAGGCAGATTTTTCTCCCAAGATAAGCCCACTCATGAGTAGAGACTCAGGTTCCCTGATTGCCAGATTCATTTTGCTTAAAAATTTTTCTTTAATGTAAAACAGTTCGTTCTTTATGAAATTACCATTACCTTGCGAGACAATCTCAACTTTTGAATAAGTCATCACGTAAAATATTCCGTCTTTGCGCAAATAATTTACATAATCAAATTCTTTACCCTGGTCTGTAATAAAATTCTCCGGCTTCTTTAGGGCTCCCGCGAATTTCACCTCATCGCCGTATTTTAAATCAACTTCCCTGTTTGTTGTTACTAAAATTTTTGTTTTACTTTGTCCTCGTTTTATCTGCACCACCAATTTTTGACTACTCTCTGCAATGTTCGGCTCGTCTACGATTTCTCCGAACAAAACAATCTTTTGACCCATTAATGACTCAAACACATAAGACGATGGCTTGTCTTCGACGTGAAATCTCCAAACTCCGAAAGAAAAAGCCAAGACAAAGATGGCTGAAATTATCCCCCATTTGTTTTTCGATATAAACGTAAAGAATAAAAACAGGAAGAGAGAAATCACTCCAAGTAAAATTGCAGAATGTAAATTTATAAAAACAAAGGAGCGCAAAAGCACTCCGAGAACGAAACCAAAACAGAACAAGTAGAAAATTCTGTCTCTCATTTTTTGAGCTTTACTGGGTTTCCATCAGCAAAACTGGTGGCTATTTCGTCTGCCCTATCATTCCACTTGTCTTCATTGTGCCCTTTCACGTAAACCCACTTTGGCCTTAATTCTTTTGTAAGTTTATATAGCTCTTCCCAGAGTTCGCGATTTAACACTAATTTTTTATTTGCATTCCTCCAATTATTTTTCTGCCAATTATTAATCCATTCAGTAATTCCAAGAATTACATATTTCGAATCAGAAACAATTTCCACGTAACTGCTTTGCATATTTTTATTTTTCTTTAAATATTTAAGCGCCTCTATGGGAGCCGTGAGTTCCATCTGATTGTTGGTAGCATGCTCTACTCCCTCACCAATCTCAAAAACTTTGGTTTCCACAATGAAAACCGCCGCCCACCCGGCCTTCCCCGGATTCCCCTTCGCCGCTCCGTCAGTGTAAATTGTGATTTTCTTATTTGGCATAGTTGTAAAAATTAACGACAATCAGTACCCCCTAAATCTAAACAGCAACTTAACCCCGTTCCACAAACATTTTAAGTGAGAATGATGAAGCCGAGGTCCGCAATAGTGGACAGGATTGGTTATGCCTTTTTGTTTAAGCCTTTTGACAAAAGCAATAACATCCCTATGTGTACCCATAACATCAATATCGTGCACGGTCCATCCCCGGTCAATCACCCCCCCCCACAATTTGTACATTCAATCCGCGAGTAAGCGGTACCACTTCCTGTTTGACTAACTTTTTGTTTTTGAAAAAGTAACGTTCAAACAACCTTTTACCTAAAACTTCAGAAATCACTTCGCATATCCTACATCTTTTTATATATCCTACCATTAAAGCTATTGTACCAAACCACACAGAAAGAAACTAGTATCAATAAACTCTGCGATAGCAGAAAATATTGACATATCTAAACAGAAAAACTAAAATAGTTACATGTCTCTCGTCAAAGAAATTTTAGAAGAGTTTCTAAAACCCAGTCTAAGTTACAAAGGTATGCAGGTAAACTTATTCGGAATACCAAGATTTAAACAACACTCACCCGCCTCGCTAAGAACAACCGTTTGGTCTATGAAAAAGAACGGTTTGATAGAAAAACGAGACAATAAGTGGTATGCTACCCGCGCCGGCAAGAAGTTTGTGCAGAGAAAATTCGAATCGCTAGAGCAATTTTCAAACAAGTTTGAGAAAGATGCTCCAAGAAACTTACTGGTCATGTACGACATACCAGAATCAAAAAAGGCGGAAAGAGAATGGTTTCGCTGGCACTTGAAAAAGTTCGGCTACAAAATGATACAAAGAAGCGTCTGGGTCGGGCCTTCCCCTCTGCCGAAAGAATTCCTGAATTATCTCCAAAAGATAAAACTTAAGAGCACAATCAAAACTTTCAAACTGTCTAGGACTTACAAAAATTCAAGCTAAAAATGTCAATATTTTCTGCTATCGCAGATAAGATTGACATTCTATCTTTTGTCATAAAACACTAAATTATATCTTCTACTCTCAGTCTTAACTCAACTTTACCTCTAAATCTAGACAAATCGAAAATGGCTAGAAGATTTACTTTTTTGCCTGAAGATAATGGAACTTTGAAAGATTCATTATTGGAGAAAAAAGAAACCGCTTTTATTTCTTTCGTGCTTTTATCTGAAAAAGTAATTTCTAAATGTTCTCCGGATCCATTTTTACCGAATTTTTTAATATTGTCTACTTTTACATTTTCAAAAAGAAAAACTGGCTTTGGATTAGCCAAGCCAAAAGGAGCAAGACGCTCTATTTCGCGCCAAGTTTTCATGTTAACCACGCTTAGATCAGATTTAATATCATAAACTATTTCAGTCTCCGCTTTGTCGCGTTTCATTTTACCATACGAAAGACAAAGAGAATCTTCCAAAAAATGAATTTTCTCCGCGTGAACTGCAAACCCGCCAGCAAATTCATGCCCGCCGAAATCTAAAAATGATTCCTCAGTATCGGTCATGAGTTCTACTAAAGACACTGATCCATCACTTCGACAAGAACCTTTAATAACATTATTTTCATCTTTACCCCAGACAAAAACAGGCTTGCCCCATTCGTCACAAATTTTCCCCGCCACAAGGCCAAGCACGCCTACTCGCCACAGAGGATTACCTATCACTATCACCTCTTTCTCACTTCGCGAGACATCTTTTTCTAACTTTTTATTTACTTCGCGCATTATGCTTGCTACTATCGTCTTTCTGTCGTCGTTTATTTGCGACAGGTGATCCGCGATCATGCCTGCATTCACCTCATTGTCTGTAGATAAAAGTTCGAACGCCTTTCTCGGGTCATCCATTCTCGAAGCAGCGTTCAACCTAGGCGTTATCATAAAACCTATGTCATCTTCTGTGAGGTGCTTTTGGTCGATATTCAATTTGGCCAAAAGTCTTTGTAATCCAGGACGAGAAGATTTCTTTAGAACCTTCATTCCAAAATATGCTATAGCCCTATTCTCTCCTGTCAAAGGAACTAAATCAGAAAGTGTCGCCAAACCTGCCATATCTAACATCCATTTTTCAAAACCTTTTTTTATTTTGTAATATTCTCCGTATTTTTTTATGAAACCTTGTGCTAATTTAAATACGACTCCCGCACCACACAACATTTTCTCGGGATAGTCGTCCACTTTCGGATTCAGAATAGCATATGCGCGAGGTAAAACCTCATGAGGTAAATGGTGATCTGTAATAATAACGTCCATACCATCCGCCTTCGCCTGAGCAATTTCAGACACAGCTGTGATGCCAAGGTCGACAGTTACTATAAGCTTAACTTTAGATTGTACGAATTTCTTAACCGCTTCAAGGTTGAGTCCGTATCCTTCTGAATTTCTGGCAGGAATATAGACTTCATAATTTTCATAACCTATTTTCTTGAATAAGTCTCGCAGAATAACCGCGCCAGGAATGCCGTCGCAATCATAATCGGCATAAATAATCGTCTTTTCTTTATTTCCTATAACTTCGAAAAGCTTCACGCAAGCTCTCTCCATATCCTGCATTAAAAATGGATCGTGCATGTCACGTTCGTAATCGGGGTTTAAAAAGATATCAGCTTGTGTTTCGTCAGTAATTCCTCGTTTGCATAGCAATGCTCGCAGTAGCTCCTCGTACTTTTGCATAAGTGAAATTTTAGCATAATTTGCTATAATATACTTACTTATGAATAAGAATTGTATCTTTTGTAAGATTGTAATGGGAACTATTCCTTCCGAAAAAATATATGAGGACAAAGTAGTTTTAGCTTTCTTAGATATTGAACCAGTCAATATAGGACATACCTTGATTATTCCTAAAGAACATTTCGAAAATCTATATGATCTTCCAGAAGAGATGGCTGGGTATATTATTAAAATTGCTAAAAAAATAAGTGCTGCAATCAGAAAAACTGGAGCTGAAGGAACTGTTGTTTCGATGAATAATGGCGAACATGCCGGACAAACCGTGTTTCATTCCCATACACATATAATTCCTAGATTTAAAACAGACAAACTTCCTTCCTGGCCAAAAATAAAATATGGGGAGGGAGAATTAAGTGATACAGCGAATAAAATTATTTCAGCGCTTTGATGCCGGGCAAAGTTCCGTTCGCCAAAAAATCGAGAGTCGATCCGCCACCAGTAGACACAAAGGTAAACTTGTTTTCCATTTTCATCTTTGAAATTACTTCTACGGTATCGCCGCCACAAATGATACTCTCTGCTTTCGCGGCGGCTACTAGCTTCAAGACCCCTTTAGTAGATCCGCTATTTATAACCTCACTTTTGCCAAGAGGACCATTCCACAAGATTAATTTTGAATTTTTAATATAAAGTTTCAATAAATTAACCGACTTGTTTCCTACATCTAAAATAAACTCATCTTTTTGTACTTCATCTATTCTTCTATTTACTAAAAAACTCCCAGATTTTACCACAACATCAACTGGTAAAATCAATTTATTACTTTTCAATAATTCCCCTACACCAAAATTTCCTTTCTCAAAGAGAGATCGCCCTATTTCATAACCCTTGGCTTTCAATAAAATATTCAAAAGAGCTCCGCCGATAAAAACATGGTCTGCTAATTTTAGGTATTTTTTTATTAAAGGTATTTTGGTAGAGAATTTAGCGCCACCGAGAATAAAAAGAAAAGGGTGCTTGGGTTTTTTGAAAGTGCGAGACAAATTTTTTACTTCTTCTTCAAGCTGCAGCCCAGCATAGGAAGGCATCAATTTCGGTAATCCTACTACCGAGGCATGCGCCCGATGAGAAACGGAAAAGGCATCATTTACATATATATCACCGAGGACTGAAAGCTTTTTGGCAAAAACCAGGTCGTTTTTTAATTCACCGGAAAATTTTCTGACATTCTCAAAGAATTCTATTTTTGATTTTGAGGATTTGTGAATCTTGAAAAAACTCTCGATGACTGGCGCGAGCTCTTGAGAACCATCTTTCCCCAAGTGAGTTATTAAAATAATTTTCGCTGCCCCTTTTCGAATTAGGAAATCAATAGTCGGCAGAGCCTTGCGAATTCTGAAATCGTCTTTAACCCTGCCATGCTCTATAGGCACATTAAAATCAACTCGAAGCAACGCAGTCTTGCCTTTTAAATTTTTCAGCTGTTTGATGCTTCGCATATTGTTACAATCTTAGAAAATTTTTCTTGACTTAGACTCGCATTGCCTACCAACACGCCGTCAGTACTTTCATGTTTCACAAAATTGCCAACATTTTTTTCGTTTACCGAGCCGCCATATATAATATTAGACATTTTCGTTTTTACACCAAATTTGTCAGCGATAATTTTGCGAATAAAAATACTCATCTCCAGAAAATCTTCTGGGGTCGCATCTTTGCGATCGACAGTAGTGGAAATCGCCCAAACCGGCTCATAAGCTATGATAATCCTAGAGATAGAATCTTTAGAAACTCCACCCAAGCACCCTTCTAGTTGAGTCTTCACCAAATTGAAATAGCTATGATTTTCATCACGAATATTTTCCCCCACACAAAGTATCGGCCGAAGCCCGGAAGCTAGCGAGGATTTTATTTTTTTATTTATATCACCATCTTTCTCTCCCATAGCTCTTCTTTCCGAGTGACCAAGTATTACGTACCTTGTCCCCAAATCATAAAGCATTTCCCCTGAAACTTCTCCTGTATAAGCTCCAACCTCTCCCCAGAACACATCCTGAGCGCCTAGAGATATTTTTTTAGAAATTTTTTTTAGTTTCTCTAAATATATAAACGGTGGACAAATTACGACTTGTGTTTTTTTTGTTTTTAAGAGAAGTTTGGTAATGCCGGCAAATAATTTCTCTGCTTCCTTCAAAGTCATCGGATTCATCTTCCAATTGCCTATAACTATTTTCTTTCTTTGCATATACCCTACATTATAACACGAGCTATTTGACTTCCCTCCAAGATGATATACTCCACGCGCCCGAGGGTCCGTTTACGAAGTTAGAATTTGTAAGACCGCTATCGTAAATTACAGTAACATTGTTATTTAAATTGATGCGTTTCCCGTTTAGGGCCTTGGCGCTAGCATTGTTACTTAAATTCACCGTCCCGTTGGCAGCATAAAGTATGACAGATCCGCCATTGTTTTCTAGATCTATGGCTTCTGTAGAGGTGGAAGTAGAAAGTGTCATCAAATAACTTCCACTAGAACCAGAACCGGCGAATACAGCATTATTTTCTATATCAATAGTACCGTCGGCTACGACCACACCCTCAGAAGTTCCATAACTAGAAGAAAGTCTTACTGTCGCATTATTTTCTACAATCATATTGCCTTGCACCCACAGAGTACCTTCTACAGTTAAATCAGCATTATTGATTACAGTAAGATTACCAGTGATTTTCTTTGGACCCAAAGATCCAGAATCATCGTCCAAGATATAATCTCCAGAGTGGGTTCCGCCTGCTTCCGCTTCACTCTTCCAATCCAGAATATTTTGATCGGATATAGGCATAGCAACCTGAGTTGGGTCTGGAAGAGATGTGTTGCAAGATTTATTATTGCCGCTGCCGGTCTGACAATAATTTATACCCGCTATCGTTGAGTTGTTAACAGTATGAGCATAAGCATTCCCCACTCCACCTGTGCCGACGGTTATGCCACTAATGAGGCCCGTTAAACCTCCGAGATAAAGTCTGAAATATCCATCAAGACCAGACGGACTAGTATTATTCCAGGTTCCAGAATATTGACCGATCTTGCCACCTCCGCTTGCATACACGCCACTATTCGCGCCTATCTTGTAATAACGGGAAGAATTTGTGGAGCCATCTATGACAATCCAGTAAGTAGTGCCAGCTGAGAGCTCTGGATTGGAAGATAGAGGGACACTAACCCAACCATAGTTTGTAGACACTAAAGAAGCAGGCAGGGATCCAGAGGCAAGCGTGGTTGTGCCAGGATTCGATCCTGAGTTCGAAACGATTCGAACAGTCAAATTGCCAGGTGTGCTAACTTTTTTAAGGTAAAGGTCTACTTTATTAACCACATCTGTGGAGCTCACTTGAAAACTCTGCGCAAAATCCTGAGTTCCGTTTGCATTTCCAAATGTAACATCGTATGCTGGGACACCGGAATCATTCGTTTGGTCAGCTGCTAACGCTGGAGAATTCGCAGCCAAAGCTGTGCCAGTAATGGCCCCTGAGCCAGTGATATTTCCATTCGAATAAACACTGCCATTAATAACAGAATTATTGGCCATCGTAAGACCACCTGTGCCCGATTGAACTCCATAACTAAAAGAAACCCCAGTACCGGTACCGAGTGTTACCTCGCTCTTTCTCTGTCTGGACGAGACATCTCCTAAGGAAGAAACTGTCTTTTCATTGTAACCAGAATCAGTTATCGTAGCTGTCGCCGAATTGTCTCCTATAGTAATAGTGTTGGTTGACCATATGCTTTTAGTTGTTTTGAGACGATAGTAAGAATCTTCTACAGCTGATTCTGAAAGAAAAAAACTCTGATGAGATTTCAATAAATTGTCAGCGTCTTTAAATCCGCGAATAGATGGCGAAACAAGACCTGAAATTATGGCAACAGATATGAAAAGAAAGAAGACAATAGACATAAGCATCGCCGCGCCGGATTGATTATTTATTTTTCTTTTTTTATACTTTTTCATTTGTTTTAGTGATTGATCTCTATCAATAACTGCCGCGAAGAACAACTGTATCATAAAAATTTGCGGTACGATTCTGTAAATCGCGGTTCGATCTGACTGAAAGAAACATTTTGACCGCCAACCCATTGGCTGTGGTTAGTTGTGTGAAAGAAAGATCCACAACTGATATGTTTTGTGTATTCATATTGCCAGTAAATACATCATTCTCCAACAATCTAGCGTTGGAAGCAGAAAGTGAGAATTCTACCGTTTTATTGGCGCCAGCCTCGTCTGTGGTGTTTAGTTTTAAACTATTTGCTGCTAGCGCGTTTATGCCATATGCGTTCCTAATTTCCCTCGATATCCTCTCCAATATGTTCCCGCCCTGAGCGAGCTCTGCCTGTATTGTTGTTTCTTTGAAAGCCTTGGTCATCATAATCATCGAGTTAATTATGGTAATAGAAAAAATCGCAAAAAGAGAAATGTAAAAAAGGGTTTCTAATATGGCATAACCCTCGCCTTTCGCGGGACAAGCTGAATTATTTTTTGTCGTATTTCTATTCATAAATAATTACGAAAAAATATCCATTATATAAAACGATAAAGTTTTGTTAACGGTTTGACCACCTTCTTCCCAAGACACATTAATATTAATTAACTTAGTCAGAGGGTCGTCTGTTCCGGATGAAGAAATGTCTGACGAGGCATCGCGATTTACATTCGCCACACTGACGGTACGAACAAAATTACCCACAGAAGAAGAAGTGGAAGACAGCGACCAAGAACTTGAAAATACCGGATAGTAAAGCGTGCCAGTCGAAAGACTCGATATGTTGCTCCATGAATTGTCTCGAAGAATACGCACTACTTCTGCGCCTTCTTCCAAAAGGAAAGATGCTTCCGAGGCATGAAGCGCCTGACGAGATACTAAAATAGATTTCTCCGTAACGGCCATGGCAGCCAAAATAGAAACTGTGATTATAGATACAGCCACCATTATTTCAACCATCATGAACCCTTTTGTTTTAATATTTTTTTTCATCTGATTTAATTCGAACTAACTGCGCCAGTAGCAGAGACCGTGACCACTTTAGCATAAGAAGGAGTCGAGATGGTTATGGTACCGGTCTTACTTGGGGTGCCAGAAATGCGTTCGAAGTAGAGATCACCGGCAGTCGCGCTGACTCCATTTAGAGTGATATTCGAAATGCTGGCCGGGGAAATTATGTCTGTAATTTCATTGCCCCCTGCTCCTTCGGAAAAAACCTTGCCTTTGAAAATTATAACTCGATCCGCTTCTAAACGCACTCCATATTCAGAAGAATCAAACGAAGCTAAGCTTTTGGATTGAGCACCGCGCAGGGCAGACGCGACGTCTCCCATAGAATTTTTAGCTACTTGATTTTCTTTCATCTTTGAAAATTGCGGAAGTATAATTATTACCAATATACCGATTATAGCTACAGTTAATATCGTTTCTATGATTGTTATTCCATTTTTAAAAGATTTATTCATCTTGGACTAATTTATGTTGTCTAGCACTGAGTACAAAGGTGAAATCATTGATATGGCAAAAAATCCAACAGCAGCGCCGATAAATATCATGAGCACGGGCTCTATGATTACGGAAAGGTTTTTCGTCTTATTTTCTATCTCTCCCTCGTAAAAAGACGCGACTTGAAACAACATGTCGGACAGTTTGCCGGTTTCCTCTCCCACCTCTACCATCTCTGTCATCATTACTGGATAGAGATATGGATTGTCTTCAAAGGCTTTAGAAAACGGTGCTCCTTTCTCTATTTCCTCCTTTGCTTGCTCAAGAACTTTTTTGTAACAAGTATTTTGAACCACGTCCTGTGTTATTTCTATGGCTCTAGTTATCGATACGCCTGAAAGGAGAAGGGAGGACATCGTACGCGTAGTGCGAGCAGTGTTTAATTCTTTCGACAAACTGCCGACAATAGGCAGTCTGACAATTATGAAATCAACGTACTTTTTCATAAAGGAAGCGCGCAAAAAAGAAATAAGTCCGACAAAGAAACCTATTATCAAGGCAAAAGATAATAATAAATACTCTGAAAAGAAATTGCCGAGTGCGATAATAAATCTCGTTGAAGCAGGCAATTGCACTCCCAATTCTTTGAAGGTGCCAGCGAGAGTGGGCACAACAAAAGCAAACATGAGCACGCCTATCAAAACCATAGCGGACAAAATCACTCCGGGATAAATGAGGGCCCCGTGAACTTTTTTGGTAAGGGAATTCGCTTTTTCTAAATTCACGCCTATTTCTCGGAGTGCCCCAGCGAGATCGCCTGATTCTTCCCCGGCGCGAGACATTGAAACAAAAAGTTTTGAAAAAGTATTCGGAAACTTTGCAAAACCCGAAGAAAGTGTTCCGCCAGCATCTATCTCACCGGCGAGTGATGTTATGATATTACTAAAATTAATATTTTTTGTCTGTTTTTTTAAGACCGATAAGGCCCTAGAAAGCGAAAGCCCTGCCTTGAGCATTCCGCTTAGGTTCTTGGTGAAAATAATCATTTCTCCAGTTTTTATCCTAGAAAAAAAACGAGTCAAAATATCTGATAGATTAAAAGACCCATTTTTTTTCTCTATTATAGAGATAGGGGTATCACCGTGAGTCTTAAGCTCACGCGCAAGCATAAAACGGTCAGATGCTTCCATTGTACCTTCGAATATTTCTCCATTTTTTAATTTTGATTTGTAGGTAAAAAGCATTTTAACGTAAACAATTATTCAGACACGACGCGGAACACTTCTTCTAAACTTGTATTCCCTAACACTGCTTGAAACACCCCATCTTCCAAAATAGTCATCATTCCATCTTTTTTGGCCTGCGCCTCTATTTCATCTTGTGAGCTGCCATGGAGAATCATTTCTTTGATTGAAGCTGATACTTTCAAAACCTCATGTATACCCACGCGATTCGAATATCCATCAGGAGATTCGACGGCCTTGACTGGTTTGTAAAAAGGTATTTTATTCCAATCGTCTTTCGGTCCTATAATTTTTTCATCTTTTAACATTAGCAACATTCGGTCTAAATCAATTAGTTTTGCCAGATTTTTTATTTCATCCTCTGATAAAAAATATTTTTCTTTATTCGGCATGAGCTTGCGCACAAGTCTCTGGGCGATAATTGTTTTGACGGTAGAAATTATCAAAAAGGGCAAAACACCCATATCAATGAGTCTTGGTATCGCTCCTGAGGCAGAATTAGTGTGGATGGTAGAGAGCACAAGATGCCCGGTGAGTGCAGCATTTATGGCAAGCGAAGCTGTTTCTCCGTCGCGAATCTCCCCCACCATTATAATATTTGGGTCTTGACGAAGAAGGGAACGAAGTCCGTTGGCGAATGTAAGACCAATCTCCGACTTCACTTGTGTTTGGTTTACTCTTGGCATCTGATACTCTATCGGATCTTCTACAGTAGAGATATTCACCTCTGGTCTGTTCAAAATTTCAAGCATCGTATAAAGAGTCGTCGTTTTCCCAGATCCTGTAGGACCAGTAGCGAGAACCATCCCTATCTTTTGTTTTAGAGAATCATGAATTCTCTCCAGCGCCTCTCCATGAAATCCAAGCGTCTCTAGGGAAAATCCGTGCGCGTTTTCTTTCAGGATTCTAACGACAGTTTTCTCTCCGTAAAAAGTAGGCAGAGTAGAAACACGAAATGACACCTTCTCCCCATTCTGATCTATCTTAAATCTGCCGTCTTGAGGAAGACGTTTCTCGTCAAGTTTTAGATTGGCTAATACTTTTATTCGAGTGGTTATTCCCGGAGCAGCGCTCTTCTCTAGCGCCATCGCATCACGAAGTATGCCGTCTATCCTGTATCTTATGATTAGATCATTCTCCCCTGGCTCTATATGAATATCAGAGACATTTTGTAAGATAGCGTGAAAAATAAGAGAGTCTACTATTTTAACTACCGGCAAATCTTCTGCCAAGGCTTTCAACTCTGATTCTGTTTTTTCAGTTTCCTTATAGTCAAGAGTTAGGTCTTTGAAGGACATTGATTCTTTCTTTATAATGTTGTCGAAGTCAGCTTGTAAACTTTTTCTGTATTGCACAAGCGCAGATTTAATCGACACAGAATCCGTAAGTCTAGGCAGTATTCTTTCGCCTGAGCGTTTCTTCATGAAATCAATCATAGGCAGGTCGTCTACATCAAGCATAGCGATTTCTAATCCTGCGTTGCTATTATTGTAAGCTATGATGTTATGATTTCTAGCGATTGGTTCAGGAATAAGAGAAAGAATAGAGAAATCAATCTTTTTATCAATCAAACTGACAAAAGGTATACCCAAAACAAATGCCTCAGTTTTTTTTAAGTCGGTTTCAGATATTTTTCCTTCCGAAAGGAAAATATTGCCAAGCTTTTGTTTTTTTGTTTCAGCCTTCTTTACCAAAACATCAAGCTCGGAGCGAGAAATAAGTCCAGAATCTAAGATAGCTTTTTTAAATTGGTCCTCTTTGATTTGCATTACTATTTATTATAACAGAAAAATCCCCCCATCAAGTGACGTGAAGATTTTTCTGCTACGTATTAGTAAGACACAAATATTAATTTTCTATAAATATCGGTTTCTTCCCTCCGGTTGTGATGTATATCATAGTATTATCATATGCCTGCCCTCCAGATCCTGAACAAGCTATCGAGTACGGAGTATCAGTCATTATTGAGCTTACTACCACACTACCAGACCTGGTGTCTCCTCCTCCCATATCAAATCCTATACCTATGCATGAATCAACATTACTTGAAGACCAGGTTAGTGTAGATGACCCACCAGCCACTATCGGGTTAGGGTCAGCAGAAAGGTTCGCATTTGGAGAAGCTATAACATACGTACACTCAGACCCATTCCACGAAGTGCCTTCAATACAGTACGAGGTAACAGTTTTCTGATCTAAAAGTACGCCACTATTGTAAAGATAGAATGTTCTAGGGCTAGAATTTTTGGGTACAGGAAAAGAAGCATCGCCAGGAGGAATATTGTTACTTGAATTCCCAGTGGCGATAGAAGTGTTCGGAACAGGATAACTTGAAGTAATACCAGACTCGCCTACTGGATTTATAGTATTCCAAGAAAAAGTCACATTACAACTATTACCGCCATACTTAATATAACAAGGACTTGGAGATATTGGAGTAAGAGTTCCTGACATTGTTTGCGTACAAGACTGAGTTTGAACCGAAGAACCTACACAGTTGGCTCCTCCATTTGCAGGAGCTGGATTGGTGCAAGTACGAGTACTTGTTTGAGTTCCTGCGTTACAGACACCCCAGTCGCTCCATTCGGACCAACCACCCGCAATAGGACTAGTTGTTGCAGTTATATTTGTCCAGGGACCGCAGTTGTTGCCTTCATCTGATTCAGTAATCGAATCATCAAAAGAAGCATTATTGTCGGCGCAAGCTCGAGCCGAATAAATGACGAGAGCAGAAGAGAAAATGTATGGTGAGGAAGAAGGAGAGATAGTCTGTTCACCTGCATCTTCTGCAAGAATTTCCATTTCTACAGGATCCAAGTTGGTGACAGCGCCACTGCCATTTGGCCCATCAGTTATCTGGAAAAAGTTATAGAAGGAATTACCAGTAGAAACATCACCGATATTTGAAATGTCTGAATAAAGTTTAACGGTAGCGTTGTTTAGAGGAACTATGGTGGGTGTAACAGGGCCAGCAGTAAGGTCGGGAAGAACAGAAGTCATTCCCGTAAAGAAGCTTCCAATTGGAGAATATCCTCTGCCGGTTGCGTTATTTGCATAACCGCTATAGTAGTAGAGAGTGTCTTTGATCAATCCCGTTCTGGAATGCTCAAATACCCCACCAGTTGTGCCTCCTTCAGGAATACAATTTGTTGTTGGATTTTCAGATACAGTATCCAAACACGTACCTCTTTCGATTATGGAAGCAGGGTCACCTAAAGATATAATCTCAGCACCCAGTGTAGCGCTCGTTTCTGAAACGTCAGAAGCAGTTGGATTTGCTAGAGTAGGAACAGTATTAAATTCAGATGTAACGAATGTATTATCCAAAGAATACCCCGTACCAGTAGTGTTCGTAGCATATCCTCGATAATAGTATGTGGTATTGGAAGAAAGTCCTGTTCTTGAATGTGTGAAGACTCCAGTAGTTGTACCACTCGCAGCTAGACAGTTAGTGGTTGGAGCTGGAGAGGTTCCAAAACATGTACCGCGAGCAGAGATGGAAGCTGGAGATCCTAAGGAGGTAACGTTCGCTCCTAGTGTGGCGCTAGTCGTTGCGACAGAAGCAGAAGTTGGAGAAGTGACAGTTGGAACAGAACCGGAGGCAGTCGTTGTGAAGGTCACATCGGAACCATAAGATGTGCCAACACTGTTGGTGGCATAAGCGCGGACATGATAGAGAGTGCTGGGTGATAGTCCGGTCATATTGCTTATCCAAGGACCATCAACCGCCCATCCATCTGTCGTCTTAGTAGGTGAACTAGTCGTAGGATTCAACACTGTACCCCAAGTGATACCGCTCACTGATATTAGTTGTCCCCCATCAGAAACAATCGTACCTCCGCCTCTTGCAGAAGTTGAACCGATGTTCTCAATAGGACTTGTGGTAGTGACAGTAGGTAAAGAACCGGAGGCAGTCGTTGTGAAAGTCCCATCCGTGGAATACCCCGTACCAGTAGTGTTCGTAGCATATCCTCGATAATAGTATGTGGTATTGGAAGAAAGTCCTGTTCTTGAATGTGTGAAGACTCCAGTAGTTGTACCACTCGCAGCTAGACAG
>Ga0247727_10005807_pt1 | contig 24685 bp, 28 predicted proteins | sample WisWelCaveWW1625_FD_202498 | JGI IMG/M metagenome (GOLD analysis project Ga0247727, IMG submission 202498) | Biofilm microbial communities from Wishing Well Cave, Virginia, United States - WW16-25 | ecosystem: Environmental > Aquatic > Deep subsurface > Groundwater > Cave microbial mat | place... | reverse complement strand
TCCGTGGGCTTGTCATCGGTCTCGAAGTACGCCTTGACGGCCGCCTTGGCGATTATCGCCATCTACTGCGTCCCTATGAACACGGCGGTAGCGTTGGGCGTATCGCTGGCAACTCCGCCCCCGGTGCCTACGGATATCTTGCACCCGGCGGCCGATTGGTTTCCAGTGGTCGCGCGCAAGGCCATGATATGAGGATTCGCCTCGGACAGGGCCAATGCCCCTCCACCTAATACATATGCCGAGGTGGCGAACGGAATGGTGAAAGCTACGTGAAAATTTCCAGCGTTTTGATTTGTCACCGCAGTGACGTTCATCGAATTGGCAATCGCCGCTGTGGACGTGTTGCACTGCAGCCACGCCTTGCACACGCCGGGGTGGGCGCGAAACGTGGCGACCGTCGGCACTCGGTCCGCACGGTTGGCCGATACGGTGTCCGCCGTGGTGGCGATCGTAACCACCCCGTGCGCCGAAACGCCGGCCGTAGCCATAGCGGAAACAAAGCTGACGAACACCGCAGTAGCGGAGCCCTGCGAGATCAGAAGCTGCCCGCTGCTGCCTCCGATGGCCGCGGCCGACCCGGCGGTGTTGAAACCGAAGATGGCGCCAGAAGCCTGGTTGGCGATGCGCGTCAAACTAACGCCCGCCGCCGTAGCAAGGGCGCCCAGTTCCAAGGCGTCCCTGGCGCGGCTCGTAGTAGCAGCCGACAAGAAGGCCGTCACGGCCGCTCCTAGGGCCCGTAGCGTCACTTGTGCCGTGGCCTCTATGACCAACAGGCCAGTTTGCCCGCCCTGGGCCGCCGTGGCGATGGCGAAGAGGGTCGCGTCATAGTCCTGGTAACTGTCCACCAAGTCAGAGAAATCGGCGGATGTTGGAACATCACCGGTCTCGAAAAGCGCCTTGGCCGATACTTTGGTTACTGGGGGCATGGACTCGGCCCCGGGCTAGAACGGAGACAGGCGGCGCGTATCCTCGATCGTCTGCTGGCCGCCGGGGGTCGCCGCTGCGGCCCCATATGCGGCCGCGCCCGGAGGACCGCCCAGCCCCCGCCTGATCTTTTCCCAGATCGCGCCCTTTACGTGAGGCGGCAGATTGTCGAGGCCGTTGCGCTTGAATATCTCGTCCAAGGCCTGCTTGTTATTGGCCGGATTCCGACTGAAGAGCATCTTTCCGAGAATCCGATTGACCTCCGAAGGATCCTGCTTGCCCGCAAGGCTCTCGCCGCCACGCCGGCCTATGTTGGCGCCGATCAGGGGGTGCACGCCAGGAATCATGGATCCAATGAGCGCTCCGGCGGTGCCGCCAGCGGAGGTGAACACGTCAGAACCCATCTTCTCTGCGGTCTGCGACCCGCCGAGGACCTTCCCGTGGGTCTTCGCGAAGCGTATCTCCCGGAGCAACACCCGAGTCATTTCACGATACGCCTTGTTGTCCGGCGCGATGACGCGCAGCTTCCCCCGCATGTTCGGATTGCCGAAGAGCCGCCTGGCCGCCGAGGTGTTGTCCCCCTCCTTCTCGATGATGTCCCGCATGGCCCTGGCGGCCCCGGCGCGATATGCCTCCGCGGCAGCCTCCGACAGTTCCCCCAGCCTCTTCCGGATCACTTCCTTGTCAAGACCGAACGCCCTCCGCCCCTCGTTCAGGGCGGCCATCGCCTCCGCCTCGCCTCCGAAAATCTTGCGCGCCCGCGCGTAAAGGCCGCCGGGTCCTCCAGTGAGGGCATCCAGTTCCTCCAGGAGAGCGCGGCGCAGACCATCGACCGCCTGTCCCTTCGGATTGAGCCGCCCCGTCACCTCGTTCCGGTACGCGGAATTCTCCAGCATGGCATCGAACCCGCGCTTGAGGTTATCGAGGGTTTCAAGGGATTGCGGTGCATTGGATCGCGGCCCCCTGGCCGACCCGAGCATCTGCTTCATCTCATTGGCGACATTGGCGGATATGTCCGATTTTCCGGCAGCCAATCGCGCCTCTACTATGTCTCGCGCCTCGACTAGGGCCTTCCTGCCATAGCCGGACCCGAGGATTTCCGCTATCCGGGGACTCATCAAGGTCTTGAACTGACCATAGACCTCCTTGTACATCGGCGCTGCCTTAGTCTGCATATTGTCCAGAAAGGCCTCCTTCAGCGCATAAAAATCGTCCATGTGTGCGCTGATCGAGCCCCGTATCGCTTCCTTTATCCGCGAGACCTCAGTCCGCGCTCTATGCCCCAGCGTGCGTTCCGCAAGATTTGCGGCCTCGCCAGGCGTCCTCTTCGCGGCAGTCGCCAAGCGGGCGACGTTGGGCCCGAGATCGGCAAGCACGGCCTCGGGCCCCAGATCCGCAAGGCGCATCTCGGCCCTAGCGCGACTTAACTCGTCGAATTTGAATGCCTCCGCGGCCCTCGCACCAGCCTCGGCATGGGGCGCGAAGCGACCCCTCACTTTCTTCGCACCCCAGCGGACGACTCCCACGGCCCCCTTGACCGCATAGGGCAACCCGGTGCCTAACCCGACGCCGACCGCCGTGCCCACACCGGCGCTTTCCGCGCGCTCCTCGAATCCCCCCTCCCCGAAACCGAACCCGCCAACCGCGCCACCGGCAGCCCCGGCCAGTCCGAACTTCATGAACCCTGGCAGGCGCGAGACGAGTCTGCCGGCGAAGGGGACGGCCCTGCCGATTGCTGCGGCGGGCAGTACCGCAGCGCCAGCCACGCCGCCAGCTATTTGTCCCGGCAGGGCGACCGAGAGAGGAATGTTCTTGTTCCTCTCCCGCTCGGCCGCGAGCAAGGCCGGATAGTCCGGCTCTTCCGCGCCTGGAGCGGTCCGAACTCCGATCCCGGTTTGGCTGCCCACGTAAGCCGAGATTTCATCGGCGAAACCGAACGTAAGGCCACTCGCGATGGAGCGCAGGATGTCTTCATTCAAATACTGCAGTCGCTTGCCAAGGGGCAGCGCCTCCTGGGCCGCTATTTCCTCCGGGCTCACGGCCGGATCGTCCGGATACAGCACGCCCTTGAGCCGCGGCTTCTCTCCCTGCACGGCGACGCCAGGAGCGGTCGGCGGCGGCGGGCCGGCCGGCGCGGCCGGGGAGTCGGTGGGGAACCCTGGGTCCCATACGCCCTTCAATCCAGTCATTCAGCGGCCTCACTCGATTTCACAAGAAATCGGCCATCCCAGAAGAACACCGTCCCGGGCTCGTATTCGTCGACATCTTCCTGCCCTCTAGGATGGGGAAACAACGGCCCCAGCTCCTGCTCTATGAAATCATTCATGCCAACCCTGGTGCCATGTTCCCCGTAATACGCCCGTCCCATCTCCAGGGCGTCCCTGTTACGCTCCTGTATCTGCATCATGGTGCGAGCGAGCACAACGTTGCTTTCTCTGGTATTCTTCATGTTCGGTGCGGCCTTCCGGAAAAACTCCATGTCCCTGTCCGTCGTCGTGCCGGATCCGACAACCCTCATTCTAGGAACGAGGTACGCCATCCCGGACTGTATCTGCTCCAGAGCCGACAGGTTCGGATCGGCGCTCCAGCCCATTTCCGCCAGCGCTTGACGGAACGGCATGAGCGCCTCCGTGACCGGACCCGTCGTCAAATCCGGATTGCCCTCCAGAAGCAATGCCATCGATTGCAGCCTCGGCTGCAAAGCCTCTCCCCGCTCAACTTCGCTGGCCTCCGCCTTGAACTGTTCCAGGTCAAGCTCGATCATGGCCTTACCTTGGGCCAATTGCAGTGTCTCAGCCATGTTTATCAGCGGCGGCCGATCAACCGTGGCTTTCAATATGTAATCGTTATATTCCGGCGTTCCTTCCTCATAACCCAATGCCAGCGCGTTCTTCATGGCCGGGGTCGTCTCCATCTCATCGGCCAGGGTATCCGGGTCCAAGCCCGTGAACGCCCTTTGGAATATCCGCCGGTTCTTGTTCGAATCATCGCTTATGTCGTCCGGATCGTCCTCCACGTTCTGCCAGAACTGCTGCTGTGCCCCCGGTGGGAGCTTCTCTATCGAGTACGTCGACACCAGAGTCTTAAGGTCCTCGGCTTGCGCGTCGCCGCGCGCTGCAGCTTCTTCGGCGTGAACCATGATCTTCTCGTGTATCCCCATTTCCAGTTCCAGCGCCTTCAATTGGGGCGCCATTCTGGCCGTGGTGATGTCCTGCACGTTCTGCCCGAAGGACGGAGTGGCGGGATTGATAGACCTCGCAAGCGCTCGCGCTATATCCCACCCTCCGGGCTGGGATTGCTGCAAGATCGAGGAAATCCTGTCCCGATACCCGCCCATGACCGAGGCGTAGTCTTCCGCTGGAGGGGTTCCGGCAGCGCCTTGCGGCACGCCAGCCGGTCCCGATAGCACATCTAGAACAGTTGCCATGATCCCGCCTTACACATAGCCGCTGGTGTATGTTATGGGCCACGCCGGCTTTTTCGCTCCGAACAGATCGGCGATCCACGACGAGGAACCGCCTAACGGCTTCTCTCCGAAGAGACTCTCCCCGCCCAGGATGGCGGCTTCTAGCCCGCCGGACAGGAGTCCGGCCTGCCTGTTCTTCTGCAACTCGGCCAGGGGACCCAGTAGGCCAAGCATGTTCTGATTGGCGCCGCTCGCCATAGCAAGATAGTTCCGGACCTGCTCGCCCGCACGCTGACCCAGGTCCTCCCCGAACTGACCGAACGCTTGCGAGACGGCTTCATCGCGCCGTTCCGGGTTGAGCAGACCATAACGACGATCGGCGGTCCGCAGTTCCTGGATAGCATTGGCAAAATCCATGCTCATTGCAGACTTCTGTTCGGCAAGCATCTTCTTGAACAGCGGATTGCCAGTATTGATCATGGCGTTGATCAAATTCTTCTGCATCGCCAGCGCCTTCTTCATCTTCTTGCTGGACGAAGATCCGAACAGGTCCGATATGATCCCCAGGCCCATCTATTGTTTTCCTCGCAGATTAGCATACATCGTATATTTGCTGATAATGTCCGGCCCAGTCGTGGTATCGTTCGTGAAAGTCAACCTGAAGCGCTCTCCCCTGGCCCTTAGAGGAACCTTGACATTGGCGATGGGCGACCCGCCCACGATGGCCGTCCCGACCGCCGCGAGCCCTATAGGCGACGAAGCAACGGACGCTGCGATGGTGGCCGTGTCCGTGCTTTCGGAATCATACGGCGCCTCGACACGCACAGTATAGGATATATTCGCCCCTACTTCCAATAGAGGCTTTATGTATTGAAGCTGCTTTACCCGCACACTCGTTCTAGGCTCTTCAAGGGAAAGCCATGCGGTCCTCACCTCTGTTGCGATGCTCGTGCCGTCGTCGTTGTACGTGCCCCGATCGTACCTGTACACCTTCCCATTCGCGCCGCAGCAGATCAGTTGGCCGTTAGACCGAACAAAATAGTCCTTCTGCCTGGCGAACAGCCCATCAAACACTGACCACGATCCGAGCGGGAAGTTGTTCTCCCCGATAGCTTGGTCTATCTGAGCCGAATAGCTGTAAATATAGAGCTGCGAGTCCACTTTGATGCCGAGCCAGCTTCGGCGCGGGTAGTGAAACAGTACTATTTCCGTCGCATCTTCCAACTCATCCCGCAGGGTCGTCCGTATGGCCTCGGACAGGTTGCTCCTGGTCAAGTTGCTTGCGTCCGCTTCCTGCCGAAACGCCTGAAGGCCGTCGCGGCTGACGAATACCATGTCGTTGCCGATCGATTGGGCGCCCCTGGAAGTCAATGCCCCCTGAGGGAACAGCCCAGCCGGCCTGAAATCTCCCTCGCTCGCGAGGGCCGATGCCGGGATCGGGTTGGTCCCGCTGAAGGCGTAGATGTTCCGTTCCCCGACCAGCACCGCATATTGCTGAAAGCTGGCAAGGGCGATAATTTTGTCTCCGTGTGGCTGGAGTGCGCCATACGACATGGAAACACTGTCAAGGGTGCCGGCATCGCTCGTCATGTCGTGAGGGTCGTTGCGCCCGGAAATGCGGATCCTGGTCTCGTCCCGTGCGTCTATGTGATAGAGCCTGGAATAATGCACATGAGCAAACTTGCTGATAGGCATGGCGCTCTTAAGGAACACCACGGAATCCCCGGCGACCTGAGCCGCCACATCATTGACGCGGACATTGGCACTGACGGAGAGCACGCGGGTCACGGCGTTGCGAGTGGTGTTCGAAATGAAATCCCCAACCCTGATCTGAGTGGTGTCAAAAGAGACACCGGATACGGCGATAACGCTGGCATTCGTGCCCGTCGTCGTCACGGCCGCATTATCGAAGTCCCGCCCAACAGGTATGATGTTCAGCTCGACCGTATCGATCACTTCGTATGCATCGCCCGAGGTGGGCTCAGTGCCCACTCCGACCCCCGTCCCGGCCGCCGACACGCGAGTGTGCGTGAGTTCGGCACTGGTAACGGCCGTCACTAGACCGAAGGCCGATTGCCGAACGTAATAAACCACATCGTTCGTCGTAACGTCCGTGCCGCCGATCCAGTTGGTGATATCAGAGTCCCGCAGAGCGCCAGCACTAGTGTTGGCCGTCGCCTCGCCCTGTTCGACGATCGCCCGCAATTCCGTGAAGACCGACGCGTCCGTAGTCCAGATATTCCGATCGACGCCGTTGACGAAGATCAACTTGTCGTTCATCTGCACGCTCATAACCCGTGCAGATACATTCAGCCCACTATGGACCTGACTATACGAAGATGTCGCGGCATTATACCGATAAATTCGCCCCTCTCCGGCCACGAACAAGGTCGCCGTCCCATTGACTTCGATGAGTTCGTGGATGCTGTCAAGGGTCGGCGACAGGCCCACGTCCGCGCCCAATTGGATAATGCCCTGGCGCTTCTCGGCGGCACCGGCCTGATTGATAAAGCGGTTCTTGAAACGACTGGCGTACTGGATCGGAGTATCCGACTCCGTAAAGGAGGTGGCCAGTCCTCTCGGCGCTATGGGATATGTGGCTTCGAGCACGGGATCACCATCTAGACCCGCCGGGGATAAGGCGCAGATCCGTTCCCGTGTCAGCATTGAATCGGTTGAGCGCCTCCCGCTTCATGCGCTCATAGATCGCGAACGCGGTCTCGTACTGCTTGGTAGGTTCGCCGCCGTTCTCTTCAAGCAATGCCTTCGCATACAGTCCTTGTATCAGCATGGCCGCCGGAAGCCCCGGGGTGGTCCCCCCGTCGGCAGAAGCGGTGAACAGAGCCGGCTTCGTGTAGTACGCTACCTGAAACGTCTGGTTATTCTGGGATGATCCCGGTATCGGATACGTCCGAAACAACGGATTAGCCGAGGAAGCATTAACGCCAGTAATGGCGAATTGCCGCGGCACCCCGAACGACCGGCCCCTCTGTAATCTACGGATATCCTGTATTTCCACCACTTCCAGCGCCGAACGAGACGAGCCGAAGTGAATTTCATACACATTCTTCACTAAGCCGGTCGCCGGGTCGAGTGTATACTCTTCGACGCTCGAAGACGCGAGCACGGTCGTCTCCCGGAATAGTTCCATCCAGTTGCCGGCGTCACTGACCTCATCCACCACCTCATTCAGCAGTTCCGTCAGCATCGTGGCATGTTTCGTGGCGAATAGTGTCGCAGTCGTGTTCAGCCCAAGGCGCCGCTGCACCGTGTTGACGATAGACAATACTGTCTGTCGGAGATCCGTGATTGGCATTTTGCATCAATTGTTGAACAGGGCGATCCTGTATGTCACCCCGTTGATGGTCACGAGTCCGAACGCTTGAGCGCTCGCCGGAACGGCCCCCCCGGTACCGCCGGAGGCTCGAGTGGTCGTGGCTATATCAAACCTAGCATTACCTTCCGTGGCCGTCATCCAGAAGCCAGATGAAGGTGCGGCCGTCCCCTGACCCAGAGTGGTGACCCTCTGAGCCGAGGTGGTGACGGTATCGCAGACGACTGCCGCAGCGGAAGCGGTCGTGGTGGCGATTCCGCCGGACAAGGTGAGCAGGGAAGTAACGGTCTGGGCGCCAGTGTCGGCCAGGGAGAGGTAGGAGTCGATCAGATCGACATAATCGCTACCCGTCGGCACATCGCCGTCCTCAAACCGACCCTTATTCACCGTTCTTGTTTGTGAAGCCATATCTCGATTACCTTAATCTCCAACGCCCAATAACAGTATAAACCGTGTCCCGGATGGAGCCGGTGGCGCGGCGGCCGATGTTTCTAGAACAATAGGTGGATTCGGGTCATGGTCTGTCAATGTCGGCTGCCATTGCTCCTGCGTCCTATAAATAACACGATCGCCCCTTAACCTAAAGATTCTCATCCCGCCACCGTAACGAAGCCCCCATTATAAGTCGTCGCGCCCGTAGCCGGTTTCATTATCTCCAAGAACGCCATGGCGGCGTCATCGAAAATGCGAGCTAGATTAAATGCAGAATTAATGCCATCCGAAACAGTTATGATGTTGACAATCGGCATAGGCATGAATGCTATAGGATGACCGATAGTAAAGTCTATCGCCCCGGTAGTAACCAATGCAGATGCTTGCATCTGGGTCAGCGCCTTGATGCCGGTGTCGCCGGTCTCCAACGGGCAGAAGAACTGTTGTATTGGCTGATCAAGACGATTGACGATGTTACCCGAGTTTCCCGTCACGGATGGAAGGGTACTTGCCGCATTAGCTTGGTCGAGGTAGGTACAGACCGTCCAATTGTGAGCCACCGCAGCCAGCACCGTCCGGCATTCGATCATCAGGAAATTCCCCGCGATACTGTCCGGATTGCCGGCTGTAGTATTTTGATACCTGGTCGGAACCCCGGTCACCGCCTCCGTTGCGGTGGAATTCATGGTTTTCGTGACGCTGAACAGTCTGTCGTACAAAAGAAGTGTATTGCCCGCAACGCTGGCGGTCGTGTTTCCGGTAATAAAGTGCAGAGTGTCCCCACCGGTGGGATTGACGAAAAGAAAGGCTCCGGTCGTCGCATCCGTCGGGATCGTTCCGCCTGGAGCGGCCGCCGCTGCGGCCCCCGCGGCTGGCTGAGCCCCGACAAACCATAGTGTATTGGTCGCGCCAACAACCCCAGTTGTCCCGGCCTTCTGAAATAAGAAGTCTCGCCTCTTGCCGCCGGTAGTTGCCTCGCTGATCAAATCAGACAGGGACGAAAAGCCGGCATTCATCGTTCGCTGCTGCCGCTTTTCCCATTGCCGGAAAATCCGCCTGCAGCGCTGACGATAGAAATCCCACTGCCCAGCAAACTGACCGGCCCTGATCACGCCCCGGAAATCTCCGCCGGGCATGGCAAACACACGTCCGGGCACTGTCGCCACTGCGATCGGCGGCCCATACCAATTGGTCATCTGCGCTGAAATCGCCTCGCAGTGCTCGACGCCAAGCCACCGTTCTAATTTCGAAGCATGAGTTGAAAGAATCATAGTGCTATGAACCCCGATGCCGAAACATAAACGCTTGAACCCGTGGTTACGTTAGCCGCATTGAATGCCTCATTCACACCACATCTGATTGGAGACGGGAGAGTTATCGAGGCCCCGCCCCCGGCCGCAGCGGCGAAAACCTTGTACCTGGTAGTTACCGCTGTCTTAAGATTTACTACCGTCCCAACAGTTGCGTGATCATTCGTGATGGTGACTTGAGTGATGTAGTTACGCAGCCCGGCACCCGGAGCCGCCACCACTTGCGTGTCCGCCGTGCCGGTCATTGCCGCCGCAACCGCCCCGTCAACCAATCGCTCTGGAATGGCATACGGTAGCACGATCATCTTTCCCAACACATCGCACATGAGTCTTGCCGCTGTCCCGTCCGAAACGGCCGTGCGATCAGTGCTTCGCCCCTCTGCCCCAATAGTTACTGGATTGCCGGCAATCGTCGTGTTGTGGGCCACGTCCCCCTGTACTTCGGTTATAGAACCGGCAGCAAAGCTCGCTATATCCACATCGCCAATATTATTGGCGCCAGCGCCGAGTACCGGGTTGTTCTCAACCTCCACTTCCAGACGTTTTGTTGTCCCGTCGCAGCGCAACCGCTCCCAATCGGTCCCGTCAAACCCATGCAAGAACGAGCCGACCGCCGGGGCGGATGGATTCCCTGTATTATCGGCCAGCGCCGCTGCGGGCGGAAGCTCGGTATCAATAGCCCCGTTGATTGAAACGGCGCCATCGACAGTGAGCGAGTCGCCGCCGTCACCCACGACGAATGTGCCGGACCCCGCATTCGCAGTGACTGTCCCGTCTACTGTAACCGAACCGCCACCATCGTCCACGCTAAGAGAACCGCCGCCATCGTCGATCGAGACAAGTCCAGTGCTATCATTCGCAATAGTAACCCTTAGGGCGGTCGCTTCCGTACCTCCTCCACTCGTGCTCAATGGCGCCGGCACCGTGACAAGGTCCACGTTACCTATGTTATTATCGCCCGCCGGAAGCGCGACAATCCTGGTCACGTCTACATCGAGGCCAAACGCCGTATCTCCCAAAACCGGGGCTGCGGCGCCGGCCCCTCCGCCATCGATCTTGACGCGAAGATATTCCACGCCGCCCACCTCATCCGTCGCAACAACAGGACTAGGCACCGAATATTTGGTGACTGGAAGAGCAATATTGGCCATACGCTATGTACTCATCTCACCAGAAAGGACTGGCCGATTTCCATTGCACCAATGCCCGGATCGAACAAGTGAGTACCCGGCCCGGACTTCGTCCGCACCGTGGACAACCCCACAAATACAGGTTGAGCCGTAAACGCCTGGGCATCCGTGTCCCGCGCCCGGATATCCTTCAGCGCGGCTGGATCCTTCCGGGCCCGCACAAACTCTTGCGGCTGCCTGGTCTCCCAGCCCTTCGGCCTGACCCAGGCACCGTCCCAGCGCTTCCGCATGTTGGAGGCATAGTCCACGATGCCGCTCTCGTCGCAAACCATGAGATGATCGCCAATCCGGTGTGTGTGTCTTTCTGGCATGATTAGTCGGCTCCCAGATCCAGTCGGATGTTACATACCCTGAATGACTCGCAACGTAGCGGTCGAGGAGGCCGATACGACGGTCACGTTGATCCGGATGGCATTCAGAGGGGCGACGAAGGAGCCGTCCCGGTCGGTCGTGGCGCCGCTCACCAGATCAAACCAATCCAAGGCCGACGCAGCGGCCTCTAGGATATTGATGAGGGTCCCCTGCACGGCATAGGTCGGGGTATTGGTCTGCTGGACCCTCCACGTGATCGCGATTTGCTCAGAATATGGGTTGAGGGCCAAGATGCCGGCCCCGGACCCTGTGACAGTGACCTGCTGTATTTTTGATCCCATGACCGCGAGGTTGGTGCTGAGGATGATATTGAAGTCCGCGCCTGGATTACGCAGGGTGATATCGAGCGCCATCAGGCGGCCACTCCGTTATCGCTCCGCCCCACCTCGCTCGAACTCTGCCGACACTCCGTGAACACCTCGATCACGTTGTCGTACCACTTCATCGTGTAGTTGCCGCTGACGTCGGTGTTCGCGGTGTTGAGGTATTCCTTGGTGTCCGTGCGATAGGCCTGCACGGCGACGCCGGCTCCGGGGTTCGGCGTCACCGCCCCCGCGATGTCGTAGCTGATCGCATGGTAGGTGATCCACATGGCTAGAGCATCCCAGGTATTACCGACGCTTTGTCGCTGATATACCCGAGAGCTTTCCAGCACCAGACCGAGAGCACGCTGATCTTGCGGGTAGCGGTCGAACTCGTCGATCGGCGGCCCGACGCCAGTTGCAACCCCGTTCTCGACGTCCCATTGCAGGAATTTGTTGTACAGTATCCGCCAACCGTCACCCGCCCCTTCTCCGGACAAGACTTCCGCCTCTATCGCCTGGCTGTTGCCGGGGGAGCCCCAAAGATACTGCAAGCACAAAGCGGTCATCGCGTAGTAGTCGGCCTCCGGAATGTTCGGCGCCGTCGCCGTAAACGCACGTTTCGCCGCCGCTGCTATCTGGCCGCCAATCAAGTGGAAAATCGTATGATTGTGAACCGCGGCGCCTGCGCTTGCTTTCCCGCTCGTGTAGTTGAGATAGCACCAGCCAGAGGCGCCGCCGAGGTCAATGGCACTGGCGAAATAGTAATTGGCCGTCAGTGTGTTTTCGCCGCGGGCGAGCGTGATCCCCGCGCCCTGCGCCCCGCCGCTGTCGATGCGCTGCATGACATTGTGCATCCCGGCGACAGTGCCGCCGACCACCGTATAGGTCCGCGCCGCTTGGCTGCCACACAGCACATTAATGTTGAACGCGCTTGTCGTTCCCCAATAAAGCAACACCCCGCTCTGCACGAGCGCGATGGTTGTCGGTTCCTCGATGAAGAACTTGCGCTCGTATCGGTCTTGGTCGGCCGCCGCCGAGCCGCCCCGAGTGCCAGAAAAATAGACCGGCAGCATGACCGAGTTGAGGATCGTCGTACTAGCGCTGTGATCGTACTCGTAGGTCACGACCAGCACGATCGCCATGTGGTTGAAGGTGCTTCCGGTCGTCGAGACCGTCGCCAGATTGAACGCATGGGTCACGTTCGTGGTCATGGCGAGCCGCTGCCAGATATAGTAGAACCAACAACTCGACGCGAGCGCGTTCTCGATGACGCCGGTGTTGTCCGCCGCCTCGGCGTCCAGTGCGAGGGATAGGTTGGTGTTCGTTACCCCAGCGTTCGCCTCGTTTCCCATGACCTCGAAGAAGATGTCCCGAAAAACTTTTGTGCTCTCGGGGAGGAACGTGTCGAGAAGCGGCACCTGGTTCGTACCGATCTCCGTCAAGGTCGTGGTCAACGCGCCAGTCGCACTTTCGAGGGGGATGCGGACCGTCTTGATACGGGTCGTCTGCGAGGCGTCGTCGTACTCGTAGGTGATGATGAGCTTGGCTGTGATGTTGATGGTGACGGACCCACCAAACTGCACGCCCACCTGGCAGGTCTGGGTCGCGCCCGCACCGAAATTGGTAGCGAAGTAGCTCGTCACGTCCCGGGTGAAGGTGTGGGTCTGGTGCTCGCTTGAGTGGGCGATCGTGTTCGTTACCGTCGCGTCGTCGAACGCGACCGCGCCGAGCTTGATCCCGATCAACCACGAGGTCAGGTCTTGTGCCGTCGCAGAGTTGTCGCGGCACGTGATTTGGACGGCCACAGAACGGAAGGTCCTGGTCGTGGTCTCCGGCACGTAGAGGGTGATCGCCGCGAAGTCCGACCGGGTCGCGGCCGCGAGGCTCGTTTCGTTGGTCGGAAACGCCTGCTCGGTGCAATTGGTGCGCTGGGCCATTACTTGGGCCGCTCCTGGATCGTACTCTTGACAGCCACGGACCGGTTGTCTCCCAGGTCCCAGAGGAATACCGTGGTCTGATCTCGGACGGGCGCCCCTCTCTGCTCTGTCGCCTCCACCCGCACAGTGCCGTGCAGTTGGATGAAGTCCAATTCCACCACCGCCTTATTGAAGGCGAGCTGCGCGACCGCGAATCTCGCCGCTTCCGCCGCGGTCACGGCGCTCGGCACGTTCACGGCAAGCCTTGCTGGTGCCTTGATGACGACGCGAAAGGCGGGCATAAGTCCCTCTACGGTGCAGCGATTCCCAGGATCATCATGCCGATACGGCCGTCGTCTACCCGCCCTGAATGACTCGCAACGTAGCGGTCGAGGAGGCCGATACGACGGTCACGTTGATCCGGATGGCATTCAGAGGGGCGACGAAGGAGCCGTCCCGGTCGGTCGTGGCCCCGCTCACCAGATCAAACCAATCCGCAGCCGTCGCCGTAGTTTCCAGGAGGTTGATCAAGGTCCCCTGCACGGCATAGGTCGGCTGGTTAGTCTGCTGAACCCGCCACGTAATCTGAATCTGCTTGGAGGCCGGATTGAGATTCAGACTACCGGCTCCGGATCCTGTGACAGTGACCTGCTGGAGTTTAGAACCCATGATCGCCCCGCTGCTAACTGATCTGGGTGTATTTGGCTAGGATCTGGGCCTCGAATTGAGTCATGCCGGACGCGGACGCCTGAACAGTAGCGTCGAACACGACAAGATTGAAATCGGCGCTCCCCGCCCCGCTCGCCATGGCCCGAACGGACACCTGCACCAGCGTAGGACGATAAATCCCGACCGCCGACACCGGAAGGGAACCATAGCGCGTCGAGTCGGCGGAAGTGCCAATACGCAAGGTGGCAGCGGTGCCGCCCGCAGAGGCGCTAACAGCCTGCAGGACATATATGGTGAAATCGACAAGCCGGCAATTCGGTGGGAGTTGAATCTGAGACTTCCTCGCAGCAACCGCAGCGCCAACAGTCCCCACCTGACTCAGTACCACTGTCCCGCGAGTATCCTGACCCGGTATGCCAGGATCCCGGCCAGTCCTGATCGGACCGGAAAAAGTCGTTACACCCATTGTCTACCCCCTCGGTAGTCTGTGTTCAGTCAATGGTTCTCTGGTGCTCTCAGGGGGGCTTACGCCCCGGCCGACCCGTAGATGCCGCGGAAGTCCGTCAAGCCCTGAGACCACCGACGGGTAGCGCTGAACTTCAGGTTCTGCGTGTCGAAGTCGTTATCCCGATCGATCTCTGCTTCACGCCTCGTGTAGCTCGTCAATCCGTGCATGGCGTCCGTGACCACGAACCATGCATCCGTGTCCGTGAGCCACGGGCTCACGATCAGCTTGACCTTACCCCTAACGACATTTATGTCGTTATCAGCGCTGCCGACGACCCGGTCGGTCCCCAACACTTTCTCGCCCACGGCCCACAGTGCGGTCGGCACAACCAGGAACTTGGGCATGACCCTGATCTTCAGAAGCTGGTCGTCGTAGAAGTCCATGATGTCCGTGAACGCCGTTTCCAAGGAGGTCATGGTCAGATCGCTGGCCGTGGCCGGTTGGTTTCTCAGGGCCGTGCCGCCTCCGACCATGGGGTGAGAAGCATTGATGATGGACACCCCATCCGAGGTCCCGGTAGTGGAACTAAAGCCATTGTTCAGGATGTTGAAATGGGTGGTTTCCTCGGTCTGCCGCATGGAGCGGGCAAGCATCTCAGGCAGCGAGTTGATGTAGTTGTACTGCGCGTCGTCATACATCTCCCGCGTCACCGAGGCTCCGATGGCGTAGGTCGTGTTCACATATTCCCGCTGGAATCCCTGGAATGGATCGACAAAGGGAATCGGCGAACCCTGGTCCTTGATGGACGCCAAGGGCAGGCCGGTCACGCCTTGTTCCTTCTCGAAGGCCTTGTCGGACTTCTTGACCTCGAAAATCTGAGTGTACAGGGACGGCCAGTCCGTGTACTTGTTGCCCCAGATTTCGCGGATGCCGGGCCAAAGCAGCTCGGCAAAGGCGCCAGTTGAGATTGTCATGGTTTACCTCCGCCACAAATGAATGCCGGCTACAACTTCAATGTCGTTGTTCGGGCTTCCGGCTGTAGTTGATGCAATTTCCCGCGGCGAAAGGCCAATGATCCGAAAGGTATTCATAACGGCATCCGCCGTTGCGTTCTGAATATGGAACCGGGAGATTCCACTGGCGGAGTTGAGGCCTGAAATGTTCACGTCGCACATCTGGCCCACGTTGCTGAGGCCGATCGACGTGGCGCATTCCACCTCCCACACCGCTGCTGGGTCGTCGATCACGTCAACCCACCCGGCAGTGGATGTGTTCAAATACGCGGCGCGAGTCGGGAGGTTGTGCGTCAGCGGGCGCTTGTCCGAATTGTAGACGCCCTTGACGACTCCGATGAAGGCCGAGGCCGCGGCGGTCGTCCACCGCTGGACCACGCCTGAGATGAGCACAACGGGATCGCCCACGCCAAGAGGGGCGAGCAGATTCGCCGTCGTCTCATAGAGTCTCGACCGCAGCGCCCCGGATCCTCCAACCTGGGACCGGATCGGGACGAAACCCCGGCGAGCAGAATCAGCCATGTTTCACCTGTAAATCAAGTTATTTCGGTCACTATTTTTCCGTGAATGGGCGCTACAGGTGCTCTATTCTGCGCCGCGGCAGTCGAGATTTCGGCCGCCAGACTCTGCTTCAATCCAACTGTTTGCTTCCGAGTCAGCTCCTGGAAGTACTCTCGATGCGCTTTATATTCATCCTCTGGTATCGCCATTAGCACAAGTTCACGGTATTCGCAAATGCTTCCTGAGGGAGGCGCATCGTTCTGCGCTTCCGTGCCAGCAAGTCCCGAAGCGAACCCCCAGCCGTCGGCCAGCTTCTTCTCGATGTTGAACTTGTCCTTATCGCACCAGCGATAGACGAATCCCGGCTTTTTGTGGACGAGCGACAAGCGTGCTGCCGGACGCCACGAGATATTACCCTTCTTAATCGGCGATGCCATGATCAAGCTCCTGTCCTTGGCCCGGCAATGAGCCTCAACTGCTTCAGATAGGCCTCTTCCTTAATTCCCATCTGCCGAGCGACTTCCTTCTGTTCGGGAGTCAGCGACACCTTTTCCTGCGCGCGCCGGCCTGCGCCACCGGATAGCACCGGAGACCTGCGCTGTGGGGTTACGCTGCCGTTTGCTGCCGATCCGATACCCATTCGAGCATCCAACTCCCGCAACACCGCTTCCACGTCGTCCGGAAACTTGGCGCTGACTTCCTTGGTGAGGTCGAGCAGATCGTAATATTTGGGATGACCCGGCTGGGTCCAAGGTCTGACAAAGTTTCCGTCCTGCAGTTCGTTCGCCCACGTCCTGATCAAAGTGACGTCCAGGTTCGGAACTTCGATCTCCGGCGCCTTGGTTTCAACCTTCTTCTTGGGGATCGAGAGGGCGGCGATCCGCGTATGCGCTTCGACCTCTGCATCGGTATTGCCGATATCCTTGGCTTCCTTCAGGCTTTTCTTCGCCGCGTTCAGGGCGGCAACTTGCGTCTGGGTCTGCATGTTCGAATTGATGTCATCCACGGCTGCCTGGAGCTTGTTGTTGTGATCCATCAACTGCGAAATGACCCGCTCGTATTCCTTCATGTGACCATAGACGCGGCGGAAACGCGCGTTGCCTTCGGGACTGCCAAAGGAATCGACGAAATCCGTTCCGTCACTGCCGTCCGGAGTCCCGTCAGGGACCTCAACGTTCTCTCCCGCACGCGTCGCAGGCGCTTGCGGAGTCGCCTTTTCGACCTCAGTCATCGCAAACTCCCAAGATATCCTCATCCTGGATGACGTACACCTCGTCACCCCCGTCCCTGATCCATTCTCCGGCAAACCGGCCAAACAGCACCGCCTTGCCGATCAGGTCCTTCACGCTCTCGTCCACGGCCGGCCCGACCGCGACGATGATCCCCCTCGCGGGGGCATTCCTGTTCTGGAATGCCTGGGGGATGACGATAGTACTTTTCAGCACGTCGCGCTTCAGCAACACTCTGGCGAATAATGGTCTGATCATGCGAATTGATACCCCTGCAATGCTTTCAACAAAGCCGCTATATTCGGATCATACTGCAGTCCGAACGCCTGCTGTAAATACTGGTGTTCCACGGGCATCACCGATTCATATGCTCCGTACTGTCCGTCGTCACCGATCATATCCCGCATGAGCAAGTTCTGGTAGTACTTCATCACTTCTGGATCATTGTAGTAGCCGGCGAGTCCTGCTGTGCCTCCGGTCGCGATGCCGGTTCTCTGCTGCAGGTTGGTGGCTTCGGGACCAAAGGGCAGGACTCCGGGCATGAACGTTAGGGGGGGCTCCTTGATAATCCCCTTGAGCTTCCTCTCCTCCCTCCGAGGGCGATGCTGGCGGCCGCCCATAACGGCGTTGACGAACTGATCTCGTTCGTTCGGCCCGCCGCCCCTCTGTCCCCTCTGCCCCCCAGGTCCCCGAGGCCCAGAGGGGCGACCGCCGGAAAACTGCGCGCCGCCGAGGAAATCCCCGATCCGGCCGCCCGCACCCCAGCCACCAACCGCGCCCATCGGCCCACCGAAGGCAAGGCCGGCAAGGGCGCCCAGCACGTTGCCGATGGATATCCCAGAGTCACGGCCCTTGCTCCCGCCCTTGCCTGGCGCCGATGGGTCGTGGCCACGATAATCAGAACCTCTTGCGCCCGTTGGAGTAGGCATTTTCTAATCCCCCCGTAAGTCGTCAGTCCACCTGATCCAGCATCGGCTTCAGCGCATCGATGATCGCGGTGAAGAGATAGTCTTTTCGCTGTTGCGAGACCGGCAGGTGTTCATAGTGCATCAAGCATGGGTGTTCTTTCTTGTCGGCATCCTTGATCGGTCCGTACTGCCAGCCCTCGGCGAGCTTGTGAGCCATCCATCTTTCGTGCGAAGTGCTCGGCGGCTGCCCCGGGTTCGCCACGCGCGCCTTGACGCCGGAGATGGCGCTCTCGCGTTGCCATGCCGCGGCCTCATTCCAAGCCAATTGTGAGAAATCGCCGAGCTCTGCACAGTATTGCCGGTTTGCTTCATGACAAATTGAGGCAATTGACTCGACATCAATCGCGAAAGAAGCTTCGTCCATCCCGCGTCTCCATTTGTGTGCGTTCGTCCGTGGCCCCATATACTGCTACTTATCGCGCATAAGCAGCCTAATATAGTCCAGCACCTCCATTTGCCCCTGGAGGCGCGCCAGGAGCAGGGGGTTGTCCGCCCCCTTCCACAGGTCCTGCGGTCGGAACTTGCCCGCCAAGCTGCGGAGGAACCATAACGTAGCCGGGTTGTGCTGCCATTGCTCCACTTCCCATTGGTCCAGCGAGGACGGCTCCGAGTCCAGCATTCCTTACACCATACATATAAGCAGCATGCAGTTGGATATGCAATTCTAGCATTTGCAGTCCCCGCGGCGTCAAGCGCCCACTGAAGACCGGATCCACCTTTATCGCCTCGTGTTCCATCAGGTGGGTCATGTGATCCTGATCCGCGTATACGTTCGGAATAACAGGATTCGGCATCATCGCGCCCATGTTCTCAATCTTCGGATCGTCCACCCGCATGGGATCCGTGACCGGCCGCGGGAGCACGGCGTTGATGTTTTCCGTCTCGATCGACTCCAGATATCGCCTCGACGCTTCATAGAAATGCGTCGGGCTCTGCAATACGAGCGGATTCTGAGACAGGAACTGCCATTCGGCCTGTGCCTTCGCCATCTTCCTCTGAGCTGAGGACATCTTAGGATCGGCAATCGGAACTATCTGCAAATCCGCAGCGTAGTCCTTCCTGCCTATCTGGAATCGTTCCAAGCCATATGCATCAAGAATGGTGACGTATTCCTGGTCCGACAGATACTTTCCATTTAACCTATAGATCTTCCGCAACTCTTCGGACCAGCTATCTATGAGCCGGTCGAAGCTGGCGGAGAAGACCTTCATGGCCTGGTCGACAAGGGACAGGATGGTGGTCGGCTGCATGACCTGTTCCGTCTGCCCGGTCAGTGCTTCGGTAACGGTCGCAAGCCTGTCCCCGCGCGACATAAGCAATTCCATCATCGCGACGATGGCCTGGCTTGGGGGCGAGAATTGGAACTCCTGTATGTTGTCCTGGATGCGCGACGTGAGCATGGGGACTGGCACAAACTTGCCCATGCTCATAACGACTTCGCCCTTCTTCACCCCGAGAGAGTCGTTCACAAATCCGGACTTGGTATTCTGCAACGTCCCGGCGTCGACCGTCTGCCGCATCATCTTGTTGACGGCGGTGTTGATCTGGGCAATCAAGTGTCCCATTCCGAGACCGTACACCCCATCCGGGTTGGGCAGAAACTGGTAGTGCGTGAAGTACTCGATTGGCTTCTTGCCATCCGTCGGATACCCAGTCTCGTCGACCTCGTATCGGATGGCAATGCGAAGAACCTTCTGCGTCTGGGCGTCAAGTGTCACAATGTATGGTTCGGCAATGCCGTCGTCGTCCAGGTCCAGCAGCCTGTGTTGCTCCAGGAGTAACGCGTCGGAATAGTCTCTCCGCACACCAGGCTGGATTCCCATAGCCTGATCGATGGCCGCGGTGGTCGGCTTCGGATCCGGCTGCTGGTACGCTTCAGCCGCATGCAGGAAAAATCCCCCCTGGGCGTGAATCTTACTGTCGTTCACACTCATCCAGATCAATTGCGTCTTGCGTTCTACCTTCTCGATTTCCCGCGGCCCGACACTATAGGGCAAGACCAGATCCTCGGCCCGCACGTTTTCCACCACTACATTCTGGCCATCCCAGAAGGTCTTCGTGAAGAAGGAGCCGTGCAATACAACACCGAGAAGGAGCGCGTCCTTGCGTTTCTTGTACGACAGATCCTTTGACAACAATTGCCAAGACAGATGTTTCGACACACGCTCGGCCCGCTTCAGATCCAGATCAGTTATATTGCCGGTCGGTATGGCCTTGACGATCACGGATCCCGGAAAAAATGCCGGGACTGCCCGGGCGTGAAACTGATTGCAGGCTTCCGCCAGCATCGGCACGCCTTCTTGCGATGAACCGTTCCACGGCGGATTCAGGGGCTTGTCCCTATGGTAATACAGGTTAATCCAGTGGGCATGCATCTCCAGCCACTCGGTCCGAGTGGTCAGATCCTCCTTGTATTCCCGCCACGCCAAGTTGCCGATCTCCAGAAGTTCCTTCTCCTCCAGGCTAGAGGCGATGTTGAACAGTTCGGGGGGTTGCCCCCCGTCGCCAAGGCTATGGGGGGCGAGCCCCGACGCCAATGTTCCGGGCGCCATTGCCATAACTAGAGCCTCGTCTCGGGAAACACGTCGCAAAACCGCGGCTTGAATCCCTTGATGAAGTCGTTCAGGTGCTTGACCATACCGTCACCGTACACTTCCACGTCCACCATATGCCATTCCCTAATCAGGCGTTCGAAATCCTGTGCCTGCGCTATCAACTCGCCGTCTGACCAGAAATTCCGGCCGCTGACATTGACGTGGAAATTCTTCTGTTGCCCGGCATCGTTCTTCTGATCCATATCTGGCTTTGTGCGATAGCATGAATCGTAGCCGTACAGCGTGAACTTCCTGAACCCCAGGGCGGACAACAGCACTAGTCCGCGCGTGGCCGCGGTCGACCCGCCCGGGACAAGAAAGGATTGAGCCTTGATAAGCTCTTCCTCGCCGGCCCCGACCTTCGGATGGTACACCCAGACATTCGCGCTGAACTCTACCAGCCGATCGATGGTCGTCTTGTCGACCATAGACGCAGTAAAGTAAATCACATCCTGGTGGGGATTTTCAATGAACTCCTTCACATGGGACCTCGGATCCAGTAGCACACACGCCCACGGCATGATCCCGTTCGCCACAAGAAAATCGTGAGAGTGCTTGACGCATACGACCCGGGCGTCCCGGTTCTCGGTCCACTCCCTTATTTCCCGCAAGTACTTCTTGTATGACGGTCCGGCAGACACAAAGATGGCGCGCAACTCGTGGGGCTTGCACTCTACGATCTGCTTAAGGCCCTTGGTCTGCGTATATTTGATATTCTTAAGTATTTCTTCGTGCGGGACGCAATTCTTCGTCTTTACTATCAGATTCACCTTCGGCTGCCAGCCCCTCACTAGCATCTGCACGAACCCTCCGTCTTTGACGGGATCTTTTTCCGAGAGGATCTTCCAGTCCGACCCAAAAACGCAGTTGGCACCAAACTTCTCGAGATCGGGGCATTTTCCGTCGCCATCCTTGGTGTAATAGTCGTCCAGTACGACCACCTGGACGCCGCGGGTAAGCTCTACGTCGTGCCGGATGGTCTCCAGGGAATGCCCGCCATCAATAAAGGCAAAATCCCCCGTTATCGGATTCGTCAAATCCCGTGTGTTGCACTGGGTGAGGCTGAAGGCAAACTTTTTCCCGTCTTTTTCCACCGCAGCGGCGAAATCGTTCAGTTTTTTACTTACATCCTCCAGCGTAGAAGGCACTTTGACGTTGTTTTCCTCCGAATCGGTCTCCGGAGTGGCCGATTCAAAGAGGTCGAACCCGTCATAGGTGACTTCGGGGACGTATTTCAGGGCTTCCGTGGCCATTTCAACGGCCCGATCCCCGTTCCACGTACCAATTTCGACAATTTTCGCCGGCTTGACGTTGGCAATGACGATGCCAAGCTGCTTATACCGGCCGGCCATACTGCTCTCCCTTCGCCACAGGCCCCTTATGATGCGTCATGAAGCGCCCAAGAACCGTCTGGGGCCACGGATGCATTCCGCCAACGCCAGCGGCCAGATCCTTGAACCGGAATCCCCGCGCCTGATATATGGCGCGGACCGTATCGAACACCCAAGCATCATGCCATTCCCTCAATCTAAACACGGCATCCGAAGCCCATATTTCTCGCATGGAAAGCAGAAACGAGACGCCACCACGACCAAGATTCAGGGCCAAAAAACCGCACTCGGAATGAGGCCAGTCAGTTCGGCCTATATACACTCCCAAGTATTCGTCATCCAATATCTCGCACCAATCCACCTCCGTCATGGGCGCGTGAAACGTCACGTCCCCGTCTATCCATATCCGCCAGCCGCCCAGGGATATGCCGTCCATGTTGGTCATGGCGAACGCCTTGTTGTGCCATTTCATGGCGTCCCATTTGTAGTCCTTCCTGTATTTTCCGCCCCCGATATGGAATAGCCCGTGCGCCCGTATGTCGTCATGGTTCCGTCTCGCGAAAGCAGCCCTCGCTGCGTCGGCTTCGCACCTAACGTAACGGACGGCGCAGCCGTCCGTTTGCGTGACCGGACAACCCGACTCGCAAGACACCATAAGAGGCAGACCCACATTCTGAAGGTAGGTCTCGAGAAAAGACTTTCCATACGCCTCATACCCTCTCCAATCCCAACTCGTAAGGCAATGAGACCCAGCTCCTAAGGTAGCCGCGCCACTCGTCGGCATAAGCAGCGTCTTTGTATCGCTCATACCACGGCCCTCCTCGCGTGTAGTGTACTGCCTTCGGGTCGATCGAAGAATCGCTTACCCCCTCCAGCCAGTTCCACTCCACCGGCAATTCCCCAATGTCCCCATCCCGTAACCACCGGAATTGGTGAAGCCAATCACCTGGCTTGCAATTCACATCCTCCCTCCTGATCGATAGATTGTGCTTATGGGAACAATTCCACAGCACGAAACTTGACCAATTCTTACGGAAATAACTCGTCTGCAACTTGCCATCCATCTTTACCGTCTCAACCGGCCTGAAATCATGCTTGACACACATGACAGCATACTTGTCGTCCCGCAAGGCCAATAACTCACCAATGTCAGCGCGAAATAAGAAATCACTGTCGCAGAAAAGAGCCCACCCCTCATACTGCTGCAAAATCGGGACAAGAAACCGCGTGAAGGCAAACTCCGTCGAAAATGGACGCTTGGTCGACTCGTCATACTCCTGCTCGCCCATCGCAAACCATTTCCGTTCGAAAATCCCCCCACCGCCAGGCCAACTTAAGGCATCCCTCTGCAACTTGACAATGTGCAACGGCACAGTGCTGCGCCGCATGAGCGATAACACACACACATCATACGCAAGCACCTGCTTGGAATCATACCCAACATAAACCGGGAAGGGCATTAAGGCCCCCAAAGGCGACTCCGGAAGCGCCCCCGGCGCGCCCAGCAAGGAGTCAACGTTCATTTGGCCACCTGTATATTACGTCAGGATCAAGATGTTCCATCTGACGAGCGCCCCAATTCTCCAACAAGCTCAAAGGGGAGCTTGATCCATACCGCGCCCAATGCCCCTTGTCCTCCAGTATCACCACCGGCCGGTGCTTCCTGAAAGTCTTCTCCCCCCCAACCAAAACTAGCCGCTCATAACCCTCTACATCAATCTTGACAAAATCAGGCTCTAAACCAAACCAATCCAAGGGCCGCATCTGTACCGCCGTCAAACATACCTTCGCTTCCTGTTCCGTCGTGAAGTGTTCTACCCGCTTGCTAACACTCGGCTTCCCCACCATCCGTACCTCCACAGAGCTAGCGCCCAGAGCTGCCTGACAACAATGAATGTTGCCAAGACGGACAACATTGGTAACCAAACAATCGAAATTGTGGATGTCCGGTTCGAAGGCATACACCGCCTCAAACCGCCGCGCCAGACGTAGGGCGTAAAGACCAACATGCGCCCCAATATCTAACGCCACACCGAATTTGTCAACATATGCGTAGCATCTGTCAACGGTTTCAGCGCCGCGTATCCACCTGGGAATCCCGCTATCATTCGCCGGAAAATATAGACCGCCAAATAAATGACGGCTGAACGCCCTTAACTTGCGGTGCTCCCTGACCGGACCCTCCTCCGGACGCGCCGAGGGCGCTTCCGGAGTCTCGTTAGAGACCCCGTCCGCGCCTCTTCCCGACATGTGCACCCTTGATCTTGCCAGCATTCACACTGGCATAAAAAACTTGAGTCCCCTTCTTTTTCGTCCCGTAACCCCGCTCCATCGAACGCTTGATTTTAGCACCCTTCTTCGTCAACGGCATCCCCAGTCCCTCCAAATACTATATCCACGGCAAGCCGCCCGGGGCCCCCACCAATAATCGTTCAAAACAAACACGGTTTGTGAAAACTTGCAACCAAGAAGTGACGTACCTTGGGCGCGTGCAGGAGTCTGCAAGCAGACGGATTCCTTACCAAAGGATCCACGCACCGATCACCTCTCTTCAGCACCGAGCAGTCTTTCCTAAGCATCAACCCCCCCCGACCCCCCCCTTTCCAGTGGGGGGTGCATCACTGAACCGTGATGCTGTCTCTTGGAAGGGCGATCTTGGATCTCTAGGGCGTTCGGGGGTAGGGTTCTTAGGGAAGGGGGCAAAACCGTAAAACTGTGTTTTGGCCTTGTCAAGAAGAATCGT
>Ga0247727_10005806_pt1 | contig 24685 bp, 21 predicted proteins | sample WisWelCaveWW1625_FD_202498 | JGI IMG/M metagenome (GOLD analysis project Ga0247727, IMG submission 202498) | Biofilm microbial communities from Wishing Well Cave, Virginia, United States - WW16-25 | ecosystem: Environmental > Aquatic > Deep subsurface > Groundwater > Cave microbial mat | place... | reverse complement strand
AAATTTCCGCGGTAAACAGTCAGATCCAGCAGATATTTTTCAACCTCATCCTCAACGCGTTCGACGCCATGCCCGGCGGCGGGACGTTGACCATCCAGGCGCGGGCGGTTGACAACGGCGTCGAGATGTTGTTCGAAGATTCAGGTCCCGGCATTCCTGAGGAATTACGCAACAACATCTTCGAGCCTTTCTTTAGTACAAAAGGCGGAGGCACCGGGCTGGGACTAACAGTGAGTTACAATATTGTCACCTCGCACGGCGGCGCGCTCGATATCGTGGACGGGCGCGGCGGCGGGGCCTGTTTCAGGTTATTTTTGCCGATGGGAGATCAACAATGAAGTCGAACATTCTTGTCGTGGACGATGAACCGGTGGCGCGCCAGTCGCTTTCCGAGATTTTGCGGCTGGAGGGATACGCCGTCAACTCGGCGCCGAACGGGCAAGCCGCGGTGGAGTACGTCCGCACACATCCGGTGGAGATCATGGTCGTGGATTTGCGGATGCCGGGCATGGACGGCTTGGAAGTGGTGCAGGTGGTCAACCAGATCTCGCCGGAGACGGAAGTGATCTTATTGACCGCGTTCGGCTCGACCGAATCCGCCGTGCAGGCGCTGCGCCTGCGCATCCATGACTACCTGCTCAAACCCGCGCCGCCCTCGCAAGTGGTCGCCAGCGTGAAGAAAGGATTGGTACGGCGTGAAGCGCGTTTGAAAGCGCGCGGCGGCTCTGCCACCAATGAAGTGGATGAGAGCGTGGCGGAGTTTTCGTTGAAAGACGGCACGCACATTGATCTCTCGCGCCGCCAGATCCGCAAGAAGGATCAGATCATCCATCTCACCCCGGCGGAGGGACGTTTACTGCGCGTGCTGATCGAAAACCCCGGGCGCGTCTACTCGCACCGCGAACTGGTCCTGCTCGTGCAGGGTTACGACACCTCCCAACGCGAAGCGCCTGAGATTCTGCGTCCGTTGGTCAGCCGTTTGCGCCATAAACTGGAAGCCTTCCCCTCGCTTTCCGATCGCATCGTCAGCGTGCGCGGGACTGGTTATTTGTATGAGGGGGATAAGTAGGAGTAGTTCGGTAGTTGGATGGTTTGATAGTTTTATAGTTGGGTAGTTTGATAATCGCCTGGTCAAATAATCTCTCCTGCCTGGACGGTCGCCATTATGGTTACTGGAACAGGCGGGAGTATTTTTGTATTTGGCTGTAATCAACCGGGCAGAGAGCCAGCCAGTTTCGCCGCGATGTTTGATCGTAATCAAAACATACTTCTGGCAATACAGACTTCATCTAAATGTCACTGCGAGTGGCGCCTCGCGCCACGAAGCAGTCTCCTGTTGCGAGGGGATTGCTTCCCCGCTTCGCGGGTCGCAATGACATGAATGTTCGCAAAACTGTGGAAGAGCGCCGCGCGGAAACCGATGTTGTTGTTCCTATTGTGCGGGTTGTTGTTGTTGCGGATGGAAACACGCGCGTTGTTTTCATTGTTGTTCCACGAGCCGCCGCGCAGACTCTTTAGCCCTTGCCCAGACGTTCCGCCGCCATGATGCAAGCGGAGAATCTCAAACTTGTTTTAGCCATGCCCCCAACAACCTGCCAATTTCAGCCATGCCGCGCGCGGCGTGTTCATATTGTTTGATAGTGAACAATTGATTGTCGCGCGCAAACCGAATCCAGACTCGCAATTGTTCCAATTGAATATCGGCGGATTGAAGATGACTCTTCCTTTGGGCGCTCTGACTTTTCCCAGCCGCGACAAGTGTATCTTGAAAATCAAGCGCAAGCCTCTGCACGCGTTCAGAGAGAGTAAAGCGATAAACGCGCGGGAACTTTTGGACGTGTGGAATGAACCACAATAAAAAATCATACGTGCGGACAAATAACGGAGATTCGTTCATAGAACCACGCCTCCCAATATCGAACGGCGCAAGCCCCAGGTGTCTCCGTAGCCGACATACTGAATCCAACTTTGGACGGTTTGATCGAGTTTTGAAAAATCCAATAAGCCGTTGGAGTACTCGCCAACCAGGTGTTTCAATTTGCGGCGGAAGTGAATTGCCTTGCGGGTTTTGAGCAGGCGATGTTCGGGATAGACTCGAAAACCAAGAAATGGAATCCCCGTTGTGGTTGGAAAAATTTGCGCACATTCTTCATGTAAGGTAAGCCGCAAATCGGCAAGTCTTTGAATGATCTGTTCCCGCCAATGAGATAACTCACGCTTATCGTCAGAGAACAAAAGGAAATCATCCACATAGCGGATGTAGGCTTTGCATTTGAGAACGCGTTTTACAAAATGATCAAACCCATTGAGATACACGTTCGCCCAAAACTGACTGGTGAGATTGCCGATTGGCAAACCGCGCGGACGATTAACAGCAAGCAGGTCATCGCCCTTGAACCAGGCCATATCATATTCTTCAGCAAGCACGCCGATCCCGCTTCGCAGGATTTGGTCACACAGCCACAACACATTTTCATCCCGGATCAAGCGCGCAAATTCATTTCGCAAAATCGCATGGTCAATCGCGGGAAAGAACTGTTTTACATCGCATTGCAAAAAATATTTATAGCGGCGCGCAAATTGCTGCGTGCGATCCAGGGCGCGGTGCGTGCCTTTATCCACACGATTGGCGTAACTATCATCAATAAACCGTTTTTCCCAGATCGGCTCGATCACGCGGCATAGAGCATGATGCGCGACGCGGTCGCGAAACGGCGCGGCGGAGATCAATCTCTTTTTGAGATCATGAATATAGAAACTATGATACGCGCCTGGCTTGTAGGTAAAGGTTTGCAGTTCCTCCTGTAAATTCAAGAGTTCATCGTCCTGCACGCGTTCAAACATGGCGGGCTGCCCGCGCCCGCGCTTGCCTTTGCGCGCTTTTCGATATGCCAGATATAGATTTTCGAAATCATATACCTGCGGGTACAGATGTTTATAGGTTTTCATTTTTACTCCTTTGTATAAGCCAGACTTCCGAAGTCTGCGAGACTTCGGAAGTCTTTGTTGAAATTTTCAAAAATTTTTCCGCCTTGCGGCGGGAGGTTACGAACATAAACCAACAGAATGCAGGAAACAGAAAACAGGATTCAAGAACGCCCGCTGGGGAAGAGCGCCGCGCGGAAACCGAGGTTGTTGTTCCCACTGAGCGGGAAGTTGAAGTAGCGGATGGAAACACGCGCGTTGTACTCATCGTCGTCCCACGAGCCGCCGCGCAGACCCAAATAGCGTTTTTCCTTACTCGAATAGTTCGCCTGCCACTCCCAAACGTTGCCTGCCATATCCATAATATGATTCAGGCTTTCGCCCTGCGGGTACATCCACACGGGCGTGGTGCGGTTGATTCCGCTTTCACTGACATTGGCGCGTTGTAAAATATCTTCGGTATTCTTTGTTGCTCCTTTCTTATCCACACTGCCGCCGCGCGGCGTGCTTCGCTTGTCCCAAGGGCATCTTTCCTCTGGGTCTTCGCCGCCAGCGGCTTGCGCCCACTCGGTTTCACGCGGTAATCGAATCTCTTTTGGCTTCGGCAAGCCTTGTTTGCCTTCCTCCAAATTCTCCCAATTCTCTAATACCCACCTGCAATAGGCGCTAGCTTCGTACCATGAGATTCCTACAACGGGCGCGTTGCGGCGCGCGATTCCAAAGCGCGGGTCGCGCCAGTAGCGCGGCAGTAGCACGCCCTCTTGAATGTCGTTGTTTTTATTTTGTAGTTCCTTTTGCAACCAGTTCCAGGCTTCATCGCCCCAGGTTTCTTTCATGGGCTGGCTGTTTTCGTCATACTTGGGGAAATCAAGCCAGTATTTTTTGTTTCCGAAATCGGATTTGAGGAAGCGTTCGTATTGCGCGTTGGTGACGAGGTATTTTGAAATGGAAAAATCAGAGATGGGAACGAAGGTGAACAGGTCGGGAACGACATAGCCCAATTCATCGAGGGTGTCGGCGGCGGAGGCGCGCGAGACGGATGGAATGGCGGAGTCAATTGCGCTATCGAATAAAACGGATTCCACTCGCTTGAAATAGGCGGCGGGCAAATCATCTCCCATATCACGCGCCAGAATCCCGGCAAGGATTTGATGACGGATTCGTTCTTCCGATCCTTTTGGAAAGGATGCAGCGGTATCCAATAATCTTGATATCAACTCTTCCCGAACATCCTCAGGAGTTCCAGAGTACGCCCCCACCAGAAGAATCACCTGTTCCCACCATTCAAACTTTACCTTGTCGGCGACCAGCGGCAGAATCACATCCACCAATGTTTTGCTTTGTCCGGCAAGCGCCGCTGCGGCAAGATATTCCATGAAGCCTTTATGCAAAAATGTGTAAATGCCCGGGTCGCGCTCCACCAGTAAACCGCTCCGCTCATGTGAATTGCTCAGGAAATTTTCAGCCCATACCTGCGCGGTGTCATCATTCGGCACGCGCTCACGGCTTTTCAAATATTCAAACAGAACCGCCTCCGCCTCCTGCATGGGGATTTCCGCCTGGTGTGTTTCCTGCATATATAAAGCAAGGCGGCTCAAACGGGCGCGCTTCACATTGACCGCTTTTTTTACCTCCCCGTAAGAACGCCCCGTGCCGTCGTCCATTGCGAGTTGCTCCGCGTCGCTGAGGTAACGGGTCTGTTGGGCGTGCCAGTGTCCGAGCAGGAGGTCAACGATTTCATCGAACACATCCACGCGGCGATTGGGCAAACGCGCGCCGTGATATTTAAATACCTGCACCAACGCCGAACAAAATAACGGCGTGCCGGCAATGCGGGTTAATTCATCCGAGGAACCGATGGCGCGCGTCAATTCTTCAAGATCGTTCGTACGGCGCGCCGCATCCGGCTCGATCAAAGCCAGCAGGTTTTCCATCAACTGGCTGATGCCGTCCAAATCAAGCGGGTTCACTTCCGCCGCCGCCAAACCAACGGGACGCAATTGCCGCTCAACCGACTCGTATCCACGCGGGCGCGACGCCATGCCGAAATAATTCCCTTGCGCTGAATAACGCGCAGCGAAAGCGTCCACACATCCCGCCACTTCGCTCCGCAAGTCCGAAACTTCATCCAGCCCATCCATCAGGACAAGGCATTGCCCTTCTGCCAGGCGTTTATCAAAGAAATCGGCTGTCAATCGAACGCGGTCGCCGTCACGAAATAAGTTTTCCAGATAAGTAATCAACGCGCCTGAAGATGGGGCGGAAAATTCATCGCGGTTCTGTTTCAGGAACGCGCCAAAGTTTCGCAGGCGTAAAAAAATGGGGAATAGGTTTTTGCCTTTCCAACCAAGATCAGCCTGCGCGCGTCCCTCCGCAAAAGCCAGCGCGACGCGGCTCAATAACGTGGTCTTGCCGCAACCCGGCGGGCCGATCAAAATAAATTTGGGATAACGATTGAGCAACTCGCCAATTTCAATCTCTTCGATTTTATTCAACTCTTTCAAGAGCTCGCCATCCGGGCGCGCAAGCCCAAATTTATCTGCCTTACGCCGCGCTTCATCTTCGGCGCGCACGTCATGCAAATGCAATGGCACAAACACCTGTTTGAGTTTCGCGCTGGTAATATCGCCGGATTTTTTACGCAATAAGGGCAACATCAAGCCTTCCCACTTCTGGCGCGCCTCCGCCAGGTAATCACGCAAGGCTTGCGCGTCGTCAGTGGTTAATCGTCTTTCTGAGATTAAAGCTTCTTCATAACTAACCAATGCCGTAAGCCGATCTGCCACAATTAACATTTGGCTGGAAAGCCCACGCAGTTCCCCCAAGCCATCCATGTCGTTGGCATATTGAATCCCATCTTTGAATTTTTCCATATCCATCAAATGCTGTCGCAGGATGAAAAGAAAACGCGCCAGCATGGCGCGCTGGGATTCGTTTAAATTGAGAAGGTTTAATAACTCGCTGGAAATGATCTCGGGAGCATAACGCGTCATCTCTACCGCCGCGCCCGCCAACGCGAGACGGGTCTTTTTATCCAGGCCTGTGAATTTCAATGTGGCAACCAGCGAATCGTATTGTCCCTCTGCTTTCAACTGATCCAATGTTTTGAGCAATGCCTCCCGCAATGTTTCCGCGTCTTTTCGTTCGTCATAGCCTCCATCCACCCAATCTTTCACAGGTTGTACGCCTTTGTCCAGGGCGATATCGCGTCCCTTCTCAAGCAAAGTCTTGAATACTTCCCAAAACGCCGGACCAAAAACGGAAACAAGAAGTTGAATATCCACAAGTTCCTCCGGAACAGGAATGTTGAACGAAGTTTACCCCAAAAACAAATCATCCCGCAGACTCATCAAGCCCGCGGGACGAATTACCAATTACTAATCCCCAATTCTCCAATTCTCTATTCCCCAGTCTCGATTTACCAATCGCCAAAATGTCCTTCGTAAAAGTTTCAACTACCGGCCAGACTCGAGGGGACTTTCCATCTTTTGAGACGAGGGCGGCGAGGCAGATCCCGTATGTTGACGACGCCATTCAAAGAGCGCTATCGCCAGCGCGTGGGTAACGTTCATTGAACCATTCACCCCATACATGGGAATATGCACCGCCTGTTGGCACACAGCCAGCAGAAGCGGCGGGATACCGTAGCGTTCACTGCCGATCATCAACGCGCAGGCGCCTGGTAAATTATTTTCGAAAATACTGGTCGAGTCCGTCGTCAACTCCAGGGCAATCAGCGGTTGAAACGAAGCGCGCGCCTCGATGAACTTGTCCGGCTTCCAAACCTCCCAAGCGACCAGCGCTTCGCAGTTACGCGCGGTACGATGAATGCGTTTCCGATTGTGGGAAGTATCGCCGTCGTTGACGAAGATGACTCTTTGACTGCCCGCCGCGTCAGCCAGGCGCAGCGTACTGCCGATATTCTCCGGTATTTCCAATCCAGCCGCGATGATGGCGGGCGCGGGTTTATGGGTCTGGCTTGCGCGCAGCGCTTTTTGCCGCTCGTATAGAGTCTGGCTGTCCAGTTGTTCTCCAACTAATAATTTGGGGTTCATATTCGCCTCGCGTCGTCTGGCACGGAGGTTATACTAAACACGGGTATAGATTGCGCTTTTAATCAGCCACAGAGCGCACAGAGAAAAATGAGTTTTTAAGGGTTTTTCTCAAAGGTCTCTGCGTTCTCTCCCGAAGGACACACCGTACTTGCGCTCGGTGCAAGTGTCGGGACGATGTGTGGCAAAAAATGGTCAAAGCAAAACCGCAATTTGTGACCTTGCAAAGTATAGAACAGTTCCCGCTTCCGGCTAGGCCTGAGTCGCCTTTCCATCTTTTGAAACGGGAACTGTAAAGAAGAACGACGTCCCTTTGCGGAATTCGCTTTCGAACCAGATTTTTCCGCCCTGTAGTTCGATCAAATTCTTGGTGATGCTCAACCCCAGACCGGTGCCGGGCGCTTCGCGCACTTTATCGTCCGCCGAACGGAAGAATTTGCTGAACAGTTTTTCCTGATCTTCGGGCGTCATGCCGAGACCGTTATCCGCCACTTTGATTTGAATCATATCGTCCTCGCGCGTCGCGTGGACGATGATCGCGCCGCCCTCCTGCGTATATTTGTTGGCATTGCTCACCAGGTTGGTAAGGATTTGCGCTAGGCGATTGCGGTCGCACCAGGTTTTGGGCAATTCATTGGGGATGTCCACCGTGACGGTTTGATTCTTTTGCGTGACCTGCGTGCGCGTCAGCGTGACCACTTCGTCAATCACATCCCACACCGGAACTTCGCGCGGCTCAAGCCTGAGGTTGCCGCTTTCGATGCGCGAGATGTCGGCGAGGTCTGAAACGAGCGTCGCCATGCGGTTGACGTTGTTGCGAATCGTGTTGAGGAAATTATTCTGGTTCTCATTGAGTTGACCGGTCGCGCCGGAAAGCATCAGATCGCTATACCCCTTGATGGAGGTCATCGGCAGTTTGAGTTCGTGCGACACCACCGAAATAAATTCCGTTTTGGATTTGTTCGCCGCCACCGCGTCGTCCCTGGCTTCGGCGAGTTCCTGCGTGCGCTGCGCGACGCGCTCCTCGAGGCTGGTCAACAAATCTTTCAGGCTTTTCGCCATCGAGTTGAAGTTCTCGCTCAAGACCGTGATCTCGTCCTTGAAGAGCAGGTACGTTGTGGGGACTCTTTGATCCAGGTCGCCCTGGCTCATGTTCGTGGTGGCAAGCGTCAACTGGGCGAGCGGACGCGTAAAGGCGAGAAACGCCGCGATCCAAAACCATAACGCGGTGAGACCGAAAACGCCCGTAACCGTAAGCAGGATCACTTGAATATTGCGACTCACCGCAAACAGGTTTTCAATCGGCTGCGCGACGAGGACCGAACCCTGTTGCGCCCCTGAAATAACAAGCGGATGTCCAAGCAGGCGGTACTCCTGGTTATCGCCATACGTGACATTTACGGAAGGCGTCTCCGCCGATTTCAAAAAGCCCTGATTGATCAACGACTCAAAGCCCGCGTTCGGATCAATCGTCGAAACAACGACCGCGTTATCCTTTACAATCGCCGCATCCGTGTTGATGATCTGGCTGATGCCGTCAATGTACGCCTGATCCATGTAGAACGTGGCGACGACCACGCCCAGCAATTCGCGTCCGCTCGACGCGAACACCGGCGCGACGCCGATGATCTGCGATCCCTGCGGCACGATGGCGACGCTGCTGTCGGAGACCCGGTTGTTGATCGCGCCCAGTATCAACTCATCGCGGATACGCAACGCGTCCTCGCTGACCTGCAGCCTGCGCGCCACTGTCGGCCCGCCATAAAAGTACGCTTGATCCCCGGGCTTGAAATCGGCTTTGTACAGCGAGAGTTCCTGCAAGTTCAACGCGGCTTTCCTCTCGTTGAGCGACGCGGTCGCGGTTTCCAGATCGTTGAACGCGGTCACCACATCGGGCTGCTCGGCGAGGAGCGCGGCGTTGTTGCGCGCCAAAACCTCCGAGTTCTCGATCAGCGCGCCGACTGAATCGGCGATCTCGCCCAGCCTGCGGTCCGCCTCCTGCTCGATGCGGCTGTTGATGAGTCGATTCGTCAGAGGCGAAAGTACGACCACCAAAAGCAGTATGGTGATCGCCAGCGGGAAGACCAGCTTCGCCTGGATATTGAGATATTTTTCTTTTAGCAATTTACGCAACGCGTCCGACATATCTTTATGCAGACCTTCGCCTCAATAACGCCACGCCGACGGATACCAATAAGATGACCGCCACGCCGACCACCACCAAAATGACGGGGGACAGCGGCGCGTTCCCACCCGATCCCTGGAACTGTTCGACGGGCGCCATCTCCTCGAAGCCCGGGTTCAACGAAGCGGCCGGAATTTCATTCTTCACCGCCGGCAAAACGTTCTTGAGATAAAACGCGACCGCGTCGGCGTCTTCGGCTGTCAACGCGGAATAACCGAACCATGGCATCAGGATCAGGCGGCGGCCGTCCCTGCTTACGCCGGTGGTGATGGCGCGCTTGACTTCATCTTCCGTCCACGCGCCGATGCCGGTTTCGTTATCGGGCGTGATGTTGCCGCCATAGACGATGCCCCACGGGCCTTCATAAGGCTGGCGCCCCGCGAGGTATTTTTCAATGATCGGCGCGCCGGTGGCTGGGTCAACGGGCGTGTGACAATCGGTGCAGCCCATCACGCTGTTGACGAGGTACGCGCCGCGCGCGGCTTTATCGGACGGGTCGGGCGCGACGATGCCGGTCGTAAATGGAGGCGTGGGCATGCCTGCGGTTGGAATTTCGCTTTCAGGCACCGCGTTGCTGACAGCGCTTACCGAACGCAGATAGGCGATCACCGCGTCCAGGTCCGCGTCCGCCATGCCGTTGTAAACATGATAAGGCATGACCGGGAAAAGAATTTTCCCTTCATCAGACACCCCCGTCTTGACGGCGATCTTGATCTGCTCGTCCGTCCATTTGCCGATCCCGGTTTCTTCATCCGGGGTCAGGTTGCGGGTGAACAGCGCTCCGAGCGGTCCAAGATCGAACGCCCTGCCTCCCGCGAAGAGTTTGGTTTCGTCCACCGCCGCGCCGCCGTTGAAGGATATGGTCTTGAGTTGATCGAGCGTGAGTTTGGCTGGGTCTTGATATTCCGGTTTGAGGGGCGTATGACATTCAGGACATCCAGCGATGGCGGCGATATATTTGCCGTGTTCGAGGTCGCCGCCCTGATATTGATTGCTGGCGCCGGCCGAGGTTGCGAATAACAGGATGAGGAGAAAGGAAAGTACGAATGTCAGGGTAACAACGGTTTGCTTCTTCATAGCGGACTGCCTTTCGTATCGGGATTGGGTCGGTCTGGATTTGGCGAATTATACAACCAAAGATTACGGGGGAAGTATTCGATTTTGGTGACAAACCGCGACGGCGGACGAAGATTTATCGTCCGCCGATTGTCGAGCGCGGGTGTGACGGGCTATTGTCAATCACCCTGCCGGCCGGGATCCTTGACGTTCTCCATCTGTTTCCAGGCCTCTCCAAAAACCCTCCTGCCAATCGTCTCCAGCAATGCGACCGATAACCTGCTTTGCCAGCCTAAAATAAAGGCGATGATTAATAGGACCTCTTGTGAAGCCTTTGTCAGATCCACGGCCAGGCTGAGCGGTTGATCTTCAGGAGAAGCGCCCCCCGACGCGCCCGTACCTCCCGCGCTGGCGCTTTCCGCGCCGGGCGTGGTGGTTGGCGTTGGGGCAGGCGTCGCTTCCACTGTGGCAGGAACAGGAGTCTCCTCCACGGGGGCAGGCGTGGAGGCGACGGATGCGTCGGGCATCGGCGTCGTTGACGCCAGGCTGGTTACGAGGCTGACGTTTGTGAGCGCGACCATAACGACCATCGCGATAATCGGTCCGCGGATCGCGTTCATGCCATACCAGGGCGTCCATCCGATATAGTCCACTCCGCTGATTTTCTTTTCCAGGGCTTCCTTTTCTTCTGGGGTTGTATTGGGCATTTGCGGGATGGAATCGAAAACCCTGTCTATCGAACCATATCTTGGAGCGGCTTCCATTAGCAGGTAGATAAAAGTTCCCCCGGCACTGGCTAATACCCACTCGATCAACCTTTGACTCGCGTCCGGCACGCTCTTGAAGAACCACAAGTCCAGGCGCGCCAGGATGAATAACGCGACGTTGATTATCAATAGCGCCAGCAATGTCCAAATGATTTGCAGGGCGCGTTCCTTTTGTTTCTCTTTATGATTGTACGCAGGGGGTTGCCCGTTTTGAGGCTGATCGGTCATGTAATCATCCTTTCCAAAAGCCTGATACTGTATTTGGCGTTGACTCTCTGCGGATTTGCTTCAAGTTGTTGTTACGCTGGATTATACGCCCGTCTAATCTTTGACGCCGAGGAAATCAGAGCAGGCCGAGTCCGCCGGAAATTTTGAGACGATTCCGATGGCGGCTAAAACACGCGAGCCGGATAAAGCGCAAGATTTTTTACCTGACTGCAATTCCCAACCGTTCCAGCAAGTCTCTACACAACTCAGCCCGGTATTTGATGGGCATCTTTTCCGGTCCATGCGAGTCTGAACCGGCGCTGATCAAGAGTTTGTGTTTCCCGGCATATTCCCGAAATAAACTCGTCTGTTCCGACGTATGCCTGGGATAGTATGCCTCCAGTCCGTCAATGGGGGCTTCCCGGCACAGTTGATCCAGCAAGGGAACATCGTAACAAATAAAGCCATCCTCACGACCAGGATGGGCAATGAGACACACCGCGCCGTCCTGGTGAGCGGCGTCAACTACGGCGGCTATGTCATTCATGGCGAAGACGCAACCCGCCTCGAGGACAAGCTTTCCCGCAGAAACCTCGCCCGCGCCGTGACCATTTTTCTTTACAAGCGCGACCAGCGCGTGAGGTTGTTGCGCGCTGGGCATTTCCAAAAGGGTTGATAATTCGTCAGGGTCATTCGGCGCGACATAACCTTTTCGATGCAAGTTCTCATGGACTTCGCGCGTGTTCTCCCGCTGGCGGCGAACCAGGTCGTGGGCTAATTCAGTCAAAGCATGACGGCTGGGATCAAAACCAAAGCAGAGAACGTCGGTCATTTGATCGTTCCACGACGCGGTCATCTCCACGGCGAGGAGCAGGGGCAGGCGCTTATCAACAGCCAGGCGCTGCAAAGCGATCGCTGAATCCGGATAGTCATGATCGGTGATGGCGGCGAGACCAAACTGTTCGCTTGCGAGATGATCGAGTAATTGTTCCGGCGTCCAACTGCCGTCGCTGTATATGGTGTGCGTTTGGAGATCGATTGCCGCATCGGGCGAGAGAACGAGATCAGTGGTTGATAAATTCATGGGGATGAAAACTCCTCAATGTGACGCAGCGCCGCCTCGCGCGCCAGAATCTTTCCCACTCGAATATGGACTTCGGGATATTGCGCGAAAACAGCATAGATGAAATCCTGCAACTCTTTCTGTAACGCTTGATCTACTTCGACGCTCTGACCGGGCAGCGCCGCCAGGACTTTATGATCAATCTCCGCATCTTCGTTTTGTTCCAACAGACCGACAGGCTCGCACTCCACGATTGTTCCGGGCTTGAGGCTGTCGCGGGTGATGATGTAGCAATCCACGGCGTCTCCGTCCTGCACGCGGGTGCCTATGATAAAGCCATACGGATAGGGATAATACGGTTGGGAGATTTGACGCGTTTCCTTATACTCCAATGTTTTTTCGTCATACAGATTCTTTTCGGCGGAACCCGCGTCCGCTTGGACGCAAACTTTTATCATGCGGACCCTTCGTCATTCTTATCAGGCGCCTGAAACAGCGTGATCTGCATCCCGTCGGGATCCTGTAGGCGGACATTGTAATCGCCCCACGGAGTCAGCACAGGCGGATGAACCAACGTCGCGCCGTGAGCGAGCAGCCGCTCCAGCGCGGACTTTAGATCTGGCACCTGCAACGCAAACCGGATCTGCCCGCTGACGCGTTTCCCCGCTTCCATTTGGTCAATGATCTCCGCCTGCTTCTCGTCGAAAAGTTCGAGCGTGGCGCTGCCCATGTTGAGGACAAGCGCGCGGCCCCCGTCGTTATTCCAAATTGCGGCGGGCTCGATGCCGAGTCCGTCGCAATAGAATTTGACGAGGCGATCATAATCGCTCGCGGTGAGCGCGACGCGCAGTTCAAAGACTGGATGGTTTGTTGTGGACATGCCGAGATCGATCCTTTCGTAATTCGTTTGTCGGCTGCATGATGAGCGCGCCCAGCGGACAATCGTACGCGCGCGTTTTGCCTACCGAACAATCGCGCTGGCAATGGCAAACCAAAGACCTATGGCTGAAAACCCGATCACGGGATTCAAGACCAACTTTAGTATGCCAGGCATGCTCGACCTGTAGACGGCGACATTGGCCGCGTACGCCACACCCCCAAGCGCGCCGCCGATTGCGCCGCCAAAACACACGATAATTAAGGGCCATCCGCATAGCGCATGTTCCAGCGCCGACATTTTCTGCGCCTCCGCCTTGCCGGTCTTGACCTCAACTGGCGCCGTCATCTTCTGGAGCGTTCTCTGCGCGACTTGATTGCGCGGATTATGCTTCAAGGCTTCTTCAAGATACTTTTTTCTCTCTTCCCTGTCGGCAGTAATGGAAGCCATCCACACCCAGGCTTCGTCGTTTGCGGGATTCGTTTTCAATATCTCTGAGAGAAGTTCCCGCGCTTCCTCGTCTTTACGCTCTTCAATAAGGGCAGCCGCACGCTTAAGTTCATCGCTCATTTGTCGCCTCCGAAGAAAACAAATTCAACTTGTTGGGAAAACAAGATTGAATTTGAGTATAGCGCCGGGGCGCGGCTAAAAAAATTATCTTTCCGTTTTAATAGGCTGTTCTTCGGAATACCGGACCGGCTTCCGGCCTGCCCGCAAATACAACGGCATTTTCACAACCTTGATTGTATCAGGCTCGCCCCAGATTGCTTTCAGTTTTGTCTCCATTCCCTCAACCGGATCGATCCCAAGTTCGGCTGAATAGCGCTTCACCGCAGACCACGTCCGCGCGTACGCGAGAAATTGTTCCAGGTTCCATTCGATCTTAAGCACAAAGTTTGGGAGGTCGCGGATTTCCTCAAACGGGAGCGTCAAGTCGCGATACCCGTTCAAGACCTGCCGATTTCCGCTCGCCCAGAACCGGTCAATGGGATTCAATAATTCTTTCCTGATGACCGCGTCAATTTCAGGTTCGATTTCAAAGTAGGCATAAGTCCACACTGCAAGGACGCCTCCCGGCTTCAACACCCGTTCGACCTCGCGATGGAATTGATCCTGATCGAACCAGTGGACTGCGGTCGCGACAGTGATCAAATCAAAAGACGAGTCGGGAAACGGCGTGCGTTCGGCGGGAGAAACGCGATAACGCACCTTCGGATGGGCGATGGAATTTTGGATTTGTTCCGCGCTGATATCCGTCGCTTCGACGCGGGAAAAATATCTGGCGAGCGAAACCGCCGCCTGTCCGTTGCCGGTGGCGCAATCCCAGGCGGAGTCGCGCACTTCACAAATCTCGCTCAAATAAGAGAATAGTTCTTCGGGATACTGCGGTCGGTGTCTGGTGTATTGATCGGAGGATTGGGAAAAGGTTTGAACGTTGTTCAAGGATTTACTCAAAGTCGAGAGAACAGAAACCCGGTCGTTTGAAGGGGCATTACGCCTGGCTTGGGATATGTTTTTAGGCGTCTTTATTTGCTTGAGACGATTGCCATTTCTCAACGATATTCAAGGCGTCCGGCGTTCCTATTTGTTTCAACGCTTCCAACGCCATCTCGCAAATCTTTCTCTGGCGATAGGTTCTGAAAAGCCAGAAAGTTCCTCCCCAGTCCTGCCTATTCAATATTGTACTATCCTCCAGACAAGTTTCAAGTATGGGAATGGCGCCTGGATCTCCCAGATTTCCCAAAGCCTGAATCGCCGCCGCTTTCATATCGGCTTGATAAGCCTTGACGCATTCAGTCAGTATTGGAATTGCGCGTGGGTCGCGAAGTTGCCCCAATGCATGCATGATCGCAGCCTTTGTATCGTCATCCCGCGCCTTCTCCAAACTGGCTATCAAATGCGGTACGGCGGTCATGCTCCCCATGATTACAAGAGCCTCAATTGCAAAATGCAAATTGTAGTCGTGTTTATCAATTAATTCGATCAACTGTGGGATTGCCTGCTCATCGCCAATCTGCCCCACCGCAATGATCGCTCTTTCTTTTAGCCAAGTATGGCTGTGCCTGTTCTGTATTACTTCGAACAAATGGGGAAGCGCGCTGGAGTTTTTTAACTGTCCCATGATCCAGGCGGCTTCCACCGCCTTATTGTAGAGATTTTTGTCAAAGGCTTTATTGTAAAGTTCGGAGTTAATCGGAGAGATCTCAATCTGCCACTTCACATAAACCGCCATCTCATTGATGATTTGCATGGTCAGGCGATCTTTTGCCAGAGGGTCCTTTTCGGTTTTTGCAATTTCCACCAATGCCTTTGAAATATGTCTTGATAAATTTTCGTCGGTGTTTATATCGTACTGAGCCTGCCTGAACTCTCTATCACGAAAGGCTATAAGCAGTTCTGGAAGCGCATCCTTCCCAATGGAAACAATATGCTCCACAATTTGTTTGTGGTTTTCGTTGTAATCGAATAATCGGTCAATTAGTTTGTTTATTTTGTGAGAGGGCGGATTGTCCATCTGAAGTCTCATTCATGCAGGAAAACAGTTCTTCGGGATATTGATGACTATTATATACCCAACCTTCCCTGAAAAAAACGGACGGAGTCGCCTCCGTCCGTGTCTACTTGTCTACTTACATCACGCAAACTGCGGCGTGCCGCTCTTCTTGGGGAACGGCGGCGGGAAGATCGCTTCGAACTCATCGCGCGTCAGCGTTTCCACTTCGAGGAGTTTCTGCGCGACCGCGTCCAATTGGACGCGGTATTTCGTGAGCAGTTTTTTGGTCAATTTGTAGGACTCGTCCACAAGTTTACGAACTTCGGCGTCAATGCGCTCGGCGACCGCTTCGGAGTAATCGCGCTGTTCGGAGATTTCGCGTCCCAGGAAGATCAATTCGTCTTTTTGGCCGTAGGTCATCAATCCCAGTTCAGGGGACATGCCCAGCCGCGTCACCATCATGCGCGCCATCTGAGTCACGCGCTCGATGTCGTTGGCCGCGCCGGAGGTGATGTCGTCAAAGACAAGTTCCTCGGCGACGCGCCCGCCAAGCAGACCGACGAGCGCGGCGGTCATCTTTTTGCGGGAGGTCAGGATGCGATCATCCTCCGGGCGATACCAGGTGAGTCCGCCCGCCTGTCCGCGACCGACGATAGTGATCTTCTGAACGGGATCGGACTCAGGGATGGCGTTCATCGCGACGGCGTGACCAGCCTCATGGTAGGCGATGATGCGTTTCTCTTCGTCCGAGATCAAACGCGATTTGCGTTCCGGTCCCATCACGACGCGCTCTATCGCCTCTTCCAATTCGGGTTGACCAATGGATTTCTTATTACGCCGCGCCGCCAGGATCGCGGCTTCATTGACAAGGTTTTCAAGATCCGCGCCTACAAAACCGGGCGTGCCGCGCGCCAGTGAACCGAGGTCAACGGCTGGCTCCAACGGCTTACCCTTGACGTGGACTTTGAGGATCGCCTCGCGTCCCTTCATGTCGGGACGATCCAAAGTCACGCGGCGATCAAAACGACCGGGACGCAGAAGCGCCGGGTCAAGAATATCGGGACGGTTGGTCGCGGCGATGATGATCACATTTGTGTCGGTATCGAAGCCGTCCATTTCAACGAGCATCTGGTTCAAGGTCTGCTCGCGTTCATCATGCGAACCGCCGAGCCCCGCGCCGCGCTGACGACCCACCGCGTCAATTTCATCCACGAAGATGATGCAGGGGGAATGTCGCTTGGCTTGATCGAACAGGTCGCGCACGCGGCTGGCGCCGACGCCCACGAACATTTCCACAAATTCAGAACCGGAGATGGAGAAGAAGGGAACGCCCGCCTCGCCGGATACCGCTTTGGCTAAAAGAGTCTTGCCGGTTCCAGGAGGTCCTACAAGCAGGACGCCCTTGGGGATGCGCGCGCCGAGTTGGATAAATTTCTGCGGCTCCTTGAGGAACTCGACGATCTCAGCCAATTCCTGTTTTGATTCTTCCACACCGGCAACATCCTGGAACGTGACGGTGGGATGCTCGCCGCTGAACATGCGCGCCCGCGACTTGCCGAACGACATCGCGGCGTTGTTCGATCCCTGCGCCTGGCGGAAGATAAACCAAAACACGCCGATCATCAACAGGAGCGGCAGGAGGTATACAACAAAACCGCCCAGCGCGCCCTGCCAAATGGACGGGGCTTCCACTTCGATTTTGATACTTTCCGCTGAGAGTTGTTCGGGCTTCACACCCAGGTCTACCAACTGTTGCACCAGGGTGGCTTCGGATTCCTTGTATGCTTCAAGCCCGGTCTTGGTCCGGCTTTCATCGCCGGTCTTGTATTTTACGCGCAGACTGCCGTCGTTCGAAATGATGATCTGCGAGACGCTGCCCGATTTAATCGCATTCGCCACCTCGTTGATCGTCAGCGGGTCTTGCACCTTGGACTCGCGTTGCACCGCCGTCACCACCATCGCGACGACCGCCACAATCAGGAGAAGGGTCACTATAAAAGATTGGTTTCTGGGATTCACACTGCCTCCAAATAATTCCTGCGGCGATTATACCAACACGGACTATTCAGGAATAGCCCGAAGGAAAGCTTTATACATTTCTCTAATAATCCTGCAACGCTCCAAACGCCCCAGCCGGATCAACAGCCGGGTCAGGGTTTGGACACCAAAAACTCCATTGCTCTTACTCCAAAACCAGTTCCACCGGGCAGTGATCGGACCCCAGGACCCCATCATGGATAACCGCGTCCTTCACACGGGACACCAGCGCTTCGGAGACCAGGAAGTAGTCAATGCGCCAACCCACGCCGCGCTGACGCGAGTTGAGGATATTTGTCCACCAGGTATATTGCACGCGGTCAGGATAAAGACGACGATATATATCCACAAAGCCGTGGTCGAGATACTTCTGCACCCAGGCGCGCTCCTCCGGCAAAAAGCCGGATGTCTTTTGGTTCGATTTGGGATTCCTCAGGTCAATCGGCTGGTGGGCGGTGTTGAAGTCGCCGGTGACGATCAGGTTTTCGCCGCGCTTATGCCGGCGGTCGCAGAGTTTGAGCAGACGCGCGTAAAACTCCAGTTTGTAGTCCACGCGCGTTTTGCCGCGCGTGCCGCTCGGGAAGTACACGTTGAAGAGACGGAATCCGGCATGAAGCGTGGAGATGAGGCGTCCCTCCACATCGAAGCGCGGATCGTTCATTCCAAGTTGAATCTCCAGCGGTTCTTCTTTGTGGAAAGTCGTCACGCCGCTATAACCGGGGCGTTCGGCGGGATTCCAAATGTATGGCAACCGCAGGGATTTTTTCTGCTCGTCCGTCAGTTGATCGGGACGGGCTTTTACCTCCTGCAGGCACAACAAATCCGGGTCTTGATCCCAAACCCAAGCCAGCGCGTTCTTCCTCAACGCGGCGCGCAGACCATTGATATTCCATGTTATTATTTTCACCGATCTCACTTTATGGTAAACTTCTTTACGGTAATCATAATGAACGCCAAACTCAAGTGTATCCTGTGCGTGGAAGACGAACCCGAAATGATTGATCTCATGCGGTTGATTCTGGGTCGCAAAGGCTTTGAGGTCAAGGGCGCGAACGGCGGCGTGGAAGGGTTGAAGATGATCCACGACGACAAACCCGATCTCATCCTGCTCGATTTGATGATGCCGGACATGGACGGTTGGGAAGTATACCAACAACTCAAAGCGGACGAGAAAACCAAAGACATCCCCGTCATCGTCGTCACCGCCAAGGCGCAAAGCATAGATAAAGTGCTGGGCTTGCACATCGCCAAAGTGGACGACTACATCGCCAAGCCGTTCAGCCCGGCGGAGTTACTCGCCAGCGTTGAAAAAATTCTGCAAAAAACTTAAACGAGGCGCCCAACTGATCACGGTCGAAGGGCGACTCGTTTTCAATTTAACTTCATGCCGAAATTTATCACCGTCGAAAACAAAAACCGGAAGATTGACGATCTGCCGCGCGTCAAATATTGCGACACCTTCCTGACTCAACTACGCGGACTCACCTTCCGCTCCCGCCTCACGCGCGACGAGGGCCTGATCCTCGTTGGGACGCGTGATTCACGCCTCGACTCCTCCATCCACATGCTGTTTGTCTCCTTCGATCTGGCGGTCTTCTGGATCAACTCCGAGATGAAGATTGTGGATAAGATCAGCGCCAAATCATGGCGACCGGCGTACTTCCCCAAACAACCCGCCCGATACGTCCTCGAAATTCACCCGCAGCGCTGGGGCGATTATGAAATTGGCGATACGGTACAATTCGCGGATGCGTAAACTTTTTTCCCTTTTTCTTCTCTTCATTATCCTCGCCGGTCTTTTCATCCAACCGGTTGCCGCGCGCGCGCAAGCGGGCGGGCCTGTTTACATCGTTCAGGCGGGCGATACGCTGTACTCGATTGCCAACCGCTTCAACGTGACCTTCAACGAAATCGTCGCGGCAAACCCCGGCATTGATCCAAACTTTATCTCGGAAGGTCAGCAGATCGTGATTCCCGGACTGGAGGGCATCACGGGGATTCTCGACACCGAGATCATTGCCTTTGGCGATTCGCTCCGCAGTTTGAGTCGGCGCACGCAAGTCTCGGACGCAAACCTGATCAAACTCAACCGGCTCGTCAGCCCGACGGAATTATATGTGGGGATCAGTTTGATCATTCCCAAGCAGGAAGGCCAGGAGGAAGTGACCGCGCGTATCGGCGCGGGAGTCGGGGAATCCCTGCTGGAAGCGGCGATCAAACAAAACAGCGATCCATGGACCCTGACGTATATCAACAAACGCGAGGGAACGTGGGACATTTTGCCCGGCGATGTGTGGTACTCCCCCACCGGGAGCGGCGATGAAAATGTCACAGGCTTGCCGGCTGTGTTTTTAAGCGCCAGCATTGAGCCTCTGCCCATGAAACAGGGCGGCACGGAAACGATCCGCGTGCAGACGCAGGGGAACGTTCCAGCGTTTGGATTTCTGGTTGATCGTCAATTACATTTCTTTCAAACCGCGACGGATCAATTTGCGTTACAGGGCGTGCATGCCTTGCTGGAACCGGGCGTTTATCCCCTCAAACTACAAGCCTCGCCTCCCGACGGAACTGCACAATCATTCGAACAGATGATACTCGTCAGATCGGGCGATTATTACAGCGAGGAGTTGTTAGTGCCCGCCGATACCATTGACCCGACAGTGACCGAACCCGAAAACCTGAACATCTTTGCGATCACGAGTCCCTTCACCCCGGCCCAATATTGGAACGGCATGTTTACGCCGCCGACAATCTATGCCAATCAATTCACGTCCAAATTCGGAGTGCGACGCACGTATAAAGGAAAAGGCACGGATCTAACCGTCGAGGGTATTCATACCGGGCTGGATTTTGGAGGCGGCACAGGCGTGCAGATTCTTTCACCCGCCGTGGGCAGGGTGGTTTTCGCCGCGCCCCTGACCGTGCGAGGCAACGCCACGATCATTGATCACGGTTTGGGCGTGTATAGCGGATTCTGGCATCAGTCCGAGATCCTTGTCAATGTGGGCGATAGGGTGGAGCAGGGTCAGGTGGTTGGGCTGGTGGGCGACACGGGACGCATGACGGGCGCGCACCTGCATTGGGAGGTGTGGGTGAACGGCGTGCAGGTGGATCCGCTCGATTGGTTGAATCAGGTATACCCGTAGGCGCGAAGCGTTGCGTATCGTCCCCGTTTATGCTACACTCGCATCAACATCGGAGGTTCCCGTGTCAAACGCTTCAATCGTCAACTTTCTAAAACAGAGCGATATCTTTTTTCAGTTTACGCCGACGCAACTCGAACTGGTCGCGAACATCTGCCACGAAACGACGTACAAGGAAGACGAGTTGATCTTCAAGGAAAACAGCGGCAGTAAGGAACTATACGTCATCGTTCAAGGCGAGGTGGATATCCTCGTTGACCCTTCGCTGGTGGGCGCGCCGGAGGACGGGGTTGAAACCAAGATCATCGCCACCATGCGGCGCGGGCAATCCTTCGGAGAGGTCGCGCTGGTGGACGAGGGAGTGCGCTCCGCCTCGGCGAGAGCGGCGCAGAAAGACACGCGGCTGTTGATCGTCTCCCGCGATAAATTGATCATGCTGTGCGAAACGTATCCGCAACTGGGTTACCGGCTGATGTATAATCTGGCGGCGGATCTGGCGATGAAGATCAGGAACACCGACCTGCGAATTCGGGAGGAACTGCTTTATAAATCCCGGGATCAAAAATAATTTTGCAAAATTCACTTGACCCCCTGATAAATTTCACTTACTATTAGCCTTCAATAACGCGCGCTTCGGTTTTGCCGCGTTGAAGCCCTTACCATTTTCCCGCGGGAAGACCGTCTTTTCCCGGCGTCTTATGAAATGGTTCGAGATTTACATCAAAAGGAGGTGATGCCGACCTACTGGCATGGTCAGCATGATCGTCGTATCCAGATCGGATACATAAAGATTTCCCTAACTTTCTCGGAGGAGTAAGAAAATGAAACGCTTGTTTAGTTTGCTTTCGCTGTTGGTGGTTGCAAGCCTGGCGCTCGCCGCCTGCGGCGGCGGCGCAACGACCGCGGCGCCAACCAAGGCGCCCACTGAAGCTATGACCGAGGCGCCCACTGAAGCCATGACCGAGGCGCCCGTCGCATTCGTATGTGAGGATGCCATCGGCTGTGTGGATATCGCGCCCGGCGATCCGATCCACTTCGCTTATGCGTTGTCCGTCTCCGGCGCGACCGCGCCTCTCGGCGAGGACGCGCGCGGCGGCGTTGAGATCGCGATTGACGACAAGGGCGGCGAACTGCTCGGACACCCCATTGAGTTGACCGGCGAAGATACGCTCTGTAACGCCGAGGGCGGGCAAGCCGCTGGCACCAAGTTGGCTGCTGATCCTACCATCGTCGCCATCATCGGCACCACTTGCTCAAGCGAAGCCCGCGCGGCCATGCCCCTCATTTCCGCGGCCGGCATGACCATGATTTCGCCCTCGAACACCAACCCCGACCTGACCAATCCCGATCATCCCGATCACTGGCCCGGCTACCTGCGCACCGCTCATAACGACCTGTTCCAGGGTCGCATGGCGGCGGAATTTGCCTACAATGAACTCGGCTTGAAGAAGGCCGCCACGATTCATGACGGCAGTCCATACGCCCAGAGCCTGCAGGAAGTGTTTGCCAATACATTCAGGGAACTCGGCGGCGAAGTCACCGCACAGGAAGCGGTGAATGTCGGTGATACTGATATGAAGCCGGTACTCACCAGCATTGCCACCGGCGCGCCGGAGATCATCTACTTCCCGATCTTCGAGCCGGAAGGCGACCTGGTCGCCCAACAGGCCAAGGAAGTATCCGGCCTGGAAGCCGTTGCCCTGATGGGCGCTGACGGTCTGTTCGCGGATTCCTTCCCCGAGGCGACCGGCGACTCGGCCGTCGGCATGTACATGTCTGGTCCATATCTGGATCCGGCGGAAACCCGCTATGCGGATCTGCTCTCGAAGTGGGGAACCAAATTTGGCGGCCAGCCGCCCAGCGGCTACCATGCCTTCGCCTACGACGGGATGAACATCTTCTTCGCGGCGATCGAGGCTGTGGCAGTTGTTGACGCTGACGGCACTGTCCATATTGGCAGGCAGGCGCTGCGTGACGCAGTGTACGGTACATCAGGCTTCGATGCCTTGTCTGGCGTGCTCACCTGCAACGAGAACGGCGATTGCGCCACAGGCGAGGCTTTGGGCGTCTACCAAATCGGCGAAGCCGAAGTTGGCGGCAACTGGCCTCCGCCCGTAGTTTGGAAACCTGGTCAGTAAATTGTAGAATCGTATGTAGTAAGGATGAGCCGGGTGAAATATCCCGGCTCATCCCCTACATAATTCCTACCCAAAAATAGTTTTATGCTTGTCATTAGCGCGCAAACCCGTATAATCGAAATTTTTTTCGTTCATATCATGAATCCATCGTGTCGGTAAGGTAGCGAAAAGAAGACTTCCCAAAACAGGAGAGCAAGATGTTGAAACGATACTTGGAACGTTACACACTGACCGACTTCTTCATGTGGCTGACCGGGGGCGCCATCCTCCTACTTGTAGTAGTCGGTTCATTTGCTACTTTACGGACCGGTGGATATACGGCCCGACACTGGTTTGATTTTTTCATATTTGGATTGGCTCAGGGGAGCGTTTATGCGCTGATCGCCCTCGGCTATACCCTGGTATATGGCATTCTGCGCATGATCAACTTCGCCCACAGCGAAGTGTTCATGAGCGGGGCTTACATCGGATACTTCGTTGCCGCTTCATTCAATCGTTCAGGCTTCCTTGATAGAAACCCATTGGCCGCGCTGCTTATCGTGACGGCCGCCGCCGTGCTGACTTCTGTGACCATTGCTGTACTCCTGGAGCGCATCGCCTACCGACCCTTGCGGAAGGCGCCGCGTCTCGTGCCTCTCATTACCGCCATTGGCGCGTCCTTTTTCCTGCAGGAAGCATTCCGCACGCTCTTCGGTTCGCAGAGCAAGGCATACCCAGATATTGACGCGCTAAAAGGCACGATTAGTTTGGGCGGCGATTTTGTCATTCAAAAGATTCAGATCCTTGTGATCATTGCCGCGGGCCTGATGATGACAGCCCTCTACTATTATGTGATGCGCACGCGCACCGGGAAAGCGATGCGGGCGGTATCCGAAGACAAGGATACTGCCGCCTTGATGGGCATTGACGTGGATGCCATCATCGTCCGGACCTTTATACTGGGCGCCGCGGCCGCTGGCGTCGGCGGCGTCTTGTATTGTCTGATGTTCCGACAGGTCAATGCATATATGGGCTTCGTTCCTGGCATCAAAGCATTTACTGCGGCGGTATTGGGCGGCATTGGAAATCTCCCAGGAGCCATGCTCGGCAGCCTCTTCCTCGGTATCGTCGAATCCATAGGTCCCATCCTATTCCTGGACGGCTTGGGAGTCGCTGCGCCATATCAGCTCAAAGATGTCATTGCCTTTACCCTGCTGGTTCTGGTGCTGATCTTCCGCCCGACTGGCATTCTTGGTGAACGATTGGCAACAGCCAAGGCGTAAGGAGTCTACGATGATGAATAAACTGCAATCATCCAACTGGTTTATGGCCCTTCAAATCGGCGTGATCGGTGGAATAGCTGCGATATTGGTGTCGCTGGTCGGGATGGTGGAGGAGTTTGCAAAACGAGACATTATCGCCGGCATTATCGAAATGGGCCAGACGCTGTTGTTGATCGTCCTGCTGGCTACCGGTTATTTTGCCGCGCGGCGTTCAGCCAGTTCAAGATCATTGCTGAAGTTGATTGAAGGAGGATTGGCTGGCGCAACGGTTGGATTATGTCTCTGGCTCCTCGTTCAATTGATTGAACCTCTTGATCTCCGCACAATTTTTCTGAACGCCTCGCCAGCCCTAATTAAGATCGTCACCTTTGGGAGAGAAGGCATCACGGCATTCGGCGTCATGTTTTCCTTGGGCGCGCTGGGCGGGCTTGCCGGCGCCCTTATCCAGCTTCTGCCTGGACGATACAGTAACGCTACTT
>Ga0247727_10005805_pt1 | contig 24686 bp, 23 predicted proteins | sample WisWelCaveWW1625_FD_202498 | JGI IMG/M metagenome (GOLD analysis project Ga0247727, IMG submission 202498) | Biofilm microbial communities from Wishing Well Cave, Virginia, United States - WW16-25 | ecosystem: Environmental > Aquatic > Deep subsurface > Groundwater > Cave microbial mat | place... | reverse complement strand
ACGCACGATTCTGAGAAGCACCGCGAAGTCCATTCGCGGAACCTCGCGCTTCGGTCTTATCAATGCAGCACGGGCAGTGCAAGCCGCGAAAGAGTTGGCCGGAAAATAGAAAAATAGAAAAACGCAAGAGGCGCTGCTGAGAGATATTAGCTCAGCAACGCCTCTTTTTATTTATTCATAAGCCCTCAGATCAGACATAGAAAAAGCAAGATTATTCTGTATTATTCGGTGCGACGAGTATCAAAACCATTCAATCTTTTTGAGGTCCGTTTTCTCGCTGCTTGCGGCGGGGAAGCGTAGCGAAGAAAAAGTAGAGTGTCATTTAGGTAAAAATTTTTATATAACTATTGCCAGCCGAAAGCAGTTCTTTACTTCATAGACGGTCTTGGCCAAACTTGGTTAAGCAAATCCGAAGTAATGAAACGCTCGATCTAAAAAATGAAAGATTTTCATATAGAGAAAGAAATTCCATGGGATGTTATTGTTATTGGCGGCGGCCCTGCCGGGATGATGGCGGCGGGTCGCGCCGCCGAACGTGACCGCCGGGTATTGTTGCTTGAAAAAAACTCTATACTGGGAAAGAAACTCCTCATCACGGGAGGCGGGAGGTGTAATCTCACCAACAATAAACCCGAGGTGCGCACAATGCTTGCACAATATAAAGAAAGTGACAAATTTCTTTTTTCTGCGTTTACCCAATTTGGCGTAACGGAAACGCTCCATTTTTTTAACGAGCGCGGCATGGCGACAAAAGAAGAAGCAGAAGGAAGAGTCTTTCCGGCTTCCAATAAAGCAGAATCAGTTTGGGATGTGTTGCTTGGGTATATGAAAAAGGGCGGTGTAACAGTATGCACAAAGGCCGAAGTGATTGATATTTCATGCGATCAGCACACAAAGCAAATGATTGTAACGCTCAAAGATATGTCCAAAGTACGGGCGCACTCGTGCATTGTAGCGACGGGCGGAATATCGCGTCCGGAAACTGGGTCCACGGGGGAAGGGTTTCAGTGGCTCAAAAAGCTGGGCCACACGATTATAGATAATGATATGGCTCTTGTGCCCATTGTGCTCAAAGATATCTGGGCAGCAAAACTGGCCGGGGTCACTCTCAACAATATAAAGCTCACTACTTTCAAGAATGGCGTAAAGCAAAAAGTGTACAAAGGGAAACTGCTTTTTACGCACGTAGGCATCAGTGGCCCAACGGTGCTGAATATGAGCGCCGATGTGAGAGAGTTGCTCTATGGCACAGAAGGGGCAGAATATACGCAAACATCCAGCGAAACGCCGGGTGGAGACGTCAAGATTATTCTTGATCTCTTTCCGAGCTTGGACATCAGTGTACTGCGAGAAAAGCTTCAAGCGCTCCTGACCGAAAAAAGCAATAAGAAAATAAAAAATGTCCTTTCTTTGCTCGTTCCTTCTGCTCTGGTTGATTCTACGTTGATGCTCGCTCAGATAGACGGCGATACGCCCAATCACAGTGTACGCTCCGAAGAACGAAAAGCATTAGTGTTTCTCTTGAAAGCGATCCCCCTTTCTGTTGCGGGGCTTCTTGGGAGTGAGAAAGCCGTAGTCTCTTCGGGAGGAGTGACGTTAAGCCAGGTCAATTTTAAAACAATGCAGTCGCGTCTGCTGCCGCAGCTCTACCTAGTAGGAGACGTATTGAATATCGATCGACCTTCGGGTGGGTACAGCCTACAGTTATGCTGGACAACCGGATATATTGCAGGAAATAGCTGTTAAATAGTTACAAGCCCAAAGTGAACAAAACACTTCAAAGAATTCCTACTGGCGCTGATGTTCGTCATTTCCGTTGGCGTATCCTGAATAAGCTAAGGGCTCCGGGTCAGTGTCCGGGTCGCCCGAAAAACCACAGAGACTGCCGCCCCAACACGCTTTACCCGATTTTACGTTGAGATCAGGATGTTTAGGTCAATTCCTGTGTCGATCGCATCGATGCTGATATTAGAGACATCGGCATCGTGCTCAGCATCGATGCGATCGACTCCCGTCGGAATTTCTGTAGACACTATCTCTTCTTGGGCCGTCTCTAGAACGTCATTGAGAGAGATAGAGACATCGGGCTCGATGAACTCGACTTGAGGGTTCTGACTCAAAGCAGTAAATTGGCTCGGCGTTAACGCACCGGCAAATCCATTGAAGACCTCATCAAAGGTCTCAGTGATTTTCAGTGCGCCAAGAATAGATTTTGTTTTTTGATAAAAAGAGCTGCTTTCGGTGCGCTGTCTTGCAGCACGACGACGATATAAGAGTTTGATGTCAGCGCGGGAAGATCAACCAATGGAGAAAGCACAGGATCACTTTGGCTTTCGGTTATCGGACTTACTTGAATACACTCATTTAAGACACGTGTGCCCAGAGCCAAAAAAAGCAAAACTCAAGCGATCCAAGACAATCGCATCGCATTCTACTTTCTGTCCGCTCTAGTCCCCAGAGAGGCTTATTATATCTACTAAAATTAGGTAATTCTACTGAACTTATTGGTAGTGCCGAACTCTCAAAAAAATACTAGAGAGCGCCGATCGCATCGGGCAACTCTGAGAGTTTTTCAATTGTTACATCGGGGATATCAAAGGGAGTTCGTGGCTCTTGTGCCCTATGTGGCCCAACAAGAATCCGCACGGTGCTTATGCCAGTCATCTTTGCAGGCCAGATGTCATTATCCAAACGATCGCCCACCATCACGGCTTCATCGGGTTCAAGCTTGAGCGTGTCTAAAATGGCGACGAAAAATCGCGGATCGGGCTTGTAGAAGCCGAGCTCAGCCGGTAACAAATCCAACTGAAAAAAAGAGAGCAGCCCTGCATCGCGTAAAAACTCTCGCGTGGAGGTCGGCTGATTCGCGGCAAGCGCCAATTTGTACTTACGGACCAATGCGCCGAGCACCGCAAGCGTTTCAGGGCGAATTTTTCGACAATGGTTATCAAAAACATTTCCGACTTTCTTGACTAATTCTTCATAAAGTTCAGTATTTGGCTTCACCAAATGCCAGATCGTCGCGCGCAAATAACTGGGGGCATAGCTCTCGATGGCTTTCAGGCGCGCCTCTTCGATTTTTTCGATAGAAACACGAATGCCACGGGCTTTCAATAATTTCCATAATTCATGGTCACTTTTAGCGATCGCTTCGTCTTCATCGAAAATGGGGCCGCCGATATCTAATAAAACCGCTCTAATCATAACGGGCCAGCTTACTGAAATGGCGAGAGAAGCTGCAACAAGCCGAATTTTTGTAACAGCAAACACGATTTTTCTTGCTCACCCTAAGCGATATCGGGTATGATCGGCACGCACTATGGCAACTATTATTGGCTTTGGCACTCATATACCGTACTATCGCCTCAAGCTCGAAGAAATCGCAAAAGCCTGGAATCGCGGCGGCGGGCGCGGCGAGAAGGCCGTGGCGGGGCACGACGAGGATGTCGTCACGATGGGCGTGAAGGCCGGACAGCGCGCGCTTACGCACGCGGGCGTGAGCTCCGATAAGATCGGGGCTATCTACGCTTGCAGTCTCTCCAGTGGCTACACTGAAAATTCCGTCGCGGCGCAAATAGGCTATGCGCTGGGCATCGAGGGCAACGTCGGTTGCACTGATCTTGGCCTCTCGACTCGCGGGGTCGCTTCGGCCTTGCAAGCATGCACAGACGCCATCGAAACAAAACGAGTGCAATACGGGCTCGTCATCGCCAGCGATGCGCTCCGAGCCAAGCCCGGCTCGGATGCCGAAATGGTGAGCGCCTCTGGGGCAGCCGCATTGATTCTCGGCGCTGAAACCGGGATTGCCGAAATTATTGGATTTGGCTCGCACACGACGAACTTTATCAGCCATTATGCACTTGAAGATCATTCGCGCCTGATTGATGACGAACGCTTTGTCGTAAAACACGGCTATGTGGAGCACCTGAGCAAAGCAGCCAAAGTTTTAGAAGCAAGAGAGAAAATGTCTCTCACGGACTGCTCGCGCGTTGTCCTCCAAGCGCCGGACCCTCGATGGCCCGCGCGAGCGCTCTCTAGTTTGGGGTTCAAAGCAGAAAATCTAATCAGTGTAGGGACTCAAACGGGTTATGCAGGTTGTGCTTCTTTCTTGATTGATTTGGCTGCCGCGTGCGAACAAGCAAAGAGCGGCGAAAAGATTTTAGCGATTTCGTTTGGACCCGGCGGTAGCGACGCCTTCGCCGTCACTCTCAACGAGAGTAAAAAATCTCCCCAATCGGTCGCTGAGCAATTGAGTGAAAAAGAGTATCTAAGTTATACGACGTACTTGAGATATGTTGGGCAACTTTAATTTCTTGACTTCAGGTACGGGCTTGGTTGTATAATCACTCTTATCTAGCACAGGGCAATTGTATCGAGGAGGGTGGCTCATGAAAAACCTAAGGGTACTCAAGCCGCTGACCATACCGGACTTGTTTGACGAAGTCTTTTCATTTTATCGTAAGAATTTTCTCTTGATTTTTGGGATCGCCGGGCTAGTTTACGTTCCCTACTATATTATTTTTAAGCTTATTTATTCGATTCCCCCCGGAACCCTCACTGAAGGGCCAGCCTGGAGCACATTAGGTGCGTCTTTATGGACATCGATCTTCTTCTTGTTGGCAGCAATGTTGGCTGAAGCGGCTCTCATTAAAGCGGTTGCGGATCGTTACTTAGGGCAGCCCAGCAGCGTACTTGGCGCGTACGGGTTCATCTTGCAGCGTTTTTCTTCCGTGATTGGGACTCTCTTTCTTTTGGTATTGGCTTGGATCGGGGGGATTATCACAATAATTGGCTGGATCTTCGTTTTTTTCTGGACAGTCTTTGTGATGTCCGTTTTTGCCATTGAAGATCGCGCTTTTACGGATGCCTTCAGTCGTAGCCGTGAGTTGGCCCAAAAAAACTGGGGGCGTATTTTTTTGGTAGGAGTGATCACCATCTTGATTTCAGTAATCATAAACGGAGGCATAGAATGGCTGATAGAGTTGATATTTGGCAAGTATCCCCAAGGGGTGCAAGCGGTCATCGCCGGTAGCCTAACAGGACTCGCAGAAGCAATGGTGGTTCCTCTAGGATTGACTGCTTTTGTCTCGCTCTATTTCGATATTCGTGTGCGCAAAGAAGGCTTCGATCTCCAGATATTGGCGCAAGAGATGGCGATGCGCACCGGGGCTGAGGCGCCTCCGACAGCGCCTCCCGCGCCACCGTCCGTATGAAAGACACACAGCTAAAACTCAATCGCTGGAAATATTTGGGATTGAGTGGGTCTTTAATTATAGCAGGGGTTTGGATTGCCTACGGAGCAATCCAGAATTGCCTCCCAAAAGAACCCCCATCTTTGCCTTTTCCGCCCAGACGTCCCGATCCTCCCTCGTCTGATCCCGGGCATATCCCCAACTCCAGTCCATCTGTAGATATTAATATCTCTTCAGAATTGATGCGATTTCTTTTTTATCTTTTAATCGCCATTTTGGTTGCCCTTGCATTCTACTGGCTTTCTAAGTGGGCCTTGGCTCGTCGCGATCAAGCGCTGCCTTCACTCACAGAGCCTTCGGATCGAGCACCGACCACAACCGAAGAGGCGCTCAAGGCAGCTCAAACCAAAGCCCTGCAAGAAGACTATCGACTGGCACTACGTCACTTACACACGGCTGCTCTAATACATTTAGATCGTCTTGGTTTTTTGACCTATGAACCCACTAACACCGATTGGGAGCATTTGCGCGCGCTGCGTGCCAAGGGGCATGAGGGGCTGCATACGGAATTATTCCAAATCACCGAGCTTGTGCAACGCAAATGGTATGGAATCGAAACGGCCAGCGCCGCCGACTTTCAGACGGCGCAGCGTGTCCTGCAACCCATTCTGGCACGAGAAAACGCTCTATGACATTCTCCAAAGATTTTTTGGTGGTGCTCGCGCTGTTGCTCTTTACGGTCGGCATGGCCTACTGGGCTTCGCTGCAGCAAGCCGCTTGTTTCGATCCAAACAGCAAACCGAGCGTTTGGCAAATTACGCCTTGGTCGACCAAGCTGGCCCTCTTTCAGTTAGGCGCGGCCTTCTGGTTGGCGCTCTTCACGCTCTCGCGACGCTTCGTCGATCCGATTCCCTATACGGCCGAGTCAGTGCGTGTGCGCGGCGAGTATCTGATTTCGATGGCACAATTATTTCAAAAAGCCAATGCTACTTCGCTGGCATTAGAATTGCTTGCGGCGCAGCTGCGCCGCGACCTTGCCGTGCGAGTGGGGCTTATGCCGACCGTCTCACCGGAAGAACTCATCGCTTTGCTTAACAGACAAGACCCGGCTTTGGCTTCTCAAACTGCCGATCTATTGAACGAGCTCATTCAAAGCCAAGCCAGACCGAGCGAGGGCCGTGCCTTACAGTTGGCTCAAAAAATGGCCCTCTTGCGAAAAGAATGGAGCGGATTTTCATGAAGATACACACGTTCGGACAAGACATGAGAAGAGAGATCTCCAAGGTGATCCACGGGCAAGGCGAGGTCGTAGAGCAGATTTTGGTCTGCCTGCTTGCCCAAGGACATCTTTTATTAGAAGGCGTTCCCGGCATGGCCAAAACCCTCTTAGCGCGAACCGTGGCTCATTTGACGGGATGTCAGTTTAAACGCATTCAATTCACCCCCGATTTAATGCCCTCGGACGTCACAGGCACGAACGTCTATGATGCAAAATCGGCGCAATTCCAACTGCGTCGCGGCCCAGTCTTCACTCATATTTTACTGGCCGATGAGGTCAACCGAACTCCGCCCAAAACCCAATCGGCTCTCTTGCAAGCCATGGAAGAAAAACACGTGACGATCGACGGAACAGACTATCCATTGGAGGGCATTTTTCTCGTGCTCGCCACCCAAAATCCGATCGAGTACGAAGGCACTTATCCCTTACCCGAAGCCCAGCTCGATCGTTTTTTAATGAAAGTGCTAATCTCTTATCCCAGTGCCGCGGAAGAAGAGTTGATCGTGCGCAGCCATCACACGGGTTTTAACCCGCACGATTTGGCCAAGGCCGCCCTCCAGCCCGTCGTGAATTTTTCCGAGTTACACGCCCTTCAAGAAGAAACAGCGCAAATCAAAGTAGAAGAGGGGATCTTCCAGTATATTGTCGAGATCATCCGAAAATCGCGCGACTCCTACTCGGTCTTGCTCGGTGCGAGCCCGCGAGCCTCGATTGCGCTACTCAAAAGCAGCAAGGCCTTGGCCGCGCTGCGAGGACGTGATTTTATCATCCCGGATGACGTCAAGTACCTCGCTCCGCCCATTTTACGGCATCGGCTTATTCTCAAGCCTGAGGCTGAAATCGAGGGCATCACCAGCGATCAAGCACTCCAGACGATTTTGAATGCCATCCCGGTCCCACGATGAATTTCTCAGCTCCAACTGCTCTAAGCACAAAGACAAAAAAAATGCCGACTCGCCGTCTCTTCGGCTCATTGAGATTAACTCTTCTCTTGAGTTTGGGGGCTTTTTGGTTTTTTCTGGCGCTACTGCATGAGTTCTTTTTCTGGGTGGGAATACTACATAATTTAGTCTTAGTGGCTCTTGTCGGCGTCGATATGACATTATTAAGCAACGGAGATCGAGTTTCAGCCAAACGAGATTTCACGCTACCGTTATCGCTCGGAGTGCCAAACCGCATCGTAGTGACGCTGACTTCACATAGCAATCTTTCTCTTCATACGCAAATAAGAGATCAAGCGCCGTACGCCTTCCAAATGGACCCCAAAGAATTGAAAATTCTCTTGAAGACGGGCGAGCCTGCGGAGTGCCTCTATTACGTAACCCCCCTGGAGCGCGGCCACTATCACTTCGGTCCGCTCAACGTACGCTTCACGACATTTTTCAAGCTCTTGATTTTGCAAAGACGCTTCGCACTCGACATCGAAGTAAAAGTCTATCCTAATATTTTCGCGACGAAAAAATATCGACTCTTGGCGCAGCGACAACAGCTTACCCAAATGGGGCTTCGCCGGACTCGCCTGCAGGGGACGGGACTTGAATTTGAATCTTTGCGAAATTATGTGCCGGGCGACGAGCCCAGGCGCATTGATTGGAAAGCGTCGGCGCGAAAAGAATCACTCATCACCCGTCAATACGATATCGAACGCAGTCGCAATGTGATCTTACTTCTCGATGCCGGGCGCACTATGGCCAGCCGTGGAACGGGTCTTTCCAAACTTGATCACGCGGTGAATGCGGCCATGCTGCTCTCTTATGTGGCAGTGCAACACGACGATCGCATTGGATTGCTGACCTTTGCCGACCACGTTTTAGATTATGTCGCGCCGGGCAAGGGAGTTGCTCAACTGAATCACGTGATGGAATCGCTCTACGCACTCCAGCCTCGCCGAGTGGAATCCGACTACCGCCGCGCGTTTCTGGCAACCTCCCAACGAATACGTAAACGTTCGCTCATTATTCTCTGCACCGACTTGATCGACCCAGAATCTTCTGAGCGGATCATCGCCTCCATTACGCCGCTACTGCGAAACCATCTGCTGCTCTGTGTCGCGCTGAGCGATTACGAGTGGGTCGATTTGATTCGAGCCGTTCCGCAAGAAACAGCCGAGCTGTATCGTCAAGCCGTCGCCATCTCGATTCTAGAAGATCGCAAAAATGCATTGGCTAAACTTGCTGCGCGCGGCGTACTGACGCTCGACGCCGCCCCTCAAGACCTCTCCATCTCGGTTGTCAATCGTTATCTCAAAATAAAGCGAGAAGCGTTGCTCTAAGAGCTGTCTACTGCTCGGCTCACCTCTGGCAAATCTTCTGTCCCCAAAACAGAACAATTACCCAAAAATTACCGATCTCTTATCACAGGTTGTCTCAGTGGCATCACAAAAAAATACCCTATCAATAAGAGCCCAACGCCGAATGCAAAAAGAAATTTGATGGGTTCCGCGATAAGCGTCGGAGAAAAGAAGGCTTCGATGATGCCCGCGATGACGAGCAGGACGACGACCCCCAAGACCAGAGTTAACGCTTGACGCGCTGCCAGTTTTAGAGCTGTCTTACGGTCATAGTCTCCCGGATTGATAAGCGCATAACCCAAAACGAGCCCCGCTCCGGCGGAGATGAAGATCGCCGGCAATTCGATCACGCCATGAGGGGCAACAAAGGCCCAGAAATTTAGACTGCCGCACTGTTGTGCAATTCCGGCCGCGATCGCTCCCAGCAGCAGCCCATTGATAATGAGTATATAGATAGTGCCTATGCCGAGAAGAATACCGCCGGCAAAAGCGAAAAAAGCAACGCTGATATTATTGGTCATGATCTGGCTCGAAGTAAGAGAGCGTATTGAAAAAGGCATCCAGTCTTGGGGTACGCAATGACGCTCCACCAAATGCTGAATTAAATCTTTGAATTCTGCGGGCAAGATGACCCAAGCCATATCGAGGTGAGCCCCTACCAAACTTGCCGCAAAGAAGGCTGCAACCAAACTGATCGCCGTGGCCAGAGCGATGTGAGGCCAAAGAGCCCGCGCGGTCGCCGGAAAATCATGGAGAAAAAAATGAGTTATTTCGGAAATCTTTTTTTTCTCGGCCAGGTAAACATACCCATAGGCCCGTCCGACGAGTTGATTAAGATATTGGGTCAAGTTCGGGTCGAGCCCGTGAGCACGAGAAAAAGAGAGCTCTGCGATTGCTCGACGATACAGGCGACCGAATTCCAAAAGCTCTAGAGAAGAAAGTCCTGGTAACCCGTGCCTATCGATTCGATCTAATATCTCGATGAGTCGCTGCCAGCGCTCCGAACGATTCATATTCATAATTGTGTCTGCTTTTGGTTTTGCGAATGTATTATACTAAATTAAGAAAGAGATATATGAGCGAAACGATTCGCATTCTAACACCAGAGCAAGTCGAATTGGACTATGAAGTGGCCGGTCTTGGTTCACGGCTGCTCGCGGGTTTGATTGATGGACTCATTCAGATAGCGCTGCTCTTGGCTGGTTATCTTGTAGTCTTCATATCTGCAGGAAGTACACTTCTTGGCATTGGCACGATGCACTCCTTCACTAGATTTATCTTCTATGGGATACTAGCCCTTTGGATACTCTACTTTTTCGTTATCGTATGGGGTTACTTTATATTTTTTGAGGTACGCTGGAATGGGCAAACACCGGGAAAACGAGCGCTGGGATTGCGGGTGATCCGCGAGAGCGGGCATCCGCTGGATTTACGCGCGGCGCTTCTGCGCAATCTCGTTCGAGTGGTCGATATGCTTCCGGGGATTTATGCCGTTGCGATTGTCACCATGTTCGTGAGTTCGCATTGGAAGCGGTTGGGCGATCATGCCGCAGGTACGATCGTCGTCAAAGAGCGTCGCAATCTGGAGATGACGCCTATGCAATCTGCTGCGTCATGGGAGCCAAAAGGGTTTACTATTTTGAACGATCAAGCGCTCAGCCGCATTTCGACGCTGACGCGTGAAGAATATGAAATCATTCGTCGTTTCTTAGAGCGACGGGACGAACTGGATCTCTATACAGTCATACGCTTGGCTCGTGAGATCGCGCATCCTTTGCTGTTGCGACTGGGCAATAACTTTTCCCTCAAAATTTCACATGACAGCGACTACGAGAAGTTTCTTGAAGAAGTGGCGCGCGCTTATGAAGGCACTCGTGGCCGGTGAGCGCGTCGCTAAATTTTCTTAAAATGCACGTCAAACGCACCGGGGCCTGGTTTACCCACATGCACGGTCATAGTCATAGCGCTCGTCTTGCGATAAATCAACTGATCCAGACCGGGTCGGTCTGAAATATTTTCGAAGACGACCTCGGCTTCTGTCCAACGTGTGAGACGAAGCGTGAGCGGCTTTTCTTCCCAAGGCTCGAGCGCTCGATGAAAATGGCGCATCCGGAAAATAATCGAATCGCCCTCTTGTTCGATCTCGCAAATTTCATACATCTTGGCTTGGCCCGCCTTCACCAGCCGACACATGCCGAGCATCACATTGGCCGAAGCCGCCATCCAATGTTCTTCAAACTCACTTGCTCCTTCTGTTTCTGTTTTCCATTGGCCCACCATCCAAGCAAGGTCGCTCAAAGAAGCTGCCGTTCTCTCCAATTTCTCTGTTTGTATGGTCATAGTCATAAAGCTCCTAGCTCTTAGTGATTGCTCAAACTCTGCGAGAGCATGAATTTGTTTCCGTCAGGGTCAAAAAATGTTGCCAGCTTGACCATGCCTTCTATCGTTTGAGTCTCTCCATCAAAGCGCACGCTCTTCTTCTCCAACTCGCCACGAGCCTTGTCAATGTCAGAGACCCCGAAGACGAGCGTCGCCCCGCCCTTCACCTCGGGCTTCTCGACTTGAGAGAGCCCTAGACTGACATCTTTGACGGCCGTCTTCATCTCGCACCAGCCCATATCGTCGAGCTTGTAGACCAGCTCAAAGCCCAACGTGTCCTTGTACCAGGCCATCGCCTTGCTCAAATCTTTGACGCTTAAGGCGCAGGTCAGATCGCCCTTATGTTTAATTGCCATCGGTTCCTCCCTTGTGCTTGACTTTCTGTGATACTGAAAGTATAGTAGATATACTTTCAGTTGTCAAGAGTAGCGTGCATGCCAAAAACCAAGCCGATGGAGCGATTGATTTCGCTCACGCATCATAGTTGGAGTTTGCCCTTGCTGGCCGAATTGCAGCGATCCGCGGGGGCCAAATTCGTGACGCTGGTCAATCGTTTGCAGATCAGTCCCGATGCGCTGAGTCGAACGCTCTCTGCGCATATCGAAGCCGGCTGGCTCAAGCGCAATCCCGGTTATGGTCATCCGTTGCGCCCAGAGTATATCTTGACCCAAGACAGCCAAGAGCTCGGCCCACTCTGTCAAACACTTTTGGAAAAAATTAGAGCATTGCGCATCGAAAAAACCGCGCTTCGCAAATGGTCGTTGCCGCTCCTCTTTGCGATCGGAGAGAAAGAGTGTCGGTTTCTTGACTTAAAAGAAGGGTTGCTGGAGATCACTCCACGCGCTTTAACTCAAGCACTGAAAGAATTGCAAACAACGGGCTTGTTAGAGCGCATCGTACACGAGACATACCCGCCACGGTTCAGCTACAAATTATCACCTCCCGCGCGCGAGCTCTCAAAACTCTTGCAAGAGCTGGCCAATGCATTGTGAACGCATCTGTTATAAAACGCGAACAGTGTGCAGCGCCATTGAGCCCATATGGCACTTGAGTCTCATAAAATATTCAAGAAGCGGTTGCTTTGTTTTTCCGGTTGCGTAGTGATGGGAAGAGCCAGATATAAATTCCAGAGAAGGTCAGAATAATCAGAGCAACCGCTGTAACGTCACTCAAGAGAATCCATTGAGCACCAAAAAGTTCACCCGAATGCAATTGTTCCATAAAGACATCTTGTCGTGATGCCATGCTCATCACACCGCCCGTCGAGGTGTCGATGATCACTTCGGTATTATCAGGATCGCGGAACCGCACTTTGATATAGCCTCGGCTAGGGCGGAAATCCATGCGATTGATGCCCTTCTCGGACTGATACCCCGGATGATTGAACTTTGTGATAGCGATATCCAAAAGCTGAGACAGGGGCAAGGCTTGGTTAAGTTCTTTGCTGGGCTTGTTCGCAGGTTCGATCATGAACCCCAGTTCCCTCTTGTGATTTAAGAGAATTCCCGTGACCGATACGACGACAACGACGAGAGCTGTAGTGACCCCTAACCACAAATGCGCTTTGTAATTGAGAAAAATCCAGAAATTTTTGTGCGGGTTTTTCATTGTTTTCTCCGTTCTGTACTTGCAGGAGCGCACACCGATTGCACGCTCCTGCGGATGCAATTCAGCACATCTTGTATTCTTGAGATGCTAGTTTGGGCTAGAACACCAAAGGCCCTGTCGGCCCGAAGAAGACGCCGCGCGCCGGGTCCTCGTTGCTGGCCCACCACCCGGGCCATCGATACGAGGGCAAGAAATCTCCCTTTTTTACGGAGAAAGGCCCGTACGTTTCGCGTACTCCGTTTTGCTCGATTATCACTTTCACGTCGTTGACAGTTTCTTGCAGATATTGCCCGCTGATGCCAATCTCGTAGGTCGCAAACGGGTAATGCACAGAATTGAGCGTATACGTTTCACTCTGCTTGCTATTGAGAGCGTCTTCCCCGAGACTGGTGAATTTCCCCCAGCGCTCCTCAAAGTCATCATGCTTGGCGCTGACCCAGCGTTGACGTCCGTCTTCGTGGGGTTCGTTGATTTTCAAATCAAGGTCACCCACACCTGTCCATTCAAGTGTGACTTTGAGAACCGAGTTTAATGTCAATTTGAGCATGCTCTCTTTGGCGCTGCTCACAGTGACTGTCCCTCGCGTTGTAGCGCGATTGGCGACGCGATAACTGTAGGCCGTCGCATCGCCGCCGCCCACAATGACAGCGTAGGTGCCCGGGGCAATTGCGGTGAAGTTAGCCAAGCCGTCGCCATTGGTGCGGGTATAATATTTATCTTCGTTGCCTTGGCGCAAGATCACGTCGACAGCCGGAAGATTTACTGATTCGTCCAACGAAGAAATTTGCTCATCGCCGTTGGTATCAGCAGCGTTTTGTGATGTAATTTTAATAGAGACACTGCCCCCATCTGATGGCAGCGCGCCAACCCCTACAGCGCGTTCTAGATTGAGACGCCCCCAACCAGTCCGCGTATCGAACCCGCCCGCTTCGATGTCGTCGGCTGACGTTTCCAAAACGCGACGAATCTGGTATTGAGTGGCGTTGGGGTAGAGTTGCTTGATGAGGGCTGCCGCGCCCGCCACTTGAGGAGTGGCCATCGACGTTCCATCAAAATAATCGTACATCAAAGGCTCGTTCGTGCCTGCTTGGGGCAGCCATTGAGGGATCGTCGAGAGAATGAGTTCTCCGGGAGCGCTGAGTGAAATTTGTTTGCCCATCGTAGAAAACTCGGCCTTGCGGTCGCGGGCGTTGGTCGCACCGACGGGCACAACACCCGGATAGGCTTGCGGGTAGCGAATCTCGTCCTCGCTCGTGTTGGCCATCGCAGCAGCGAAGAAACCGCCCGCTTTGATTACTATATCAATCGCGTCTTTGAGTACTTGACTGTAACCTTTGCCGCTCCAGCTATTATTAAACACTTTCGCTTCATCGCCAGAGTGTTCGATTCCGTCCGGGCCTATCGTTGCTGCCCAGGCGAGGCAGCGAGCAACATTCGCATCACCGACATAGCCTGAACCGTTTGTGTCGCTTTCCATTCGAGCATCGAAAATGCGCAAGGACATTATCTTGGCTTCGTAGGCCACCCCGATCACGCCTACATTGTTCTTGCCCGAAGCGGCCGCGATGCCGGCGACATGACTGCCATGACTGTTCGAATCTTGAGAGCCGTCGCTGTCGGCAGGAATCAGTTCGCCATCAAGACAGCTCATGCCCGTCACTTGTTTTCCGGTCAGATCAGAGTGCGTGCCATCGATGCCGGTGTCGACAATCGCGATGACAACATCCTTGCCCGTTGCTTTTTGCCAGGCCGCGCGAGCGTGCATCAAATCCAGGGCGTACTGACGCTTGGCTAGGGGGTCACTCATATCTGTCTCTTTAGAATCTTCTTGTTGATTTTCGATAAAAGAATCTTTTCGGGCACGACTCCGTGCCGGCTCGATGAGCTGTCTCATATAGTCGGCTTCGACGTAGCGCAGGCCCGTCGGATGAGCGCTGTAGAGTTTGCCGAGCGCTTGGGCTACGCTGATATCTTTGGGCAACTCTACGATCGCTGCCTTAATGCTCGCAATATCTTGCACAATGCGCCCGCCGATGAGCGCGGCGAGCATCGCGGGAGAATTTTTTTCGTCATACCCGAGAATAATATGATTTTTGAAGTAAGTTTGTTTGGCAAGCGTGTGATCGTCTATCGGGAAACTATTCTGATTCGATAACTCGATCGGAGAAAAACATCCGCCCAGCGCGAAAATAAACAACGAGAGAGCGGGAAGCGCTGCGAAAATTCTGAAAAATTTCATAGAAATGTCCTTTGGTTATTTGCTCAGCTCAGGCGTCACTTTGTCGCCCGTCGTGAAACTGAAGTTGTCCGTTGCCTTCGTTCCCGTGGGGAAAGAAGGCCATTTGGATTTTGAAGTGTATTTGTCGATCGCGATCGAAATGGCGCGCGAGTCTTCGAGCCTATCAAGGGCTACGGCGTAGGCGACTTGCCACTCATAGAGACGATGCGGTTGGAGCGTTTCCCAGGGCGTGCCCGTGAATTTTTCGTCTTCGTTCCAAGTATAGTCCGTACGGTCCGTGGCAAACTCCGGCGGATCGGGCGTCAGCCACCACGAGTAGTCGCCCTGAACCGTGTCGAATAAAACTACACCATAGGCTTGTACGGTGCCCACTTTTACAGTCGGCTTCCATTGGAAGTGGGGCGCGCGCGAGACATCAATCGCCTCATCGCGCGGTTCGCTCAATTTTACATCGAAGGGGGCCAAGGGAGCCGTCTCGACGATGGGCGAGAGCCCTCCTTCTTCGAGCCCTGCCAGCGCGACGACGCGATAATAAACCGTCCGATTCGGAGTGAGGTGTGGACTGACATCCATATACGTCACTTGAGCCGCAGAGACTGTCCCGGCTTCCGTGAAGTTATATTTGTCAAAACTGCGATAGACGCGATACCCGGTCAGTCCCGGCTTGAGCAAAGGAGCCCAGCTCACTTGAACAAAGATATTGGAGTTTGTCGGCGCAGATTGAATTTCAATCGGAGCGCCAGCCGGACGAACGATCTGGATCGCTTTGCCCAAATAGTCCACTTTCTTGCCCAGCGTCACCGCGACGGCTTTGACGTTGAGCGGCGCAGGCAACGCATTCGAAGAGACGACGCGAATGCTCTTGATGAGATGCGTGCGATTGTTGTTCTTGTCGTAAGTGACGACTTCAAAAGTCGTAAACCCGCGTGCGCCGAAGAGCGCGGGATTGAGTTTCTGATCGCCTGTAGTCGGCGTGGAGAAGAAAGCCTGCCGTGGAGCCGTAAGAAAACCCGAACCGGGCGTCTTGCCCAGCGCGGCGTAAATCACGTTCGGGTCATTGTCTCCCGAGACGGTCGCATTGTAAGCGATAGGCCCTGAAAACTCATTGCCATCCTCGACGCCCTTCAGTTCAATCTTGGGCGGAGTCACTGACCAAGCGAGATTAAACGCAGGCTGTTGTATGATCTTAATTTCTGTGCGGTCGGTCACGGGAAGCCCGATCACTTGGCTGCCCGCGTAATCACTTTTTTTCAGAGTGAGTGCGTACGTATCGGGATAAACATTCATCTGAAATCGACCGGCACTATTTGTAGATACTGTCGTAAGAGTGCCCTTCGAGCTGCGGGCAGTGATTTGAGTTTGGGCCACGGGTTCGCTCGCATTGCCGCGCAAGACATAGCCCTCGATGCGCGCGCTTGGTGTAGGGCCATTCAAGAACGAACAGCCGCCGAGCAGCCCTCCTATCGTCGTTCCCAGGCAGAGCACGACGAGAAACTGGCGAAAAAATTTCAACATAGCTTCCTCCTCGGGATTCATTCGCTTTATAGTAAGTGACCCACTCCCTAGAACGTCAAGGAAGTGTGTCACTTAACGAACGAACTCAGGGTGTCTTATCATTAGGGCAAGCACAGAGAGGTCTGCTCCTACTTGTTTGCCCAAAGAATCTGTGCTATAAACGAGGGGCAATGGGCGATTGTCAGCCTCTCTCGGCACGAGAGTATAATAGTCGACAAGAGCGGGCATCTCTCTTAAAACCAAACACAGAATTTTGTCGTCACGATACGCCTTCGAGTTTTATCCTTAAAGGAGGATAAGTCTAGCCCAGAGAGCCTCTGCTACAAGAGATCATCGGAGCCCTGTCTGCGGCTACACGCAATTGCACTATGGGAGATTGCGGAACCCTTCCCAGCGAAGTCACGAGCACCATAGACATTGAAAGCATCGTCAATCAGAACGTAGAAACGCTCAAAGCCGGGCGCGATCGCCGCGTGCTCTTCCCGGAGATACGCGAGATTTTTGGGCCCGCGCGGCTGATCTCGACCTTTGCGCATCTCACGCCGAATCTGCCGTTTGACGAAATCTATAGCAATTATGTCTTGCTTGAAACGACCAAGCGCGCCGGATTTCATCGATCGCATATTACAAACTGCGCCTACGATAACTATATTCCCCGCAAAGACACGCCGAAGGCGTTTACCGTTCAGTTCGGCATTGTCAACCCAAAAATTATGGAGCCGGACATCATTCCGAGCGTCCAAACGGGATTGCATTATGATCGCTCTCTGCTCTTCAAAGACGGTCAGAACCGAGTGCGCAGCGCGCCCGAACAGAAGCTCGAAGATTTTCGCGCACGCTTTGACGAAGTCGACGCAATCTTGCAAAAATACTCGAGCGCCGGAAATGCGTCAGAAAAATTGCTCGGCATTCGCTCTGAGTTTTTTGGGTTAGTCGGCTTCGATTTTATTCCCGAAGTTGCTTATTCGATCACGCTCCAGCCGCGCACCGCCGACGTGCTCGAAGCGCTGTACAAGAAAAATTTTCCGTTTTGGGAGATGCCCGTGCCCGAAGAAAAATACTGGAAAGATACTTTCTTAGTAGAAGGCATTGACGCGAACAAACAGCGCCAGCACGTGCGTTTTGAAAACAACGAATTTGTCTTCCCCTATGGCAAGACGAGCGACAAACGAATACCGAAAGAAAAAATCTTTGATGCGATTCGGCGCTTAGAAGTTATTCCGACAATGCCCTTAGTAATTTTGTCGCTTGTGACTGCGCCACAGATTCCACACCTCGGGGGCGGGGCCTGGAAGCAGTACGCGCCGATCCACACCGATGTGCAGGCCGAATGGCTTGGTATTTCCGAGCGCAGCGATACGCTGATTTTAGGCACGGGCGGGCATACTTTGCTCAGCACCTTCCGGCGCAACGAAGAGTTTATCGGCTTCCCCACGGTTTATCTGACCTACGGCAAAGAGACGATTCAATGTGCGCTGCGAGACGGCTGGGTGATGCGCGTTGAGTTTAAGCGAAGGGTGCTCTAGTCAGTGCTCAGTGATTGTCGCCTATTACTATCAATTTTTTATGGCAACAAACCGACCTCAGTGATCACTTTGGCAGGTCAAACTCTGTGTGTCTCAGCTAAATGATCGAAGAAGGGCTTTCTCCTATTGCCGTGCCGAAAATACTTGGAATAGAAACATAATTTCCCCAGTGCTTTCCAGATCAAGCAATCGTAATTTAACGATTTTTTAACACGACGAAATTAAACTCCTTTTGTAGGCATGAATTGATCATGCCCGAATGATCCCATAAGGAGGGAAAAGATGATTAGTAGGAAGTTGGCTGAGAGAATATTGGTCTGTATGATCGTTCTCCTTGCGATAGGTTTTACCGGGGCGGCGGTTCCAGTAGCCCTTAAGGTCACCACTGAAACGGGTCTAGTTCGATTCGCGGCACAAGAAAATGTTCAGCAACTGCGCGTAGAAATTCTCACTCTCACTGGACAGAACGTGTTTGATTCTGGGGTACTCCAGGGCACGCGTGAGCTAGCATGGCAGATGCAAAATAAGCTAGGTTTTCGCGTCGCAAGTGGGCTTTATTTATACAAAGTTACCATGACCGATACTGCAGGCAACAATAGCCAGAGGTTCGGAAAATTTCCCGTACTAACACAGATCAAAGAACCAATTGTAACACTGGATTTGACGCTTCCATCGCTGGACTCCATAGCGCAAGCTAATGCTGCTACCTCTACGAATCTCTGCAGAGCTCCTACAGGTCGGTATTGGTGTCTGACAGGCAATACAGGCACAGATCCCAACCGATCAATGAATCCTCACTTTCTCGGCACTCTCGACGACGCCTCATTTGAAATACGTGTGAACAATCAACGGGCTTTGCGTATTGAACCAGCCACTACACCGAATCTCATAGGGGGATTCAGTGGCAATACAGTGGCCCCCAAGGTCAAGGGAGCAGTGATTGCCGGTGGTGGCCGAAGCTCTAATATCAATCAGGTAGGTGGAGATTTCGGGTTCGTAGGTGGCGGCTACAATAATTTCGCCGGTGAAAACTCTGCCGTCATGGGAGGCGTCTTCAACGGTGCGGATGGAAGCTCGGTCATAGGGGGAGGAAATAGCAACGCCACAGGAGCGATTTCTTTCATTGGAAATGGGCAATCGAATATAGCAAGGGGAACTTACTCATTCATCCCAAACGGTATCTACAATGTGTCGAGTGGGGATTTCAGCATAGCAGCAGGTCAAAAAGCATACGCAGTGCACGGTGGCTCATTCGTATGGGCGGACTGCAGCACCGTAAGTTCGGCGGGACAGGGGGTATGCAACGAGCCAACCAGTGCTCCTGTTTGCATTGTGGGGGCTCCGGCAAACCAATGTTTTTTCTCTACGGCACGCAATCAGTTCAGCGTACGCGCTACAGGTGACCCAGCGAAACCTGGTGAACCAGCGATTCGCTTCATCACCAGCGTGAATTTGAGCACAGGGGTAGCACTTTTTCCTGGTTCAGGCACGTGGAGCTCTGTGAGCGATCGTAAAGCTAAAGCCTACTTTGCTCCTGCCAATGGTCGCGGCATTCTGGCTAAACTTGCCGCCATCCCGATTCCCACCTGGAGCTACAAAAGCCAGAAGGAATCAATCCGTCACATTGGCCCTATGGCACAAGACTTCTATGCAGCATTCGGGCTGGGAGAGGACGACAAACACATTAGTACCATTGATGCGGATGGAATTGCACTTATCTCCATCCAAGCTCTGTACGAGTTGAGCCTTGAGAAAGATAAAAAGATCGTCGAGCAGACAATGCAGATCGGAGAGCTACGGCAGCGCATCGAAAGGCTAGAAAAAATAATTGAAGAGTTGACAAAGAAGTAACTGTCTTTTGCTGAAACTACAAACAGGGCTAGAGTGAGTCTAGCCCTGTTTGCCTTCTTTCCATAACGGTGCAAAGCACAGCATTGATTGCGTTGGGTTGTCACTCCAATGTCACAACCACTTTCCCGCGAGCGTGTCCTTCTTCCAGATATCGGATTGCTTCAGAAATTTCACTCAACTTGTAACGCCTGTCGATGACCGATGTGACCTTTCCGGTCGCCATCAGCTCGTGCATGATAGCCAAGTTTTCTTTGTTCACTTGCGCTATGAAGAAGACCATGTCCTGGCTCACGAACCGTGACACCACCAGGGCTGCGAGCACACGACCCATCGGAGCCACCCACCGACCGCTTCGGCCTCCCACTATAACGTATATCCCCTTGGGATTTAAGACACGTCTGCATGCTGACAACGAATGGTTCCCCACGCAGTCGAGGAAGAGATCGTAACGTTGCCCGCTCTGGGTGAAGTCTTCTTTAGTATAATCAATGACCCGATCTGCGCCGATGGATCGAACCATCTCCACATTCTTCGTGCTGCATACACCGGTCACCTCTGCGCCGAACGCCTTAGCAATCTGCACCGCGAAGGTTCCTACGCCTCCCGCTGCGCCGTTGATTAAAACCTTCTGCCCCGGCTGCAACTTTCCTTTGTCGCGAAGACCTTGCAATGCAGTGTACGCTGCTACGGGAACAGCCGCCGCTTGCTCAAACGATACGTTTTCTGGCTTGAGGGCCAATGCAGATTCCAAAGCGCATGCATACTCGGCAAAGGCCCCACGACAGGAGCCGAAGACCTCGTCGCCTGGTTTGAACTGCGTTACGCTCTTGCCGACGGCTTCGATTTGGCCGGCCACATCCAGCCCGAATCGTGTCTCCTTTGGTTGGCGTAACCCGGACTCCATGCGCATGAGATAGGGCATGCCCCGCATATAGTGCCAGTCGGCTGGATTGGCCGAAGCCGCGCGAACTTTTACCAAGACTTGATTGTCCCCAGGGATCGGCTTTTCCATCTCTTCGCACTTGAGAACGTCGGGCGAACCGTAGTTGTGATAAACAATCGCTTTCATAAATTCCTTTCAAGATTGATTCGATATTGTTTGCGACCATCTATCTTATGAGTTTGTAGAACCTAACGTTCAAGTTCAACCGCTGCCGAAAGGATCATCTGAAACTTAGGGTTGAGCATCAGCAAATCACCATCTTGCAAAATGCTTCGTTAGCGCTGGAGGATGACCTTTGTCGTCTCGAAATCAATCGGTGCCGAGGAATGTTCGTGGACAATCTTCCATGAGCCGCCTTTTTGCTGGAGCACCCATGTCAGCCGGTTATGCATGGCGCGCAATTCCTTGCCCTCCGCAGAAATGCCTTTGTAGGTAACAAACGCATGAGCGACCGCGAGATCGTGCATCACGATCGTTTGCACACCATCCACATCGACGGCCACCCGCTCGGTGCCGAGCGAGCCAAACCAACCCGCCACCATCCCGCGCCAGGCCTCAACGCCCCTGTACGCCCATTCGCCCCACATATCGAAGACACATACGTTATGGTCGTATAAGGCAACGAACGCCTCGACGTCCTTTGCAAACACGGCGTTTTTGTAGGCCTCGAACATTAGCGTGATCGACTTCTCGACTGCGTTCATTGTGTATCTCCTATGTTGTTTCGCTGCCCAACTCTTGATAACACCATTGCACTGCTTCTACAAAATTTCAAACTGTTCTGCTTTCAGCACACGCAACGAATTAAAATTATTTGTTGCGTCATCGAGGATTGCCTCAACGCGAACTCACTCCCACTTAATATACTCAAACACCGTCCGGCATCCCTTGCAGTAATATTGCGAAGTGGAGAGCTGCGAGCCGAAGAGCGCATAGAGTTCGGTCTCTCTCGATTTGCAAAAGGGGCACTGGGCTTGCTTTGCTTGAATATGCTTCTCGCTCAAATTTTTAGCGTTTTCCGGCTGAAGTTCTCTTGTTTTTTTCAAAATACTCACTCGACGGGATAGCCATGCCCAATCATGCTCTCGATCTGTGACCAGGTTTGCTCGTCCAGCCCGCGCTTCGAGAATGTTCGCGTCGATTCTTCCCAATCTTTCCAATCAAGCGATGTGCTCAAAATCCATTGTCCCGTGATCACATCGGTCGAGATCGGCATATCGAGCCCGGCGCTTTGTAAGACAGGCGAGACCAAATTCAAGAAACGATCTCGTAGCCCATCGCTGTCTGCTTCCAAGACGCCAGATTTAAAGAGCGCTTGCTCAGAATCACTGCCCGGCTTGCCAAACCATCCCATTAAAACGGGCAAGATGGCTCTGATTTTTTTCTCTAACTCAGACTTGGCTTTGGGGCTCGATGCAGCTAGCCGCGTCACCCAGCCCTTGCCATGCTGGAAGTGAAATTTTTCTTCGTCCAGAATTTTCGCTACGCGCTGCTTTAATGGCTCATAACTCGACTGACGCATCGCTTCAAAAAAGATGGAAAGTGCCCCGTCGTAGAGCGTGTTGGCGATGACAAAATCCGGCCAATCGTGAAATATATGATTGATCAGTTCTAAACTGCGATATTGAGTTGCTTCGTCGGGTCTCTTTTTGAAGAGATCGCCGTTAGTGAAGTCATCGATGAGCGAATAAAAAATGCGAGCGTGCCCCAACTCGTCCTGGGCCATGGAGATCGCCGCAATCGAAGCTTCAAGCACGGGAGCGCTCAGCCATTCGCCGTAGCGCAAGCCCAGAATGTGCTTGGTGTCGGCTAGGACATAGAGCAAATCAAACAAGGGCTTTTGCACCGGCGCGGGCAGCTCTTTGGGTGATTTGTACACAAACTCGCTCATCAGACTTCCTCCATATCGAGCGCCGCGATAAAGTTCGTTCGGTCGACGACGCGCATCTCGATCCACGGCTCTTCGTTGTAGATGCTGCGAGCGTAAGAGACAGCCAAATCTTCGTTTGGCGCAGTGACGGTGCCGACGTGGGCGAGCGGGTCCTTGCGACGCTGACGCGCGAAGACTTCAAAAATATGGATATCGGGTTTCATATTTCCTCAACCATAAAAATTTCTATGAGATACAGAAATGATTATAAACAAGTAAATAAGCAGCAAACAACTCTCTCAATTTGACCAGACAGCAGCTTATGCGTAAATTGTGAGCGTCACCAACTGGGAAGGACACAGTGAAATATGTCGATTGAGCATTTTTTGGAAACTCTGTCCGGTCTACTTGAGCGTGCTCAGGTTATGTTAAAAGAAGGCACCGGACAGGGTAAACCTGAAGAGAATACCAAAGACAAATTAATAGCTCCGTTTTTAGGGGCGTTGGGCTATAGTCCGGAATATCGAACTCTCGAAGGCACAATTAAGAGTCTCACCGGCACAGTTGAGTGGGTCGATTATTTTCTGCTACCCCACCGTCATAAACCACCTGTTTTGATGATTGAGGCAAAGAGTTTCGGAGACTCTGATTTGTGGGTCAAATTTAGTAGTGATGTGCTCCGTTACTTGCGAGATTATCATTTAATGGTAGATACAGATGAACCGGTTCTTTGGATTGCACTGACCAATTTTCGGGAATGGCATTTCTTGCGATTGAACGATCGTCAGCCCTTTTGGTCTTTTACTTTGGAAGATCTACGTAAGCCCGAATTCGCCCGTGAACTTTACGCGCGCCTTGGTCGCGACCACTTGCCTCATGAGCGCTTGCACGAGTTTTACACAGAACGGCAACGTAAAGACATCAGAGCCGCAAACTTCCTCGCTGATCTCAAGATTTGGCGGATCATTCTAGCTAACGGAATTCACATGGCCGATCCTAAACTTTCATTAGCTCAAATCAAAGAGGCTTCTCAGACAATCCTCAATCGTTTTCTTTTAATTCGTCTCCTAGAAGCTTACGGGCAAGAACGATTCTACTCATTGGGGCAAATCTACCATCTATGGGAAAAGGGATTTAAAAATACCCTTTTTTTCGAATTACTCCAAAAAAAATTCCGAGATACGTGGCTGAGTTATAATACGGAATTATTTACGGAGAGTTGGGTTGATGATCTTAAGATTCCTACGGAATATCTGGAACCATTGATCTTGCCCGATGCTATTCCCAGCCCTCGTATAGCCATGTGCCTTAATGGCCAACTGTTCGGCTATCGCTCGATCTACAACTATGACTTTACAACCTTAACGCAAGATGTACTCGGTATAGCTTATGAACAGTTTCTTGCTCATGAACTTGAGTATGATGGAAAATTTATCCGAGTTGTGGAGAACCAGCAAACGCGCAAACGCGAAGGAGTCTACTACACGCCGAACTACATCGTGCGACGAATAATCCATCAAACCCTTGCGCCGAAAATCATTCCTAAAATCACACGAGCGCTAGAATTTTTACAAGCGAATCAATACCAACAAGCCCATCAAGAAGTAATTTCCGTATTGGAACTGAAAGTACTGGATCCTGCTTGCGGATCGGGTTCATTTCTGCTAGGGGCTTTTGATTATATCGTTCAGCAACTGAATCGTTATATGGACACCTTCAAGAAAATTGAGAATCAACACAAAAAGAGCTTACTCACTCCTCTGAACGGTTATCGTATGATTCAACTTGAGGAGCAAGTCTTGGTGCGAATGCTCTATGGTGTGGACCTTGACCCGCAAGCTGTGGCTCTGGCCAAGCTCTCTTTATGGACACGATTGTTGCGAGCCCGGCCCCATCAATACGGCACTGAAGTGCGCCCCTAGAGTTGGACAGAAGCGTTAAACAATTTATGATGGAGTAAAAGAGGAGCGCATCGATGAAACAACGACGAGCTT
>Ga0247727_10005804_pt1 | contig 24699 bp, 27 predicted proteins | sample WisWelCaveWW1625_FD_202498 | JGI IMG/M metagenome (GOLD analysis project Ga0247727, IMG submission 202498) | Biofilm microbial communities from Wishing Well Cave, Virginia, United States - WW16-25 | ecosystem: Environmental > Aquatic > Deep subsurface > Groundwater > Cave microbial mat | place... | reverse complement strand
GGGACACCCCCAGACCCCTTCGGCTTCGCTCAGGGCAGGCCCCGGCAGAAGGGCTGTGCCCCTCTGCACTCCCCCTGCTAGTGCTCTCCGCCTTGATCCAGGGAAACGCGTAGCCCTCAGGTCACCCTGAACGAAGCGAAGGGTCTGGCCCCCCGCGGGGCGCGAGATGCTTCGCGGAGCCTGTCCTGAGCGCAGCGAAGGGCTCAGCATGACAGTTTCCGCTAGCCGGCCCAGGGGAGCGCGCGCGGGAGGAACGTCGGGCGCACGTCGCCGTCGGCGAGGATGCAGACGACTTCGAGCCGGTTGAAGAGCGCCGGGTCGAGCGCCTTCACCGTCGACCCCGCCCCCTCCAGATCCGCGTATTCGTAGCTGCCCAGCAGGCCGACGGCGCGCAGCTCGACGTCCATCTCGCCGAGCGCCTCGTTCGCCTCCAGCAGCCGCTTGCGGGCGGCGCGCCGGACAGCGATGCCCTCGGTCGGGTCGGTCGCCGGCGGCGCGCCCACGATGGCCACGCCGCGCTCGATGGCGGCGGGCAGGCCCGCCGTAGCGGGCAGGCGCTGGAGGGTCCACGCCTCCTCGATCTCGAACTCGACGGCCTGTCCCACCTCCACGCTGAGCGAAAGGCGCCCGATCAGCTCCCACAGACGCTCGCGCGCCTCGCCGTCTCGAGTGAGCCGGTGCACCGCCGAGCTGTCGACGTAGTAGGTGCCGCTGACCTGCTCGGTGATGCGCGTCCACCAGCGGCTCAGCCCGCCGACCACCGAGGCGTAGCCACCCTCCTCGCGCATCTTCGCCATCTTAACGTCGACCGGAAACACCACCTCGGTGGTTCCTCCGGGCGCCAGCGTGGCGGCCGCCTCCTGGACGCGCGAGACGAACGAGGCCGCCGCCGGCTCGTCCGACGGCAGGTCGGCGCGGGGCGGCGCCCAGAGCAGATACGCTCCGTCCAGCCTGCCTGCGAGGCGGTCCTCCATCGAGCGTAATCGCTCCGTCCAGGCGGCGTCGGGCTCCCAGAGCGGCGCCAGGTAGAGGCCGGCGCGGTGGCCCGCGACGGTGGCGACGAAGCCCCCGCCGGCCGCTCCGCTGAGCTCGAATCGCGTTTCGAAGCGATGGCTGAGCCATTCGGCGAGAAGGGCGGCGCCGTAGCGGGCGAGGCGGTCGGGCACGGTCATCGACGCCATCGTAGCAGACCGTCACCTCGTTCTCGATGCTTGACGCCAAGCGCAGATCGCCTATCATGCAGAGCACCTCCGCGAGCCAGGCAAGAGGCCGGCGCGCGGAGTAGTGCTGGCATAACCATGACACTGCTTGCGATCTCAGGGCTGTCTATCCGGTTCGGCGGCATCGTCGCGCTCGATGGCGTGTCGTTCAACGCTGAACGAGGTCATATCTTGGGCGTGATCGGCCCGAATGGGGCGGGCAAGACGACCATCTTCAACTGCATCACCCGCGTCTACCAGCCCGATACCGGGAGCATCGTCTTCGATGGGCAGAACCTCCTGCGCATGCAGCCCCACCAGATCATCGCCTCGGGCGTGGCGCGCACCTTTCAGAACCTGGAGCTCTTCGGCTCGATGACGGTCCTCGAGAACCTGCTCGTCGGCCAGCACTCGTCCTTGCACGGCACACTGATCGAGTACGCCTTCGGCCTGCCGCGCGCCGCACGTGAGGAGCGAGCGGCCCGCAAGCAGGCCAACGACATCCTGGCGTTCCTGGGGCTGGAGCAGTACCGATATGCTCTAGTGGGCGGCCTGCCCTTCGGACTGAAGAAGCGGGTGGAGCTGGCGCGGGCCCTCGTCTCACGCCCCAGGCTGGTGTTGCTGGACGAGCCGGCCAACGGCCTGAACCATGAGGAGGTGGGCGCCCTCACGGACCTCTTCCGGTCGCTCCGTGACCAGCTCGACCTCACCATCCTGCTCGTCGAGCACCACATGGGCCTGGTGATGGCGGCCTCCGACCGGGTTTGCGTGCTGGACTTCGGGCGCAAGATCGCGGAAGGGACGCCCGCAGAGATCCAGAAGAACCCCGCGGTCATCGAGGCGTACCTGGGAGAGACCGTTGCTTAAGCTCCAGGACGTCCACGCCTCGTATGGGCCGGTGCTAGCGCTGCGCGGCGTCTCGCTGGAAGTGCCCAAGGGGGGCATTGCCACGGTCTTGGGCGCGAACGGCGCGGGCAAAAGCTCGACGCTCCGCGCCATCTCCGGGCTGCTCCACCCTTCGTCGGGCGTGATCGAGCTGGACGGTCAGCGCATCGACCGGCTCCAGCCCGAGCGCATCGTGCGTCTGGGCATCTCGCAAGTGCCGGAAGGGCGTCAGATATTCACCGACTTCACGGTCGGCGAGAACCTGCGCCTGGGGGCCTACGCCCGTAACGATCGCGACGGCGTGCGGCGCGACCTGGAGCGGGTCTTCTCGTACTTCCCCGTGCTGCGCGAGCGGCGAGGCCAGACGGCGGGCCTTCTTAGCGGCGGGGAGCAGCAGATGCTCGCTATCGGCCGTGCCCTGATGGCCCGGCCGCGCGTGCTGTTGCTGGACGAGCCGTCGCTGGGGCTGGCGCCGCTGGTAGTGCGCGAGATCTTCCGCATCATCAAGGCGATCAACGAGGAGGAAGGCCTAACGACGCTGCTGGTGGAACAGGACGCCAGCCTGGCGCTCGGCGTCGCTCAGCACGGGTACGTGCTGGAGACGGGCAGCGTGGTGCTGCATGATAGCGCCGAAAACCTGCGCCGGGACGACTCGGTGCGGCGTTCGTACCTGGGGTTTTGAGGATGGACGAGTTCGAAGAGTTCGCGCAGCAGGTCGTGACCGGCGCCTCGATCGGGAGCATCTATGCGATCGTCGCGCTCGCGATCGTGATGATCTATCGCTCAACGAGCGTCGTCAACTTCGCTCAGGGCGAGCTGGCGATGTTCACGACGTTCATCTCGTGGTCGTTCATCCAGAGCCTGGACTACTTCTGGGCCTCGTTCGCGCTGACCATCCTCGTGGCGTTCTTCCTGGGCGGGGCGTTGGAGGTGCTGGTCATGCGGCCCGTCGAGCAGGCGCCGCACCTGAACTCGATCGTGGTCACGCTGGGGCTGCTGGCGGTCTTCAACAGCCTGGCGTTTTGGCGTTACGGGCCGGTGCCGCGGGCGTTCCCCAAGCCGGAGATCCTCAGCGGCGACCCGATCACCGTCGGCTCGGTCACGATCAGCCAGCTCAACCTGGGCATCATCGTCATTGCGCTGTTGATTATGGCGGCGCTCTTTGGCTTGTTCAACTATACGAAGCTGGGCCTCGCCATGCGGGCGACGGCGCAGAACCCCGTCGCGAGCCGCCTCGTCGGGATCAACGTCTCGCGGATGCTGGCGCTCGGCTGGGCGCTATCGGCAGCGGTGGGGGCGATCGGCGGCATGCTCACCGCCGCGAGCCTGACGCTCTCGGTCGACATGATGGTCGCGATCCTGATCTTCGCGTTCGCGGGCGCCGTCCTGGGCGGGCTCGATAGCCCGGCAGGCGCGATCGTGGGCGGACTGGGCGTGGGCATCCTCCAGGCGCTCGCGGGGAACTACATCAGCTCCCAGGTCGACATCATGGCGGCGTTCGTGATCATCATCGCGGTGCTGATGCTCCGGCCGACGGGCCTTTTCGGCCGGCGCGTCGTGCGCAGGGTCTGACGTGACGACCATCGGGAGACGGCCGCAGACGATCGCCTGGCTGGCGCTGGTCGCCGCGCTCTTCTTCTTCCCGTACTTCGACACGTGGCCGGGCTTCGCCTGGTTCCTGCGCAATCTAGAGGAGACGACCGGCCTCAACCTGAGCGTCTTCGAGGTCACCACGTTTGCGGTGTGGCTGGTGATCCTCACCGGCCTCAATCTGCTTACCGGCTACAGCGGCCAGATATCGCTCGGCCACAGCGCCCTCGTCGCCGCCGGCGGGTACATCGCCGCGATCCTGCTCGATCCCGATAACAGCACGGAAGTGCCGGTCGCCGTGGCCGTGCTCGGGGCGGGGCTGGGTGCGTGCGCGATCGGTTTCGCGATCGGCGTGCCGGCGCTCCGGCTGAGCGGCCCGTATCTGGCGATCGCGACGCTGGCGCTGATCGTGTCGCTCCCGCAGCTGCTCAAGCTCGACAACATCGCCGAATGGACCGGCGGCGCCAGCGGGATCAACCTCCCAACGCCGCATGCGCCGAGTTTCCTGGACGGCGTGGTCGATGACCACCAATGGCTCTACTACAGTGTCATGTTCCCGGCGGTGATCATGACCGTGCTCGCCTGGAACCTGATGCGCAGTCGCGTCGGGCGGGCGTTCATCGCCCTGCGCGATAGCGAGATCGGCGCGCAGCAGATGGGCGTGAACGTCGCGCTGTACAAGACGCTCGCCTTCGGTCTGAGCGCGCTCTACGCCGGGGTAGGGGGTGGCCTGTTCGCCTACCAGCAGCAATTCGTCAGCCCGGAGAGCTTTGGTGTCTTCCAGTCGATCCAGCTCTTGGTCGCTGTGGTCATCGGCGGTCTGGCCTCGATCCTCGGCTCGATCCTAGCGGCGGCCTTCTTTACCTTTCAGGTAGGCGTGATCGGACGGCTGACCGAGGTGATCCCGGCCGTCGACCGGCTGCGCTGGGCGTTCTACGGCGTCCTGCTCATCGTGATGATGGTCTCGCTGCCGACCGGCGCCGCCGGGCTGGTCCGACGCCTCGCCCGCCTGCGGCTGGCCGATGTCGTCTCGGCGTGGCGCTCCGGTGACGTGGGGAGGGCAATCAGTTCGCTTCGAGAGCGCCCGGCGGTCGTAAGGATCCTCGGCGCTCCGAGCATGAAGCAGACCCCAACGATGGAAACGAAGCAAGGAGGTGATGACCGATCTGATTAGGGAGACGCTCGAATCAACCATCACGCTTAACACCACAACCAGACGGAGGTAGACGAATGATTCGTTCCAAAGAGAGCATCTTCCGCCTGCTCTTGCTGCTGGTCGCGGCCGTGGGCCTCGTCGCGTTCGCCGCTTGCGGCGACGACGAAGAGGACGGCGGCAACGGCGCCGACGGAACGCCGGCCGGCACGCCAACGGCGGGCGATGACCTCTCGAGCATTCCAGAGGACACGACCGGCATCACCGCCACGGAAATCCTGCTCGGCAGCCACATGCCGCTGAGCGGCGCGGCCGCTGCCCTGTACGGCAACCAGATCGTGCCGGGGATGCAGGCCTACATCGACTACATCAACGACGTGGAGGGCGGCGTCAACGGCCGTAAGATCCGGCTGCAAGTCGAGGACGACACGTACGACCCCTCGCGCACGAACTCGGTCGTGCGCACGCTCGTCAACCAGGACGGCATCTTCGCGCTCCTAAGCGGGCTGGGCACCGCCCAGCACAGCGCCGTGTTCGACTTCCTGAAGGAGGAGCAGGTCCCTGACCTGTTCACGGCGACTGGCGCGACCAAGTTCACCGACCCGATCACGCGCACCGCGTTTGGCTACAACCCCAACTACATCCAGGAAGGGGATGCCATCGGCAAGTACATCGCCCGGACTCATCCGAGCGCGAAGCTCGGCCTGATCATCCAGAACGATGACTTCGGTCGCGACGGCGAGAAGGGCATCCGCCAGGGGATCGAGGGTAGCGATGTCGAGGTGGTGACCGTCGAGACGTACGAAGCGGTCAGCACCGACCTCACGGCGCAGGTGCAGAACGTTCGGAACGCGGGCGCCGACGTGCTGGCCTTCTATGCCCTTCCCCTGCAGGCCGGCAGCATCATCAGCACGGCCCACGAGGACCTCGCCTGGGACGTGCCGATCTACGCCACCGGCGTCGTCGCCGACCCGAGCACGATCCAGCTGGCCGGCGAGGCGAACGCCCAGGGCGTGATCACCACGGCGTACCTGCGACCGCTCAACCAGGGCGACGACCCGGGCGTCATCGAACACCAGCGCATCATGGCCCAGTACCAGCCCGAAGCGACGGTTGCCAACCTCAGCATCTACGGCCACTCGGTCGCTGAGCTGGCGGTGGAAGTGCTAAAGGCGGCTGGCCCGAACCTGAACCGGCGCAGCGTGATCGAGGCCGCGGAGTCGATCCGCGACTTCACCTGCTCGCTCTGCCTCGGGCCGATCAACCTGGGGCCGACGGATCACCGCTCGATCGAGACGTTCTCCTTCGCGCGCGCGGAGGGCGCTTCCTGGGTGGTCTTCGGCGATCTGGTGAGCTACGAGACGACGGAGTAGCCGCTCGCGCGACGCCATCTCCCTGCGGGAGCCGGGTCAGCCCCGGCTCCCGCAGCCGTCTCACCGGAGGGGACCGACCATGAAGCTTCGCCCGCTCGGCACGACCGATCTTCGCGTCTCGAACCTCTGCCTGGGCACGATGCAGTTCGGCTGGACGGCCGACGAGCCGTCGTCGTTCGCGGTGCTCGACGCCTTCGTCGAGGCGGGCGGCAACTTCATCGACACCGCCGACATCTACAGCAACTGGTCGCCCGGCAACGCCGGCGGCGTCTCGGAGGAGATCATCGGGCGCTGGCTGCGCGAACGAGGCATTCGCGATCGCATCGTCATAGCGACGAAGGTGCGCGGGCCGATGTGGGAGGGCGCCGACGGCGAAGGGCTGAGCCGCGCCCACCTCACCCGCGCCGTCGAGGACAGCCTGCGGCGGCTGCAGGTGGAGACGATCGACCTCTACCAGTGCCACTGGCCGGACGAAGGGACGCCGATCGAGGAGACGCTCGAGACGTTCGGCCGGCTCGCGCAGGCGGGGAAGGTGCGCTACTTCGGCGCGTCAAACTACACAGCAGCGCTGTTGGAGGAAGCCGCGCTCTCCGCAAAGGAGCAGGACCAGGCGCGTTTCGTCTGCCTCCAACCGCACTACAACCTGGTCCACCGTGGCGAGTTCGAGGGCGCGTTGGCCGCGTTCTGCGAACGCGAGGGGCTGGGAGTAATCCCGTACAGTCCGCTGGCTGGCGGCTTCCTCACCGGCAAGTACCGCCCGGGCCAGCCGCTGCCCCGCAGCCAGCGCGCCCAGCGGGTGAAGGGCTACCTGAATGACCGGGGTTTCGCCGTCATCGCCGCGCTGGACGAGATCGCCGGGGCGCGCGGCGTCACCGTCGCCGCGGTCGCACTAGCCTGGCACCTGGCGAAGCCCGTCATCACCGCGCCGATCATCGGCGCCAACACGCCGGAGCAACTCGTCGACCTGCTGCCCGCCGCCGCGCTCGAGCTCAGCGAAGGGGAAGTGGCGGCGTTGGACGCGGCGAGCGCCTAACCGCAGCCCAAAGCGGACGTATGGGCGGGAGCTTCAGGCCGTCCAGCGCGACAGGATCAGCCGGCTAGCGGCCCTTGAACTGGGCCGGGCGCTTCTCGATGAAGGCGCGCACGCCCTCGCGGAAGTCCTCGGTCTGGAAGAGCGGCAGAAGCTGGAGGTAGACGTGGTGCACGTTCGCCTCGAACGTCTCCTCCAGGCCCAGGCGCATCATGCGCTTGGTCGACTGGACGGCCAGCGGGGCGTTGGCGGCGATCTCCGCCGCCCACTCGCGCGTGACGGGCAGCAGGCGGTCCGGCTCCACCACGGCGTTGACCAGGCCGAGGTCGAGCGATTCCTGCGCCGTCAGGATGCGGCCCCGGAAGGCGATCTCCGCCGCCTTCGCCCAGCCGACCAGTCGCGGCAGGAGCCAGGTGCCGCCGCTCTCGGGCAGGACGCCGCGCTTGGCGAAGACGGCGGCAAGCTTCGCTTCGGTCGAGGCGATGCGGATGTCGCAGCCCAGCGCCAGGTCCATGCCGTAGCCGGCCGCGGGGCCGTTCAGGGCGCAGATCACCGGCTTGTCGGTGGTGTGCAACACGATGGGCGGGCTGCCGGCGAGGTCGAAGCGGGCGGCGAGCCCGCCGCCGTTCGCGTTCGAGCCGATGCCGGTGCCCGCCGTCAGGTCTTTCAGGTCCAGGCCGGCGCAGAAGCCGCGGCCGGCGCCGGTTAGGATGATGACGCGAACGGCGGTGTCGGTATCGGCGTCCCGGAAGGCGCGGCTGAACGACTCCAGCATCGGGCCGCTGATCGCGTTCATCCGGTCGGGCCGGTTCAACGTGATCGTGGCGATGCCGTCGGTGACTTCGAAGAGCAGATCATCGTAGGGCATGCTGGACCTCCTCAGGTTATGCGCGATGAGTGTAGCACGAGGCGGCGAACGCGGCCTAACCGGCCTGGACGCTGGCGACGACCGCGTCGTCAGGCACCGAGCGCTGTTGCCCGTCGCGCATGTCGCGCAGCGTCACCTCGCCCTGGGCCAGCTCGCGCTCGCCCAGGATGGCGACGTGGCGCACGCCGAGCGTGTCGGCGTGGCGGAGCTGCGACTTCAGGCTGCGGCCGCCGCCTCCCACCACCGCGCTGACGCCGGCCGCCCGCAGGCGACGGGCCAGGACGAGGGCCGATGCCTTCCCCGCCTCCGACGTGTGGGCGACGTACACCTGCGTCGCCTCGACTTCCGGGACGGCCGCCTCCTGGCGCTTGAGGTTCAGCACGATGCGCTCGATGCCGGTGCCGAAGCCGATGCCCGGCGTCGGCGTGCCGCCGAGTAGCTCGATCAGGCCGTCGTAGCGTCCGCCGCCGCCAACGGTCGACTGGGCGCCCTCCTCCGGCGGCAGAAACTCGAAGACCGTGCGTGTGTAGTAGTCGAGCCCGCGCACCAGACGCGGGTTCAGCTCGTAGCCGACGCCCAGCGCGTCGAGGTAGGCGCGAAGCGCAGCGAAATGCTCCGCGCAGGGCTCGCAGAGGCGTTCGCTAATGAGCGGGGCGCCGGCGATGGCCGGCTGGCATGGCTGCTCCTTGCAGTCCAGCAATCGCAGCGGGTTCTTCTCGTAGCGCATGCGGCAGTCCCCGCAGATGCCATCCAGCTTGCCGGCGTAGTAGGCGCGGAGCGACTCGATGTATTGCGGGCGGCACTGGCCGTCGCCGATGCTGTTCAGGTGGAGGGCCAGGCCGGCCAAGCCGAGAGAATCGTAGAGCGTCGCGAGGAGATCGATCACCTCCGCATCGACGGCCGCGTCGCCGTCGCCGATCGCCTCCACGCCGAACTCCGTGTGCTGGCGATAGCGTCCGGCCTGCGGGCGGTCGTAGCGAAACTTCTGGGCGAAGTAGAAGAGGCGGACCGGTTGCGGCCGGCTGGCCATGCCGTGCTCGACATAAGCGCGGCAGACCCCGGCCGTCGTGTCCGGGCGCAGGGCAAGCTGCTCGCCGCCGCGGTCCTCGAAGAGGTACATCTCCTTCTCGACGATCTCCGTGCCTTCGCCGACGCCGCGCAGCCAGATGCGCGCGTCCTCGAACATCGGCGTCTCGATGTAGCGATAGCCGAACAGCCCGGCGACGCGCTCCGCCGTCTGTCGAGCGAAGCGCCAGTCCGCCTCGTCCTCCGGCAGGACGTCGCGGGTGCCGCGCGGCGCCTGAAAATGCGAGGAAGGCGTCCCGTCTTCAGCCATGACGAAGGTAGGATAGCGAAGCGACCTCCTGAGGCGCCAAGCGGCGGCGCGCCAGACCGCTCGCGGGGCAGCCTTCTTCGCATAAACCGTTCTCGATCCGATGGGAGGCTTACAACCAAGCGCTAACCAGAAAGGCGTGCTATACTCTCGGCAACCTTCGGCGTTAGCCGCTCATGAAAGGAGACGAATATGCCGCTCAAGATTGCCGTCAGAAGAGAGACAGATGTTCCGCGGCCTACGGCCGCTGGCAGGGTCAACGAAGACATCGAGATGCTAAAGCAGAAGATGCAGCAACTGGCTGCCGGCATGGTGCTGGAACTCGAAGTCGAACGGGGCAGGACGGTGCGTGGCACCAAGGCGATGATCACCCGGGCGGCCCGAGCGCTGGGCAGCGCGTGGAAGCACTGGCATTCGGGCAACAAAGTCTTCGCTCAGCCGGCCCGCCGTCGCCGGCGGCGGCGGACGGTCAAGAAGTAGCCGGGCGGGCGCCCAATTCGCACCCTCAATTGCGGCGTCGTGCGCCGCGATCGCCGCTCCGACCCGTGGTCGTCGCGGACGGCATGACCTGCTATCCTGCAACCCATCGGGACGCGGCGCCGCGTCCGATGAGGTGAGAGGCCTGGCGAACGCTGTGACCCGCTCGCGCTCCGGAACCGAGCTGCTGACGCTCGTGCGTCCGGAGATCCGCGCGCTCCTCGGCTATCAGCCGATCGAGCCGTCCGAGGTGCTCGCCGAGCGCCTCGGCATCCCCCCGGACCGCGTCGTCAAGCTCGACGGGAACGAGAACCCCTACGGCCCGTCGCCGCGCGTGGTCGACGCGCTGGCTCGCTTCGATGGCTACCACCGCTATCCTGACCCGGAGCAGCGCCGGCTGCGGGAGGCGCTGGCCGAGTACGCCGGCGTCGGGCCGGAGCACGTCGTCGCCGGCGCCGGCAGCGACGAGATCATCGACCTCCTGGTGCGCGCCACCATCGCCCTTGGGGACGGCGTCATCGACTGCCCGCCCACGTTTGGGATGTACGGCTTCTCGACGCGCCTCGCCGGCGGGCGGGCCATCGAGGTGGCGCGGCGAGACGATTTCTCGCTCGACATCGACGCCGTGCGCGCGGCGTCCGGTGGCGCCAAGCTCATCTTCGTCGCCTCGCCCAACAACCCAACGGGGCAGCTCCTGGGCCGGGACGAGCTGGACGCGCTGCTGGCGACCGGCCTGATCGTCGTCGTCGACGAGGCGTACATCGAGTTCGCCGGCGAAAGCTTCGCCGCGCTCGTGCCGCAGCGCGAGAACCTGGTCGTCCTGCGGACGTTCAGCAAATGGGCCGGGCTGGCCGGCCTGCGCGCCGGCTACGGCGTGATGCCGCCGGCGCTGGCGCAGGTGCTCATGCGCATCAAGCCGCCGTACACCCCAAACATCGCGGCGGAGGTGGCGATGCTCGCCTCGTTGGAAGGCCGCGAACTCTTGGAGGAGCGCGTCCAGGCGATCGTCGCGGAGCGGGAGCGCATGGCTCAGGCTCTGGCCGCACTCGAGTTTCTCGAGGTCTACCCCTCTCAGGCGAACTTCGTCTTTGCTCGCGTCGGCGGCCGGGACGCCGGCGAGCTGCGCGACGGCCTGGCCAAGCGGGGCGTCTTCGTCCGTCACTTCGACACGCCGCGGCTACGCGACTGCCTGCGCATCAGCGCCGGCTTGCCGGGCGATACCGACCGGCTGATCGAGGCGCTGCGCGAGCTGGGAGGCGACCGTGGCCGCTGAACGCCGGGCGTCCGTGACGCGCGAAACGAAGGAGACGAACGTGCGCGTCGAGCTCAACCTCGACGGGCGAGGGGAGGTGGAGGTGGCCACCGGCATCGGGATGCTGGACCACCTGATCGCCCAGATAGGGAAGCACGGACTAATCGACATAACGGTGAACGCTTCCGGTGACCTGTCGACCGACGAACACCACACCTTGGAAGACGTCGGCCTGGCGCTGGGCCGTGCCCTGGACGAGGCGTTAGGGGATCGCGACGGCATCGAGCGGATGGCCGACGCGACGGTGCCGCTGGACGAAGCGCTGGCGTCGGTCGCCGTCGACCTGAGCGGGCGGGGCTACGCCGTCCTCGACGCGGCCTGGACGGGGGAACGTATGGGCGAGCTGCCTGTCGATATGGTCTCGCACCTCCTCTGGTCGCTGGCCAGCGAAGGCAAGCTGACGCTCCACGCGCGCGTCCTATCGGGCGTGAACGACCACCACAAGGCCGAGGCGCTGTTCAAGGCGCTGGGCCGCGCCCTGGGCGCCGCCTGCCGGCCGCGATCCCGCGCCGCCGACCAGTCGCCGAGCACCAAGGGAACGCTCAAGCCCTAACGGATGCTGGAAAACTCTCAGGAAGCAATGTCCCTCTTCCCACCCACCCGCCCTGAGAAGTTTGTTGAATCTGGGGGACACCCCCAGACCCCCGGCAGAAGGGCTGTGCCCCTCTGCACTCCCCCCTTTTCAACATCCCGCTAAGGCGGCCGGTAGTCACGTGGCTCCAGGCAAGCGGGTCGGGCTTCAGCCCGGCGGCGACCGGGGCGGCGGCGTTAGCGCGCGCGCTCGAGGCAGGCGAGGTGGACCATCTCACGCGCGTCCAGCAGCTCCGCCTCGCAGTACTCGTCGGCGCCCTCACCGGGGCCGGGCGCTCGCAGCCCGAGCGATGAGATGTCCCAGGCGCTCAGCGGCCGGTCGCAGTAGTGGCAGGTGAAGAGCGGACAGCCCGCGCTGTCGACGAGCGGTTCGCTGATGATCTGGTTGGCCATGCCCCCGCCTCCCGTGCAATCGATTCCCTGAACCTCAAACGCACGGGAAGGAGCGCCGTATCAGCCTCGCTGCGGCCGGCGGGCCTACTGCGCGTCGAGCAGGGGTAGCAGCGCCCGGGCGCGCTCGCGCGCCGCCTCCACAGCGCTGTTCGTCGCAGTGGGACGCTGGAGGAACGCCCGCAGTTCGTGGCCGGCCTCAGCGCGCCAGCGCCGCTCGTGCTCCGGCGCTGGTGGCTTGTACGCTTGGAGCTTGCGCGGCCCCTCGGCGCCGCCCTCGGCGATCTGCCAGTCCTTGAAGCGCGCCCCGAAGCCTAGCTTGAACAGCAAGGCGCCAAGCGCCGTGGCGACGGCGGGCACGTTCTGCGCCAGCGCCCGAGCGGTCTCGGCGCGCTGCGCGCTGTCGTACTCGACCATCAGATGGCCGCCCGGCGGCAGGACGCCGAGCAACAGCTCGAAGAGCCGGGCGACGCCGTCCTCGCCGATCTCGATGCGTCCTCCGGCGGGCAGTGCCACGGCTTCGCGCGTCTCCGCCACTTCGACCCAGTTGTAGCTGGGCAGGGGTCCGCTGCGGTGGAGCCCGCTGAGGGCGGCCTCGACGCTCGTCTCGCTATCGCCGCGCTCGAGCAGCACAAGGAAGTAGCGCGCGCCAAAGCGGCTGCGCGGGCCGAGCAGCACGCGCAGCCCGGCGCCCGCGATTTCGGCTCCTTCTAGGGCGGCCAGCGAGTGCTCCGGCTCGCTCGTCACGGACGCCCACGTGCCGGTGAACTGAGGCGGTATCGCGGGAATCTCTCTGCTCATGGACCACCGCAGTCTACCATCGACGCCCCGCTCAAATAGAGAGGGGCGCCGGCTGTGGCCGTTGGCTACCATGTCGGGAGAGCCTGCGCATGGACGACACCACGAAGCTATCCGTCGAAATCGAGTACTGTACCGGATGCCAGTTCCTGGGCCGGGCGGCCTGGCTGGCGCAGGAACTCCTCGCCGCGCACCAGGCCGAGATCGCATCGCTCACGCTGGTCCCCAGCCACGGCGGCGTCTTCGCCGTGCGTATCGGTGGCGAGCTGGCTTTCTCGAACAAAGAGCAGGGCCGCTTCCCCGAGCCTCGCGAGATCAAGGAGGCGCTACGAACGCGCCTGGGCCTTCCCCCGGCGACCCGGCACGAGCAGGGCCACGATTGACATAACGGGCTGAATCGGGCGCTCGCACTCCCGCGTCCTCCGTCTCGCCGTGACGAGATCGATCGCACGGCTGGGCACCGCTACCGTCCGTTATGAAAGATTCGTGCGGAAGCTGCCGTTAATACAGATAGGAGCCCCGTATCCGCGGGGTCAGTGGGTCATGGCCAGGCAACCAGCAGCCAACGAATCGTTCAAGGACTACTATGAGGCCCTGCATCTCCACCCGGATGCGGATGCGGCGATGGTGGACCAGGCCTACTGGCACCTAGCGCGGCTCTACAACCAGGCGATTCCCTCTGACTCGACGGCCAAGGCGCAGCTGGACGAGCTAAACGAAGCCTACGCCGTGCTGCGGTCGCCGCAGATGCGTCGCGAGTACGACCACGTTCGGGCGGTGCTGCTGGCGGATGGGCAGATGCCCGCCTCCGCGGAGCAGGAGCCGGAACGAGTGCCACTGGCCGTCATGGCGAAGCAGAAGCCGAAGCCGCGCAAGGCGCAGCCGAAGCCGCCGGCAGAGCGCCGCTCGCGATTCGTCATCCAGCAGCTCCCGCTGCCGCCGTGGCAGAGCGCGGTCACGGCCGTGGTCGTCGTGGCGATAGCCGGGGCGGCGCTCGCCGCAGGCACGGAGCCGGCGCTCGTCGCCGCGCTCCTCGTCGTCGGCCTCGCCTTCAGCACGCTGCCGCTGCTCCGCAAGCTGCCTCGGCTGCCAGAGATCCCCAGGCCCAGCATCCAGATGCCCAGCCTCCGCGCGCCGAGCATGCCGGAGCGTCCGACGTTTCACTCGGCTGCGGACTCCGACGCGCTCCGCCAGTCGACCGAGGCGATGCGCGCGCGCTGGCGCACGTCGACGAGCGGCCTCGACACTGCAGCGTCAGAGCCGCCGGACGACTCAATCGGGCAGACGCACGACGCCCCCGAGGTGCCGGAATTCTCGGCTGCCGACTCCGACTCGCTCCGCCAGTCGATGGAAGCCATACGCGCCCGCTTTCGCACGTCGACAAGCGGCCTGGACACTACGCCCGCCGACTCGCCGGCTGACCAGCCCGCGGCCGACGGTCCGGATCAGGCACGCGACGCCCGGAGCGGCTAAGGCACCACCACTTCATCCTAAAGGAACCGCCACCGGAGAGCCCGGCCTCGCGTATTATGATCGCACTATATATCTTATGTAGGATGCGAAGGGGCCTTCAGCCTGGTCGCGGCCTAGTCCGGGAACGTGACGAGCGAGGTCGTGCTCTCGACGCCCGGCACGTTGCGGATGTGGTCGCTCAGGACGGTCGGCACGTCTGAGAGGTTCTCGACTTCGATCTCGACGACGATGTCGTACGGGCCCATCACTTCGTGGCATTCGACGACGCCCTTGACGTTCTGGAGCGCCGTGTAGACCTGCTTCGTGGCGCCCGGGTTGGCTACCACCAGGACGTAAGCCTTCACCATCATCGTTTACCTCCGCACCCGAGTCATCGCGGCCGGACCAGGACGCTCCGGCGCTGCCGACAGCCGTTCGGGATGCTTCAGTACTACATCGTGGAGGGCGGCGCCGTCAATCGCCCCCGGCACTGCGCTTGGCTGAGCGCAACTTTATGTCCCTAACACAGGCTGCTGCGGCTCCGTTGCTCCATGGTCTGCCGCCGCTGCGACGTTCTGATGCTCCGAGCTTCCGTTTACAATGGGGCCATGGCCCGGCAGACGCTGGACAAGCAGGTCATCCGCCGGCTCGAACGCGCCGTCGGCCGCGACGCCGTCCTCTGGCGCCCCGAAGAGGTCATCGCGTTCGAGTACGACGGCACGATCGAGAAGGCGCTGCCACAGGCCGTGGTCTTCCCGACGAGCGCCGAGCAGGTCGCCCAGGTCGTCCGCATCGCGCTCGATGCCGGCCTGCCGGTGACACCGCGCGGCGCCGGCACGGGGCTCAGCGGCGGCGCCGTCGCCGCGCTGGGGGGCGTCGTCGTCGCGCTCACCCGCATGAAGCGCATCCTGGAGGTCGACCCGGTGAACGGCCTCGCCGTCGTCGAGCCCGGCGTCGTGAACCTGGAGCTCTCGAAGGCCGTGGCCCCGCATGGCCTCTACTACGCCCCCGATCCGTCCAGCCAGCGCGCCTGCACGCTGGGCGGCAACGTGGCCGAGAACGCCGGCGGCCCGCACTGCCTGGCCTACGGCGTGACGACGAACCATGTGCTCGGCGTCGAGGTCGTCCTGCCGGACGGCTCGATCGTCTGGCTGGGCGGCCGTTCGCGAGAGACGCCGGGGTACGACCTGCGCGGCATCTTCGTCGGCTCGGAAGGGACGTTGGGCATCGCGACGAAGATCGTGGTGCGCCTCCTTCGCGAGCTCGAGGCGACGCGCACGCTGCTGGCGATCTTCGACGAGGTGGACCAGGCGAGCGAGGCCGTCTCGGCCATCATCGCGCGGGGCATGTTGCCATCGGACCTCGAGATGATGGACCGCGAGATCATCCGCGCCGTGGAGCCCGCCCTCCACGTCGGCTACCCGCTCGACGCCGGCGCCGTACTGCTCATCGAGGTTGACGGCCTGCGCGAGGCGGTCGCCGAGCAGTCGGTCGCCGTCCGCGAGGTCTGCATGTCGCAGGGCGCGCGCGAGGTGCGCGAGGCAGAGGACGCGGCGGAGCGCGAGCGCCTCTGGGCCGGCCGCAAGGGATCGATCAGCGCGCTGGGCCGGCTGGCGCCCAACTACTACGTGCTGGACGGCGTGGTGCCGCGCACGAAGCTGCCTCAGGTGCTGCGGGGCGTCTACGAGACGTGCGAACGCTACGGCTTCCCGGTCGCCAACGTCTTCCACGCGGGCGACGGCAACCTCCACCCGAACGTCCTCTTCGACGAACGGCGCCCGGGCGAGACGGCGCGCGTGCTGGAGGTCGGCGCCGAGATCCTGCGCCTCTGCGTCGACGCCGGCGGCAGCATCACCGGCGAGCACGGCGTCGGCCTGGAGAAGCGCAGCTTCATGGAGTGGATCTTCTCGCCGGCGGACATCGAGGCGATGGCGAAGGTGCGCGCCGCCTTCGGCGCAACCGAGCTGTACAACCCGTGCAAGGTCTTCCCGACGGGCAAGGGCTGCGGCGAGGTGTCGCAGGCGAACATCGAGCGCGTGATGGCGCAAGTGGGGCCGGATGCGTATATCTGAAGCGGTCTCTTCAGTCGACCGTGGCGTGGTGCAGGTCGCTGCAGGCGCCGCCGGTTCGCTTGCGATAGCGGGGGTCATCTATGCACTCCTATACGGGCTCTGGGCTACCCATGCCACTTGTCAGACTGCCGAAGCGCTCGTCGCCGCGGCGGCGGTGCTGTTCGTGCTCGGAGCCGGCAGCGGCACCGCTGCCGTCGTCACGCCGAGACAGCGATGGCTCTTCCTCGCGGCCACCGCAATTCTCATGACGATCGGCGCGCTGACACTCGCCTGGTCGTTCGATTCGACAGACGTTTGTGGTGGTACTGAGTGACGAGCGTTAACCAAGGAGACCTGCATGAGTGAGTTCGGAAGCGACATGATCCTCATCGCGCGCGTGGCGCTGGCGGCGGCGCTGGGCTTCGCCATCGGCTGGGAGCGCGAGAGCCGCGGCAGTCCCGCTGGCGACCGCACTTACGCCATGGTCTCGCTCGGCGCCGCCGCGTTCACGGCGATCGGCGTCGAATCGTTTCCGGCGACGGCCGAGAAGCTGATCGCCGGCGTGGTCACCGGCGTCGGCTTCCTGGGCGCCGGCATGATCATGCGCGAAGGTGCCAACGTCCGCGGCCTCACCACCGCCGCCAGTATCTGGGCCGTCGCGTCCATCGGGGTCGTCGTCGGCGCCGGAGAGTACATTATCGGCGTCTTTCTGGCGCTCCTCATCTTCTTGATCCTGACGTGGGAGCGGCTGCCCTACCTGTCGCGCGTCGGCGTCGTCAAGCGCCACATCGGCGGCTCTGAGGAGCGTCAGGCGGACGAGCAGCGGCCGACCGCGTCGTAGTCCGTTATGTCGACTGACGCCCCGCCCGCCTCCCCCGGCCTCGAACCGGTGCTGCGCCGCGTCCTGGGCGAGGCGCTCGCGCCCGGCGACGCCTCGTTCGCCGTCGACGGCGTCGCGCCCGCGCTGGTCGCGACGCCGCGTTCGGTCGAGGAGCTGGCCGCCGCGCTCGCCGCCGCGAACGAGGCCGGCGCCGCGGTCGTCCCCTGGGGCGGCGGGCGGCACATGGGGCTGGGCAACATCCCGGCGCGCTACGACCTCGCCCTGCGCACGGCGAAGCTCGACCGGCTGATCGAGTACGAGCCCGCCGACCTCACCGTGACGGTCGAAGCCGGCATGACGATGGGCCGCCTGCAGGCGCTCCTCGGCGAGCACGGCCAGTTCCTGCCAATCGACGCGCCCGCCGAGGCGACCGTGGGCGGCGCGCTCGCGGCCGGCCTGAGCGGGCCATCGTGTCACGCCTATGGCCTGCCCCGCGACTGGCTGATCGGCTGCCGGTTCGCCCTGGCCGACGGCTCGCTGGTCAAAGGCGGCGGGCGGGTGGTGAAAAACGTCGCCGGGTACGACCTGCCGAAGCTCGCCGTCGGCTCGCTCGGCACGCTCGGCGTCATCGTAGAGGCGACGTTCAAGCTGGCGCCGTTGCCCGCCGCGCAGGAGACGCTGGTCGCCAGGTTCGACTCGCTCGAGGCAGCAGCCCAGGCGGTCTTCGCCGCGGACGAACGCGGCCTCGCGCTGCGCGGCGTCCTGCTGCAGGCCGAGCCGGATGGCCCCGTGGGGGTCGCGTTCTGGCTCGCCGGGCCTCGTGCCGCGGTCGACCGCTCGACGCGCGAGATTGCGCCGACCGGCGATGCGCCTGTCGAGCAGCACGAGGGCGAAGCCTCCGAAGGCTGGTGGGCGGCGAACAGCGAAACGCAGCCATCGGCACCGGGCATGGCCCTGCGCGCCTCGCTGCTGCCAGCGAACGTTCCCGCGCTCGTCGAACGAACGCTGGCCGCGGGTCGAGAGGTGGGTGTCGTGCCGCGCTGTCTGGCCTACCCGACCATCGGACTCGTCCTCACGGTCGCGGACGGCGGCGATCCTGCCAAGGGGGCGGCGTTCATCGATGAGGCCCGACGCTGGGCGGTCGAGGCCGGCGGGTCGCTCGTCGTCACATCGGCGCCGGTAGCCGTGAAGGAGCGCATCGACGTCTGGGGCGCCCCTTCGACAAGCTCAGGGCCGGCTGCGGGGAGCGCGCTGCCGCTGATGCGCCGCCTCAAGGAACAGTTCGACCCGCGCGGCACGCTCAACCCCGGCCGTTTCGTCGGAGGACTGTAGCGTGGCCGAAACGCAGACGTCCTCCGCCATCGACCGGCCCGACCCGAAGGACCTGAGCCAGTGCGTCCACTGCGGCTTCTGCCTCCAGGCGTGCCCAACGTATCTCCAGCTCGGCACGGAGACCGACTCCCCCCGCGGCCGCATCCACCTCATCAAGGCGCTCACGGAGGGTCGGGCCGAGGCGACGCCGGCGCTGGTCGGCCACCTGGACCTCTGCCTCCAGTGCCGCGCCTGCGAGACCGCCTGCCCCTCCAGCGTCCCCTTCGGGCGGATTATGGAGTCGGGCCGGGCGATGCTGGTCGCGGAGGGGCGCATGCCCTTCGCCTGGCGCCTGCGCGTCTGGCTGCTCCGCCAGCTCCTCCCCTACCCGAAGCGACTGGGGCTGCTCGTTACGCTGCTGCGGCTTTACCAACGAACCGGCCTCCAGCGCCTCCTTCGCGCGACGCGACTGCTTCGCCTGCTGCCCGGCGGCCTAGCCGAAGCGGAATCGATGTTGCCCGACGTGCCGCCGCGCCCGTTCCGCTTCCCGGCGGACGGCGGCGCAGCCTCGACACTCACCAGACGTGTCGCGCTGCTCACGGGCTGCGTCATGCCGCTCCTCTACCCGCGCGCGCACGGGGCGACGGTACGCGTGCTCGCCCGTCACGGCGTCGCCGTCGTCGCGCCGCCGGAGCAGCGCTGCTGCGGCGCCCTCAGCCTCCACGCCGGCGACCGTCAAACCGCGCGCGAGCTGGCCCGTCGCAACATCGACGCGTTTCTCGCCACAGGCGTCGAGGCGGTGGTGGTGAACTCGGCCGGCTGCGGGTCGGCGCTCAAGGAGTACGGCGAGCTGCTAGCCCAAGACGCCGAGTACGCGGAGCGAGCGCGGCGCTTCTCGGCGATGGTGCGCGACGTGACCGAGTTCCTGGCCGAGCTTCGCTTCTCCCCACCGAAGGCCCCTCTGCCACTGCGCGTGACCTACCAGGACTCCTGCCATCTCGTCCACGCCCAGCGGGTGCGCTCGGCCCCGCGCGAGCTGCTCCGCGCCATCCCCGGCCTCGAACTCGTCGAGCTCGATGCCCCCGACCGCTGTTGCGGCAGCGCCGGCGTCTACAGCTTCGCCCAGCGCGAGATGTCGCTGCGGCTGCTCGACGACAAGATGCGCGACGTGGCCACGACGAACGCCGGCGTCATCGCCACGACCAACCCGGGCTGCATGATGCAGCTCGAGGCTGGCCTGCGCCGCCACCGGCTGCCGGGCCGCGTCGTCCACGTCGTCGAACTGTTGGACGAGGCGTACCGGGCAGAGGAGGGCGTGTAATCTTATGCCGAGATGGTTCTACGGCGCTTGGGCGATAGTTGCGGTGGTCGCACTGACGCTGCCCATCGCCATCCCCTACGCGGTCTGGCCACGCGACGAAGCTGCGCAGCCCGACCCAATCGCGGAGTGCGGCCGCCGGGCCAAGATCGACGTGCGCGTGGCCGAGTTGCCGTACGCTCGTTTCTTGCCGCTGAGCGCCAACGTTGAGGGCTGTGACCGGCCGGCGGGGGACGCTCCCACGTATCGAGCGGAGGTCGCCGCCCGAGGGCCGTACGGCATCGCGGTGGCGTCGTACCAGGTTACGCCACAGGGCGCAACTGCTGTTGAATCGGGCGGCGACTGGCTGGCGTTCGCCGCGCTCCTAGCGGGCGTAGTTCTCACATCGACGCCCTTTGGGGTCATGTGGATACGGCGGCGGCTCGTCAGACGGCTCCAGCTCGCGGTATGACCGCCCCCATCCACGTCCGCGCCCAGCCGGGCGACGTCGCGCCCGTCGTGCTGCTGCCCGGCGATCCGGGGCGGGCGACGCGCGTCGCGGAGCGCCTCGAGGGCGCGCGCTGCTACAACGAGTTCCGCGGCCTCCTCGGCTACACCGGCGCGTATCGCGGCGCGCCGGTCTCGGTGCAAACGACGGGCATGGGCGCGCCGTCGGCCGCCATCGTCGTCGAGGAGCTGGCGCTGCTCGGCGCGAAGACCGTTATTCGCATCGGCACCTGCGGCGGCGCAAGGCCGGAGGTCCGCCCGCCCGACCTCGTCATCGCCACCGCCGCCTGCCCGTTGGACGGCACGACTCGCCAGTACCTGGACGGCGAGCCGTACGCCCCCGCCGCGACCTTCCGGGTCGTCCGGGCGCTCGTCGACGCCACCGAGCGCGCCGGCGCGCGCTACCACACCGGCCTCGTCGCGACGGAAGACGCGCTCTACGCCGTGACGCCGGAATGGCAATCGCTCTGGGCGGCGCGCGGCGTGCTGGCGCAAGAAATGGAGGCGAGCGCCGTCTTCACGGTAGCCGCGCTGCGCGGCCTGGAGGCGGGCTGTCTGCTCACCATCGCGAACGCCGCCGGACAGCACGAGCGCCTGCCCGACGAACAGCTCGCGCCCGCCATCGATCGCATGATCGACGTGGCGCTGGAGGCAGCGGTCGCGCTAGCGCGACTCGAAGCGAAGGTCAGGCTTAAGCCGGACCTTCGGCGTTGAACACCAGCGTCTTCTCGTACCAGCCAACGTCCCAGTAGCGGTCGAACTTGCGGCCGACGCCGTGCATGACGCCGGCGGAGGTGAAGCCGAAGCGCTCGTGCAGGGCGACCGAGGCCGCGTTGGGCAACGTCATGCCGGCGACGGCCAGGCGCAGGTCTTCGCCACGAAGCGCCTCGAAGAGCGCGTCGTACAGCAGCCGGCCGATGCCGCGGCCCGTCGCCTCCGGCGCGCAGTAGATCGTGGTCTCGATCGTGGTGTCGTAGGCCGCCCTGTCGCGGAACTGGTGGCTGCCTGCATAGCCCACGACGATGTCCTCCTCGGCCACGAAGAGGCGGTGCGGGCCGGTCGTCGAGAACTGCGCCAGCCACGCGCGTCGCTCTTCGACGGTCACCGGCTCGAGGTCGAAGGTGATCGCCGTGGTACGGACGTAGTGGTTGTAGATCTCGGTGAGGCGCGGCAGGTCATTCGCTTGCGCGTAGCGAACAGCGACGCCCGCCGGAGACCGATCTGCTCCTGCCTGGGTTGCGTCCATGCTCGCACCGTAACGCAGGCGTATGCCCGGTTGATTTCGGCAATGTTATGCTTCGGTTACGTTTCCTCGGCTGGCTCTGGGGCGTCAGCCGTTTGCCCTAGGTGCGCCAGCACGCCTTCGATCTGCTCCGCCAGCGACCGCGCCGTCTCGACGACCGTGTGCGAGCCGACGGGCAGCTCATCGACCGGCTCACGGCGCTCCTGCTGGGCCTGATACACCTCCCAGCGCCCGTCCGATACGACGCGCTGCTCGCCCCGGCGCTCGCTGAGCCGTTCCCAGACGAGCGATTCGCCGGCCTCGCATTCCAGCGCCAGGAAGCGAGCGTCCGTCTCCTGGGCCAGGCGCAGCGCCCCCTGGCGATGCGCCCGTTGTAGGTAGGACGCGTCCAGCACCACCGGCTTGCCGCGCTCCAGCCAGGGCCGCGCTTCGTCCAGGAGCGCCGCGTAGGTGCGCTCGCTCACGTCAGGCGCGTAGATCCCGGCATCGATCGGCTCGGCGCGCGGCTCGCCGGGGTCGATGCCGAGCAGGCGCTTCCGGACGACGTCGGACGAGAGGATGAGCGCTCCCACTCGGGCAGCGAGGGCGTTCGCCAGGTAGCTCTTGCCGCTGCCGGTGACGCCGATGGTGATCAGGAGCGTTCGCGACGGCCGCTCCGCGGCGTAGCGATGCGCCAGGGCGAATGACCGGCGGGCGGCGGCGGTTGCGGCCGCTTTCTGTTCGTCGCTCACCTCCGGCTGGTCGAGCTGGAAGCCGTCGACCTTCCCACGCACGTAGGCGCGGTAGCACTGGTAGAACGGCAGCGTCAGCGGCAGCGTCGAATCGAGTGTCGCCGCCAGATAGCGGCCCATCAGCTCGTCCGAGAGGTCTCGCCGGCCGCGGTCTTCCAGGTCCATGGCCAGGAAGGCGATGTCCGCCGCGACATCCGAGTAGCGAAAGCGCTCGTTGAACTCGATGCAGTCGAAGATGCAGACGTGGTCGCCTTCAAAACAGACGGCGTCGGCGCGCAGGTCGCCGTGGCAATCGCGCGCCCGGCCTTCGCGCACGCGTCGCTCGAAGAGGTCGGCATCGCCGGTCGCCACCTCCTCGACGAACGCCTGGATATCGTCGAACTGCCGTTGCGTGATCGTGCGGCCGATGAACGGCTCGGTCTGCTGAAAGTTCTCGCGCCAGTTGACCATCGCCGTCTCCAGCCCGCCGTAGCGGTCGATCTCGTCGCTGCGCTCGGACGAGGCGTGGAACTCGGCGATGCGCCGGGCGAGTCGCGCGATCATCTCGTGCGTCACGGCGTTACGGTCGAGCAGGCCGGGCATCATGCCGTCATCGGGCAGGCGGCGCATCTTCACCGCGTAGTCGATCACGCTGCCCCGGGCATCGATGCGCGCGTCGCCCTCGACGTAGGAAACGGGGACGACGCCCAGGTACGCGCCCCGGCAGAGACGCCGGTTCAGCCGCACCTCTTGCTCGCAGAAATGACGCCGCTTCTCAAGCGTGGTGAAGTCGAGGAAGCCCAGGTCCAGCGGCTTCTTCAGCTTGTAAACGAACTCGCCGGCGAAGAGCAGGTACGACACATGCGTCTGGCGCAGCTCGACGCCGTCCGCGGGGTGCGGGTAGGCGTCGGGCGAGAGGAGCGCCTGGATGTGCGGGGGCAGCGCGATCGATGACACCGTCTCGGCTACTTCGCCATGTCGAGCGGCGTCGCGAACCCGTAGGGCTCGTACAACCCGAAGAGGATGAACTCGAAGATGCCGTAGCCGGTCTGGCCATCCAGCGTCGCGCGGCAGACCGTCTCGCTCTGGCCGGCGACGCGCGCGACGGTCGCTGGGTCGGTCAGGTCCCACGTCTCGCCTTCGACCGCCGGGTCGCCATGGTACTGGCCGTGACGCCAGAGATCGCCCTGGTAGGCGTAGCCGGCGCCGGCCATGTGCAGCAGCGACAGCGGCTCCAGCGTGAGCGTCGCCTCGCGACCGCCGGCCTCGCGCAGGCGCGCGGAGCCGCCGTCGAACAGGCGCGAGCCTGGCTTCAGCCGCCAGTCGTGCGCGACGACGGCCAGCGGCTCCGCCTCCCGGCCGGTATCGTACGGGTAGAGCCGCGCCGCCGCTTCGTGCCAGCGCGAGCCGTCGTGGTTTTCGGAGACGGTGTACATCAGGCTGAAGTCATCGAACTGCAAGGGCGCCCAGTTCCAAAAGAAGCCCAGCGGCCCGCCGCGGACGGGCGCGCCGCCGGCCTCGCGGTCGCCGACGGGCCGGACGCCCCACGAGTGGTCGCGCGCGCCGCGCCAGCCCGCGCTGTCCACCGCGCGCTCTTCGCCGTCCACCGACAGCTTGCCCGACCAGCGTCCGGTCTGCGTGAGGCGCGTGTAGTCCATGACGACGCGATTGCCCGCGTGCCGGAGGAAGTGGGGCTCCCGGAAGGGAAAGGTGACGCCCTCGAAGGTGAGGTCGAAGCTCAGCCCCCACTGGTTCGGCTCGCACCAGACGCGCAGGATGCGCAGCCCCTCCACCACCTCGACGCCGATCGGCCCGACGGCGGTCTGCCCGCGGTCCGCCCCGAGCACGCGGGACGCCCGCACGACGAGCTGACGCTGGTTGCGAACGACGACGGTGGCGAAGGCATCGATGACGTTCAGGTTAGGGTAGGCGCCCATTGCCACGACGAGAAGGGTATCGCCGGTGAGGTCGTGGCAGTTGAAGTAGTAGCGGTCGTAGAAGTTGCGGTCGCTGGTGACGACGCGGTCGAGCGTCTCCGGCGTCTGGTGGATGAGATAGTCGTCAAGCGGCGTGAGCATAAGCCATCCCGACACGCTTCGGACAGGGTTCCCTTACCTTCCAGCCGGGCGCGCGATGTCACGCGCTCAGCCAGGAAGGGAGTCTAGCACATGGCCGCGGCGGGGGCCTTAGCAGTTACCGATGCCGCGAGCGGCACCTCCGCGGATGAAAATAAGGAGGCGCGGGCGTATCCTGCTCGTGACGTATCGGTAGACCCGAGGTCGAAGCACCCTGGTGCTGCGAGCCCGCTT